>Ga0307505_10000507_pt1 | contig 42504 bp, 41 predicted proteins | sample 23_S_MG_FD_202183 | JGI IMG/M metagenome (GOLD analysis project Ga0307505, IMG submission 202183) | Soil microbial communities from Populus trichocarpa stands in riparian zone in the Pacific Northwest, United States - 23_S | ecosystem: Environmental > Terrestrial > Soil > Riparian zone > Trees...
GCTTCATCGACCGGCGCATCGAGCAGATGGCCGCCGAGGGCGTGGCGTTTCGCGCCGGCGTCCATGTCGGCGTCACCATGATGGCCGCGGAGCTGCTGTCGCAGTTCGACGCCGTCGCGCTCACCGGCGGCTCGGAGAAGCCACGCGACCTGCCGGTGCCGGGGCGTGAGCTCCCCGGCATCCACTACGCGATGGAGTTCCTGCCGCAGCAGAACAAGGTGGTCGCGGGCGACAGCGTCCCCGACCAGATCCTCGCCACCGGCAAGCACGTGGTGGTGATCGGCGGCGGCGACACCGGCAGCGACTGCATCGGCACCTCGATCCGGCAGGGCGCGGCGTCGGTCACCAACTTCGAGCTCATGCCGATGCCCCCGGAGCAGGAGGACAAGGAGCTCACGTGGCCGTACTGGCCGCTGAAGCTGCGCACCTCGTCGTCGCACGAGGAGGGCGCGCACCGCGACTTCGCCGTCGCGACCAAGGCATTCCACGGCAAGGATGGACGCGTGGACAGCCTCACGGCGTGCCACGTCGGATGGGTGAAGGACGCCAAGGGCGCGATGGCGATGAAGGAGGTGCCGGGCACCGAATTCACCCTGCCCGCGCAGCTCGTGTTGCTGGCGATGGGCTACGTGCACGCGGTGCACGACGGGTTGGTCGACCAGCTCGGCGTGGCCAGGGACCCGCGCGGCAACGTGAAAGCATCCACCGACGGCCCCGGCTGCTACGCGACCTCGATCCCGAAGGTGTTCGCCGCGGGCGACATGCGCCGCGGCCAGTCGCTCGTGGTGTGGGCGATCCGCGAGGGCCGGCAGTGCGCGCGCGAGGTCGACACCTTCCTCATGGGCTCGTCGGAGCTGCCGCGCTAGGGCCGGCATTGCGCGTGGGGACGCTCCGGGATCTCGCCATCGCCGTCGTAGTCGGCTACGTCGCCATCGCGGCCATCGTCTGGTTCGCGCAGGAGCGGCTGCTCTTCTTCCCCCGCGCCACGCTCGGCCGCCCCGCCGCACCACCGGGATGGCAGCTCGAGGAGGTGCGGTTCCAGGCGCGCGACGGCACGCGGCTCGCGGGCGTGCTGGTCAGGCCCACGGCGGCGCGCGCGCCGCTCGTCCTCTACTACGGCGGGAACGCCGAGGAAGTGACCGCGTACGCCTCGGCCGCGGCCGAGAGCTACGGCGAGCGCGCGGTGCTGCTGATGAACTACCGCGGCTACGGCGAGAGCGGCGGCAGGCCAGGGGAAAAGGCGCTGGTGGCCGACGCGATCGAGCTCCACGACTGGGCGGCGAGCCGGCCCGACGTGGACCCCGCGCGCATCGCCTTGCACGGGCGCAGCCTCGGGACGGGTGTCGCCGTGCAGGTGGCCGCGGCACGCCCGGCGCGCTGCGTGATCCTCACCTCGCCCTTCGCGAGCGCGCGCGACGTGGCGCGCGAGATCTACCCCTGGCTGCCGGTGGCGCTCCTGCTGCGGCACCCTTTCGATTCGCTCGATCACGCGCCGCGGCTCGCGATGCCCGCGCTCTTCCTCATGGGTGAGGCCGACGACCTGATCCCGATGCGCCACTCCGAGCGGCTCGCCGGCGCGTGGGGCGGGCCGGTCGAGCGCCAGCGCTTCGAGGGCTTCGGGCACAACGACCTGTCGGTCCATCCACGCTACAACGCCGCGATCCAGGCATTCCTCGCGCGCAGCCTTTAAGATCGCGGCATGCAGAACGACACCTTCCTGCGCGCGCTGATGCGCGAGCCCACGCCGTACACGCCGGTCTGGATCATGCGCCAGGCCGGGCGCTACCTTCCCGAGTACAACGCGACGCGCAAGAAGGCGGGCAGCTTCCTCGCGCTCGCGCAGACGCCCGAGCTCGCCTGCGAGGTGACGCTGCAGCCGCTCGAGCGCTTCCGGCTCGATGCCGCGATCCTCTTCTCCGACATCCTCACCGTGCCCGACGCCATGGGGCTGGGCCTCGGCTTCGTCGAGGGCGAGGGGCCGAAGCTCGAGCGCCCGGTGCGCACCGAGGCCGACATCGAGCGCCTGGCGGTGCCGCCGATGGAGCGCCTCGCGTACGTCTTCGATGCGGTGGCGTTGATCCGCAAGACCCTCGCCGGGCGCGTGCCGCTCATCGGCTTCGCGGGAAGCCCCTTCACGCTCGCCTGCTACATGATCGAGGGCGGGGGGAGCGACGACTTCCGCCTGGTGAAGTCGATGATGTACGCGCGCCCGGACCTGCTCCACCGCATCCTCGACATCAACGCGCGTGCCGTGACCGAGTACCTCAACGCGCAGATCGCCGCGGGCGCGCAGGCCGTGCAGCTCTTCGACACCTGGGGCGGCACGCTCGCGCACGGCGCCTTCCAGGACTTCTCGCTCGCGTACTCGCGCCAGGTGCTGCAGGGCCTCACGCGCAGGCACGAGGAGCGCATCGTCCCGCGCATCCTCTTCACCAAGGGCGGCGGCCATTGGCTCGAGGACATGGCGCAGAGCGGCGCCGACGCCCTCGGCATCGACTGGCAGACGCCGCTCGCGCAGGCGCGCCGCCTCGTGGGAGACAAGGTCGCCCTGCAAGGCAACCTCGATCCCAGCGTGCTCTTCGCGCCCCCGGGGGTCATCGGCGCCGAAACCCAGCGCGTTCTGGACGCCTACGGCTACGGCTCGGGGCACGTGTTCAACCTCGGCCACGGCATCTCCCAGCACACCCCGCCGGAGCACGTTCAGGCACTCGTGGAGGCGGTGCACGAACGCTCGCTCGGGGCCCACGCGGGCTAGGGGCGTGTCAAGAAATTTATTTTTCAGATGTGATCGCTTATTCACACACCCCGCGTTCGGCGGGTGCGCGGCACGCCTCTCCACGCGGAGTGCCTGATATTCCGGATTATTCTTCGTTTTCATGGAGTTGTAACGTGCTGCACCGCCGCATCCCAGGGCGCGTAACCCCCGGAATGGCGCCTACGCCCCGGGCGGCGCGACGTATGCACAGATTTATCCACAGGTCTTTCCACCCCCTCGGCGCGGCCGATCCCCGCTCGTGAACGTGGTCCGGGTCGCGCTCGACGTGCCCCTCGACGAGCTGTTCGATTTTCGCGTTCCCGAGGGGCTCGAGGTGGCCCCCGGGAGGCTCTTGGTGGTGCCCTTCGGCCGCACCCGCAAGGTGGGCGTGGCCGTGGCGCTTGCCGCGGCGAGCAGCGTGCCCGCCGCGCGCCTGCGCAACGTCGAGGCGGTGGTGCCGGACGTGGCCGCGCTCAAGCCCGACGAGCTCGAGCTCTTCGAGTTCTGCGCCGCGTACTACCAGCGCCCCCTCGGGGAGGTGATCGCGGCCAGCCTGCCGCCGCGCCTGCGCCAGGTGGGCCGCCGCGCCCTCTCGCCGGGCGAGCCCGCGCCCCTCGCCGATCCGGGGTTCGTGGCACCCGCCTCGCTCACCGCGGAGCAGGAGGCCGCGCTCGCGACCGCGCGCGCCGGAACGGGCTTCCACCCGGTGCTGTTGCACGGCGTGACCGGCAGCGGCAAGACGGAGGTCTACCTGCACCTGATCGCCGATGCGCTCGCGCGCGGCCGCCAGGCGCTGATGCTGGTTCCCGAGATCGGGCTCACGCCTCAGTTCGAGGCGCGCGTGCGCGCCCGCTTTCCGGGCGCGCGGCTGGCCGCGGCGCACAGCCATCTCGCCCAGGGCGCGCGCGCGCTGGCGTGGCTTCAGGCGCAGTCGGGCGCGGCCCACGTGGTCCTGGGCACGCGCTCGGCGGCGCTGATGCCGTTTCGCGACCTCGGGCTCATCGTCGTCGACGAGGAGCACGATCCCTCGTACAAGCAGCAGGAGGGGCTGCGCTACTCGGCGCGTGACGTCGCGGTGCGGCGCGCCCAGCGCCTCGCGATCCCGGTGGTGCTGGGCTCGGCGACGCCGTCGCTGGAATCGATGGCCAACGCGCGCGAGGGGCGCTACGCCGTGGCCCGGCTGCGCGCGCGTGCCGCCTCGGGCGCGCAGATGCCCGCCGTGCGCACCATCGACACGCGTGCCGATCGCCCGGCCGAAGGCCTCTCGTACGCCCTGGTCGAGGCGATCCGCGCGCGCGTCGCCCGCGGGGAGCAGTCGCTCGTGTTCGTGAACCGGCGGGGCTTCGCGCCCGTGCTCTTCTGCCGCGCCTGCAGCTGGCACTCGGCGTGCACGCGCTGCAGCGCGAACCTGGTGCTGCACCGGCGCGAGGCCGAGCTGCGCTGCCACCATTGCGGCCGGCGCGAGCGTGTGCCCCAGGCGTGCCCGAGCTGCCGGGGCACCGACCTGGCGCCCGTGGGGCAAGGGACCCAGCGCGTCGAGGAAGCGCTCGCTTCGGCCCTTGGCGGCGCCCGCGTCGCCCGCATCGACCGCGACTCCACCGCGCGCAAGGGCGAGCTGGGCCGGGTGCTCGAGTCGGTTCGGCTGGGAGAGGTCGACGTCCTGGTCGGCACGCAGATGCTGGCGAAGGGGCACGACTACCCCGCGCTCACCCTCGTGGGCGTGATCGGCGCCGACAACGCCCTCTTCAGCGCCGACTTTCGCGCCGCCGAGCGCCTCCACGCGCAGCTCGTTCAGGTGGCGGGCCGCGCGGGGCGCGCGGAGCGCCCCGGCGAGGTGCTGATCCAGACCGACTTTCCCCACCACCCGCTGTACGCGGCCGTGGCGAGCCACGATTTCGACGCGTTCGCCGATGCGGCCCTCGAGGAGCGGCGGCTCGCGGGTTTCCCGCCCTTCGCGCACCTGGCCCTGCTGCGGGCCGAATCGAAGAAGGCAGGCGAGGCGAGCGGGTTCCTGCGCGAGGCGGGCCGGCTCGCGCGGCGCATCGACCATGCGGTCGAGGTGTTCGACCCGGTGCCGGCGCCCCTCGAGCGCAAGGCCGGATTCGAACGCGCGCAGCTGCTCGTGCGCGCCGCGAGCCGGCAGGCCCTGCAGCCGTTCCTTCGCGCCTGGCGCGAGGCGCTCGTCGGGCGGGCTGAGCGGCGTGTGCGCTGGTCGCTCGACGTCGACCCTCAGGAGGTGTGAGCACCTGCTCGCGCGGTGGGCGGGCGGCAGGGGCGGGCCCGTATAATGCGGGTTTGGATTCAAGCCTGTAGCCCGTGTCCTCCCCCGATTCGAAAGCACGCCTCGCCGGGCTCGTGGAGCAGGCGGTGCGCGCCGCCTTCCCCCAGGCGCCCGCGACCGTCGTCGAGCTCGACCGGCCCAAGAGCCGCGACCACGGCGACTTCGCGACCAACGTCGCCCTGCAGCTCGCCCGTCACGTGGGGCGCAAGCCGCGTGAGGTGGCCGATGCGATCGTGAAGGCCCTGCCGGCGAGCGGGGAGATCGCGCACTGCGACATCGCCGGGCCGGGATTCATCAACTTCACGCTCGCCGCGGGCGCCCGCTTCGCCGTGGTTCCCGAGGTGCTCCGGGCCGGCGCCGCGTTCGGCCGCGGCGACGCGTTCAAGGGCCGCAAGATCATGGTGGAGTTCGTCTCCGCCAACCCGACCGGCCCGCTGCACGTGGGTCACGGGCGCCAGGCTGCCCTCGGCGACGCCATCTCGATGCTGCTCGAGTGGCAGGGCTGGCGCGTCACGCGCGAGTTCTACTACAACGACGCCGGCAACCAGATCGCCAACCTCGCCGCGTCGGTGCAGGCGCGCATCCATCAGGCGCGCGGCGAGGCCGTGGAGATGCCCAAGGACGGCTACCTGGGCGACTACATCCGCGAGATCGCGCGCGAGTACACGGCGGCGCATTTCGGCGACGCCGCGGGCAGGAACCTCGAGCAGATCCGGCAGTTCGCGGTCGACTACCTGCGCCGCGAGCAGGACCTCGACCTCCATGCCTTCGGCGTCAAGTTCGACTCCTACTTCCTCGAAAGCTCGCTCTACACCGACGGCAAGGTCGACGAGACGGTCGAGCTGCTGAAGAGAGCCGGCCACACCTACGAGGCCGAGGGCGCCTTGTGGTTGAGGACCACGGAATTCGGCGACGACAAGGACCGTGTGATGCGCAAGTCCGACGGCACGTATACGTACTTCGTGCCCGACGTCGCCTACCACCTCGACAAGTTCCGCCGCGGGTACGAGGCCGTGGTGAACGTGCAGGGCGCGGACCACCACTCGACCGTCACGCGCGTGCGCTCGGGCCTGCAGGCGCTCGAGATGGCCGTCCCCAGGGGTTATCCCGACTACGTGCTGCACCAGATGGTCACGGTGATGAAAGGCGGCGAGGAGATGAAGATCTCCAAGCGCGCCGGCTCCTACGTGACGGTGCGCGACCTGATCGACGAGGTGGGGCGCGACGGCGTGCGCTACTTCTTCCTCATGCGCCGCGTGGACTCGCACCTGGTATTCGACATCGACCTCGCCAAGAGCCAGTCGGACGAGAATCCGGTCTACTACGTGCAGTACGCGCACGCGCGCCTGTCGAGCGTGCTGCGCGAGTGGGGCGGCGACGTCGCCACGCTGGCGGACGCGAACCTGGAGCTCCTCGCCTCGCCGCACGAGGCCGCGCTCGCGCAGACGCTCGCCGAGTTCCCCGGGGCCGCGACGCGCGCCGCGGCCGAGTTCGCGCCGCACCTGGTCACTTTCTACCTGCATGACGACGTGGCCGCGCGCCTGCATACCTACTACAATGCCGAGCGTTTCCTGGTCGAGGATGAAGAGCTCCAGCGCGCGCGCTTGGCGCTCGTCGCCGCGACACGACAGGTGCTCGCCAACGGCCTCGCCATCCTCGGCGTGAGCGCCCCCGAAAGGATGTGATGCCGAAGGACTACAAGGACGCCCCGGGCCCCCGCGAAAGCCGGCTCGCGCACCCGATGCTGCTCGGGATGATCATCGGGATGCTGCTCGGCGTGGTGATCTCGCTCGCGGTCGCGCTGTGGCTGAACCGCCTGTCGAACCCGTTCGTCGAGAAGGGCAGGCAGGTCGAGCCCGTCGCCAAGTTCTCGCCCGCGCAGCCACCCGCGCCGGCCGCCGCGGCCAAGGCCGCCGAGCAGGCCGCGAAGGGCACGCTGCCCGCCGCGCCGGCGGAGAAGGCCGCGAAGCCGTCCGAGCGCCCGCGCTTCGAGTTCTACCAGATCCTTCCCGGGGACCGGGAAGCCGGCGACAAGGAGCCGCGCCCCGCGAACGCGCCGCGGCCGCCCTCGATGGCCGGCTCCAGGCCCGGCAGCGCCATCACGCCCAGGCCGCACACCGGCGAGACGTACTGGCTGCAGGCGGGGGCCTTCACCGAGGAGCGCGAGGCTGACAACCTGAAGGCGCGCATTGCGTTAACAGGACTGGAGGCCTCGGTCCGTGCGGTCGACATCCCCGAGAAGGGGACGCTGTACCGCGTGAGGCTGGGGCCGTACCAGAGCCTGGACGACGCGAACCGCATCAAGTCGGCGCTGTCCCAGAACGGCGTCGGCGCCGCCATCATCCGAACCGACGAAGCCCGAAAACAGTGAAGGAAGATCCCATGTCCCTGCGTCACCGTTTCATGATCGCCGCCGCCGCGCTCGCCTTCTCGGCCGCCGGCGCGCTCGCCCAGCCCTTTTCGAGCATCAACCCGGCCCAGCCCACCGAGGGTGGCGGCAAGGTCGAGGTGATCGAGTTCTTCTGGTACGGCTGCTCGCACTGCTACACGCTCGAGCCGGCCGTGGTCGCGTGGGCGAAGAAGGTGCCCCAGGACGTGGTGTTCAAGCGCGTTCCCGCGGTGCCGAGCGCGGCGTGGGAGGAGAGCGCCAGGATGTTCTACACGCTGGAGGCGATGGGCAAGCTCGACGAATACCACCCGAAGGTGTTCGACGCGATCCACAAGTCGAACGTGAACCTGAACAACCGGAAGATGCGCGACGAGTGGCTGGCGAAGAACGGCATCGACCCGGCCAGGTACGCCGAGGTCGAGAAGTCGTTCAGCGTCGTCACCAAGGTGAACCGCGCCAAGCAGCTCACCTACTCGTACAAGGTCGAGAGCGTGCCGCGCGTGGCGGTCGACGGGAAGTACTTCACGTCGGCCGAGCAGGCGGGCGGGATCGACCGCGTGTTCCCGGTCGTCGACCAGCTGATCGGCATGGCGCGCAAGGAAAAGAAGAGCTGAAGGTCTTCCTCACCGGCGCCTCGAGCGGCATCGGTGAGGCGCTCGCGCGCCATTACGCGGCGCGCGGCGCGACCCTGGGGCTGGTCGCGCGCCGCGGCGACCTGCTCCGTTCGCTGCAGGCCTCGCTCGCCTCGCCGAGCGAGGGCTACGCCGCCGACGTTTGCGACCCCGGCGCGATGAACGCCGCGGCCGCGGCCTTCGCGGCCCGGCACGGGCTGCCCGACATCGTGATCGCGAACGCCGGCATCTCGCACGGCAACCTGACCGAGATCGCCGAAGACCTCGAGGTCAACGTGCTGGGCCTGGTGAACACCTTCCACCCGTTCGTCGCCGCGATGCGCGGCCGCGGACGCGGCTCGCTCGTGGGCATCGCCTCGGTGGCGGGCTTTCGCGGCTTGCCGGGCGGCACCGCATACAGCGCCTCCAAGGCCGCGGCGATCCGCTACCTCGAAGGCCTGCGCGTCGAGCTGCGCGGCACCGGCGTGCGCGTGACAACGATCTGCCCGGGCTACATCGCCACGCCGATGACGCGTCGCAATCCGTACCGCATGCCGTTCATCATCGGGCCGGAGGACGCGGCGCGCCGCTTCGCCCGCGCCATCGACGCGGGCACGAGCTATGCCGTGATTCCCTGGCAGATGGCGATCGTCGGGCGGATCCTCGGCGTGCTGCCGAACTGGCTGTTCGATCGCCTGGCGGCACGCGCCGGGCGCAAGCCGCGAAGGGGCGAGACCCCTTAGCCGAAGGCAACGCTGGGGACAGACCCCTTAGCCGGGCAACGCTAAGGGGTCTGTCCCCGAATTTCACAGCTTCTCCGTCTCGCTCTGCGACGGGCGCCAGACCAGGAGGCGCCGCTCCACCTTGCCGACGGCGAAGTCGAGCACCAGCGCGAACGCGGTGAGCACCAGGATGCCGGCGAACACGGTGTTGATGTCGAACGCGCCCTCGGCCTGCTGGATGAGGTAGCCCACGCCGCGCGCGCTTCCCAGGTACTCGCCCACGACCGCGCCCACGAACGCCATGCCGACCGAGGTGTGCAGGCTCGAGAACAACCACGAGGTCGCCGACGGCAGGTAGACGTAGCGCAGCAGCTGGCGGCGGTTCGCGCCCAGCATGACGGCGTTGTTGAGCACCACGGGGCTCACTTCCTTCACGCCCTGGTAGACGTTGAAGAACACGATGAAGAACACGAGCGTCACGCCAAGGGCCACCTTCGACCAGATGCCGAGGCCGAACCACACCATGAAGATCGGCGCCAGCACGACGCGCGGCATGGCGTTCATCGCGGTGATGTAGGGGTCGAAGAGCGCCGAGGCCGTGGGCGAGAGCCCCAGCCAGAGGCCCGCCACGAGCCCCAGGACGGAGCCGATCACGAAGGCGAGCGCGGTCTCCTGCAGCGTCACCCACAGGTGCTCGTAGATGACTCCGCCCGCGAACCACTCCCAGACCACCTTGAAGATCTTGAGCGGCTCGCCGAAGAAGAAGGCGGCGCGGTGCGGGTTGTCCCAGACGATCGGTGGCAGCAGCTCGGGCTGCGCGAGCACCTGCCAGAGGGCGAAAATCCCCACGAACAACAGCAGCTGCCACAACCGCAGGTAGCGCATTACGAGGCCACCCGGTTGCGGGTCTGCGCGTAGCCCTTCAGCACCTCTTCCTTCATCGAGTGCCAGATGCGGTCGTGCAGCTCGATGAAGCGCGCGTCGTGACGGATCTCGGAGACGTCGCGCGGGCGCGGCAGGTCGATCGCGAACTCGCCGATCGGGCGCGCCGCCGGGCCCGCCGACAGCACCACCACCCGGTCGGAGAGCGCGATCGCCTCCTCGAGGTCGTGGGTGATGAAGAGGACGCTCTTGCGGTCGGCGTTCCAGAGCTCGAGCAGCTCGTTCTCCATCAGCTGGCGCGTCTGCACGTCGAGCGCCGAGAACGGCTCGTCCATGAGCAGGATCTGCGGATCGAGGATCAGCATCTGCGCGAGCGCCGTGCGCTTGCGCATGCCGCCCGAGAGCTGGTGCGGATAGCGATCGCCGAAGCCGCCGAGGCCCACTCGCTCGAGCCAGTCCTGGCCGCGCGCGCGCGCGGCATCGGGCGCCACGCCGCGGAACTGCAGGCCCGCAGTCACGTTGGCGAGCGCGGTGCGCCAGGGCATGAGCGCCTCGGATTGGAACATGTACCCGGCGCGCCTGTTGATGCCGGCGAGCGGCTCGCCGAAGACTCGCGTGGTGCCCGACGAGGGCCCGAGCAAGCCCGCCGCGACGTTCAGCAGCGTCGACTTGCCGCAGCCGGTCGGCCCCACCACCGAGACGAACTCACCCGCGCCGATCGCGAGCGAGACGCCCTTCACCGCGGTGTACGAGCCTGCCTTGCCGGCGAAGGTGCAGGTGATTGCGTCGAACTCGACGGCGGCGGTCATCTGATGTTGGATCCCCGACGGAGCCTGCCCCCGAGCGCCTTTGTCGGGGGCGGGGATGACGACGCTACCGGGCGCGTGAGCGCCCGACGCGCCGTCACTTGTATTTCGCGGCGGCTTTTCTTGCAAACGAGTTGTCGAACGTCTGCGTGAGGTCCATCTTCCCGGCGGCCTTCACCGAGGGCTCGAACTGCGCCAGGACCTTGTAGACGTTCTGCGCCGCCTTGAGCGTCATCTGCCCGTCCTCGGAGTAGCCGATCATGTTCTTCAGCAGCCCCTGCTTGTAGAGCGACGGGTTGCCCGCCTTGTACTCGTCGGGCATGAGGTCGACGATCTGCTGCGGCGTGGCCTTTGCGATCCAGCGGTTGGCGCGCACGATCGCGTTGACCACCGCCTGCACGGTGTTCGGGTTCTTCTTGATGAACTCCTCCTGGATGTAGATCACCGCGGCGTGGTAATCGCCGCCATAGACCTCGTTCATGCCTTTCTCGGTGCGGGTGTCGACCACCGAGACGAACTTGCCGGTGCTCTCGAGCTGCGTGACCACCGGGTCCAGGTTCACGAGCGCGTCGATCTCGCCCTTCTCCATCGCCGCGACCGCGCCGCTGCCCGCGCCCACGCCGACGATCACCACGTCGGTGGGCTTCAGGCCGTCCTTGTGGAGCAGGTTGTTCACGAACATGTTGGTCGACGAGCCGGGGGCCGTCACGCCGACCTTGAGTCCCTTCAGGTCGCGCCCGCCCTTGTACGTCGCCGCCCTTTCCTTGGACATCATCAGCACCATCGAGCTGTACTTCGCCTGCAGCACCACCGCCTTGATCGGCTGCTTCTTGGCGACCATGTTGATGGTGTGCTCGTAGGCGCCCGACACCATGTCGGCGCTGCCGCCCACCAGCGCACGCAGCGCCTGCGAGCCGCCGGCGAAGTTGGGGATCTCGACCTCGAGCCCCTCGTCCTTGAAGTAGCCCTGGCGCTCGGCCACCGTGAGCGGCAGGTAGTAGAACAGGCTCTTGCCGCCCACCGCGATGGTGATCTTCTTCTTCTCCAGCGCCTGCGCCTGGGCGGCGCCCGCCACCAGCGCCGCTCCGAGCAGCGTCGCCGCCAGTGCCTCGATGAATCGCTTCATGTCCAGTCTCCTCGTCGTTGGGTCGTCTTCAGAATCGCCAGCCGAGCTTCGCCGACAGCGACAGATTGTCGCCCATCTTCTCGGCCTCGAAGGCCAGGTTCGCGGCCAGCAGGTTCAGGTTCACGCCGGCGAACACCCGGCTCTCGTTGATGCGCTCCTCGCGCAGCACCGAGTTGGCCACCGAGGCCTGCGTGCGCACCGCGCCCGCGCCGACGTAGGGCGTGAGCGCGGTGAATCTCTTCGACACCATCAGGTCGACGGCGGCAGTGCTGAGCCGCAAGTCGCCCGTGCCCGTGGCCCGCGTGGCCGAGGCGCGAATGCCCACGGCGGGAAAGACCCAGCCGTCGTCGGCAAGCGTCCAGCGCACACCCGCCCCGAAGAGCCGCGCATCGATGTCGGTCGCTCCGGCCACGAAGGCCGACACGTCGAAACCCAGGGGCAGCCCTTTGTGCACGTGCAGCTTCGGGATGACCACGCGCGAGGTCTCGCCCGCGCCGGCGAGGGCGAAGAGCCGCGAGTGCTCCATGCGCGTCTCGGTGACCTCGACGCCCACGTCGAGGCCGAGGGTGCCCAGCGGCGTGGCGGGCGTCACCCCCTTGTACGAGAACGCCGCGCCCAGGTCGCGCGAAAGGTCGCGGAACTCGCCCTGCAGGAGCTCGCCGATGTCCGGGAAATCGGCCGCGTGCGCCGGGACCGCGGCGGCGAACGCGAGAAGGGCGGTGGCTGCGATGCGTCTCGCGCTCATGCGTTCCTCACGAATTCGGGGGGATCGTGCAGCTCGAGGGTCTGCCCGGCCTTCATCACCTGGCCGGGCACGTCGTGCCCGACGATCGCGGGAATCCGGCGCGCCACCGCGAGCAGCTTCGCCAGGTCCACGCGCGTGTCGTAGCCCATGTCCTCGAGCATGTTCACCATGTCCTCGGTGCAGACGTTGCCGGTGGCGCCGGGTGCGAACGGGCAGCCGCCGAGCCCCGAGACCGAGCCGTCGAACGAGCGCACGCCGGCGGCGAGCCCCGCGGCGACGTTGGCAAGGCCCATGCCGCGCGTGTTGTGGAAGTGCAGGGTGTAGAACGCGTCGTTCGGGGGCGGGAAGCGGTCGAGCACCCTCGCCACCAGCTCGCGCACCTGGCGCGGGTTGGCCATGCCGGTGGTGTCGGCGAGCGAGATGCCGTCGAAGCCCTCGCCCACGAAGCGCCCGACGAAATCGAGCACGACGTCCTCGTGCACGTGGCCCTCGAAGGGGCAGCCGAAGGTGGTCGACAGGCTCATCGTGATCTTCATGCCCGCGGCATGCGCCGCGCGCACCATCGCCGGGAGCTCGGCGACCGACTGCTCGTGCGTGCGGTTGATGTTGGCGCGGTTGTGGGTCTCGGACGCGGAGACCACGGCGTTCAGCTCGTCGGGGCGCCTGGGCGCCCCGGCCGCGTTCTGCACGCCGCGCAGGTTCGGCACCAGCGCCACGTAGACCACGCCCGGCACGCGATCGATGCCGGCGAGCACCTCGTTGCCGTCGGCGAGTGCCGGCACGGCCCTGGGCGAGACGAACGACGTGACCTCGATCCGGTGCAGCCCGGTCCGCGACAGCTGGTTCACGAGCTCGACCTTCGTCGCCGTGGGAACGAAGCTCTTCTCGATCTGGAATCCGTCGCGGACGGCGACGTCGTTCACGTAGAGACGCATGTCGGGGTGCGGCGGGTCGAGCGCCGATTCTACTCCTAGGGCATGCGCTAGGCGACGACGCCGCGAGCGCGGAGCCGCGCGATCTCGGCGGCGGCGAGGCCGAGCGCGCCCAGCACCTCGTCGGTGTGCTCGCCCAGGCGCGGGCCGATCCAGCGGGTGCGCCCCGGGGTCTCGGAAAGGCGCGGCACGATGCCCGGCAGCACGAGCTCGCGGCTGCCCAGCCGATGGCGCTCGAACATCTCGCGCGCCGCGTAGTGAGGGTCGGCGACGATGTCGGCGATGGAGTAGATCTTCCCGGAGGGCACCTCCGCCCCGGCGAGGAGCGCGAGCGCCTGCTCGAGTGTCACGCCCGCGGCCCAGTCGCCGATCACCTGGTCGAGCTGCGCCGTGCGCGCCACACGGCCTTCGTTGCTCGCGAGCCCCGGGTCGTCCGCGAGGTCGGGCCGGCCGATCGCGCGCATCATGCGCTTGAATATCGAGTCGGCGTTGGCGCCGATCACGACGTAGCGCCCGTCGTGGCAGCGGTAGGTGTTCGAGGGCACGATGCCGGGAAGCGCCGCGCCGGTGCGCTCGCGCACCGAGCCGTCGTAGGCGTACTCGGGCAGCATCGATTCCATCATCGCGAAGACCGCCTCGTAGAGCGCCACGTCGACCACCTGGCCGCGGCCGGTGCGGTCGCGATGCCGCAGCGCCGAGAGCGCGCCGATGACGCCGAACATCGCCGCGAGCGAGTCGCCGATCGAGATGCCCACGCGCACCGGGGCGCGATCGGGATAGCCGGTGATGTAGCGCATCCCGCCCATCGACTCGCCGATGGCGCCGAAGCCCGGCTGGTCGCGGTAGGGACCCGTCTGTCCGAAGCCGGAGAGCCGCACCATCACCAGGCCCGGGTTGGCCTCGCGCAGGCGCTCGTACCCGAGGTTCCACTTCTCGAGCGTGCCGGGGCGGAAGTTCTCCACCACGAGGTCGGCCTCTCCCGCCAGGCGGCGCACGACCTCCTGGCCCTCGGGATCCTTGAGGTTCACCGCGACCGATTTCTTGTTGCGCGCCTGCGCGTACCACCAGAGCGAGTTGCCCTCGTGCAGCTTGCGCCACTTGCGCAGCGGATCTCCCTCGCCCGGCGTCTCGACCTTGACCACTTCCGCGCCGAACTCGGCCAGCAGGCGGGCGCAGAAGGGGCCCGCGATGAGCGTGCCGAGCTCGACGACCTTCAGGCCGGCGAGCGCGGAGGTTTCGGCCGTCATGGCGTCGATTCTAGCGGCACCAGGCGCGGCAGGATCTCGCCCGCAGGCCCGGCGAGCGCGGCCCATGCGCGCCGGGTGAGCGGGGTGGGTTGCGGATTGACCTCGATCACCGCCATGCCGCGCTCCAGCGCCGCCAACGGCAACGAGGCGGCGGGCTCGACCAGCCCGGACGTGCCCACGCTCAGGAAGACGTCGCAGCGGCGCGCGGCGTCGAGCGCGGCCTGGAGCGCTTCCGGCGGGAGCGCCTCGCCGAACCAGACGACGTCGGGACGCAGCGGCGAGCCGCAGAGCGCGCAAGGCGGCGGCCCGGGTGTCTCGCTCGGCCAGCTCGCGGCCGGGTGCCCGCGGTCGAAGCACTTCACCCGCCGGATGTTGCCGTGCAGCTCGACCATGCGCCGGCTCCCCGCGGCCGCATGCAGCCCGTCGACGTTCTGCGTGACCAGCAGGTAATCCGCGCCCCTCGCGGCCGCGACGCGCTCGAGACGGGCGAGCGCCTCGTGGCCCGCGTTGGGCTGCACGAGAGCCACCCGCTCGCGCCGCCAGGCATACCAGTCCCAGACGGTGCGCGGGTCGCGCCGGAAGGCCTCGGGCGTGGCGAGGTCCTCGGGCCGATGGCGCGACCACAGCCCGGTCATTGCGTCGCGGAAGGTAGGGATGCCAGACTCCGCCGAGATGCCTGCTCCCGTGAGCACCACGATCGAACGCGCGACGGCGATCGCCTCGCGGGCGCGTGCCAGGGTCTCATCCATCGATCAACGCCCCATCCGGAGACTCGCGCGACTCATGTCCTGCCTCGCTTGCGGATCGTTCGGATTCTACGCAGCCGCGCAGTCGCCCCCGCATCACGGACCCGACGGATTCCGCAACACGTACCCGCATCCCGCCAAGGAAAGCTTCTGGCGCTGGAAGTGGGAGCAGTTGCGCGAGGGCGTCCCCGATCCGCCGCCCGGCGGGTGGAAGTTCCCGCACGTGAAGACCGATGCCGCGGCGCTGCGGGCCAACACGACGCGGGCGACCGTCACGTGGATCGGCCATGCGGCGTTCCTCATCCAGCTCTCCGGGCGCAACATCCTCATCGACCCGCACTTCTCGGCACGCGCGTCGCCGGTCCAGTTCGCCGGCCCGAAGCGCATCGTGCCGCTGCCGATCGAAATCCCCGAGCTGCCGCGCATCGACGTGGTGCTGGTCTCGCACAACCACTACGACCACCTCGACCTCGCGAGCGTGCGCCGGCTGGCCGCCCTGCCCGGCGCCAGCCCGCTCTTCCTCGTGCCGCTGGGGCTGAAGGGCTGGTTCGCGGAGCAAGGCATCGAGCGCGTCGAGGAGCTCGACTGGTGGCAGTCACGCGCCGACGGTCCGCTTCGGTTGACGCTGGTGCCGGTGCAGCACTGGAGCAAGCGCACGCTGTGGGACACCGACCGCTCGCTGTGGGGTGGATGGGTGATCGACGACGGCGGGCACCGAATCGTCCACACCGGGGACCTGGGTTACTCGCGCGACGCGAGCGACATCGGCGAGCGGCTCGGACCCTTCGACCTGGCGCTGATCCCGATCGGCGGCTACGCGCCGCGCTGGTTCATGAAGACCATGCACGTCGACGTTGCCGAGGCGGTGCAGGTGCGCGCCGACCTGCGCGCGGCCCGCGCGATCGGCATGCACTGGGGGACTTTCGACTCGCTCACCGACGAGCCGATGGACGAGCCTGCCGCGGAGCTCGCGCGCCGGCGCGCGCAGGCCGGCCTCGCGCCCGAGCAGTTCGATGTCATGGTGGTGGGCGAGACGCGCACGATCGCCCCCGCCGGGAGTGCGCACCGATGATCGGAGACCAGCGCTACCGCGACATCCGGGAAGGCGTGCGCGCGCTCTGCGCCGACTTTCCCGCCGCGTACTTCCGCGACCTCGACGCGCGCCGCGCGTATCCCGAGGAGTTCGTGGCCGCGCTCACCCGCGCAGGCTGGCTCGCGGCGCTGATCCCGCAGCAGTACGGCGGCTCGGGGCTCGGCGTGAGCGAGGCCTCGGTGATCATGGAGGAGATCAACCGGGCCGGAGGCAATGCGGGCGCGTGCCATGGGCAGATGTACAACATGGGGACGCTCCTGCGGCACGGATCGACCGAACAGAAGGCGCACTGGCTGCCGCGCATCGCGAGCGGCGAGCTGCGGCTGCAGTCGATGGCGGTCACCGAGCCTTCGGCGGGCACCCAGACCACGGCGATCACGACCACCGCGGTGCACCGGGGCGATCGCTACGTCGTGAACGGGCAAAAGGTGTGGACGTCGCGCGTCCTGCACTCGGACCTGATGATCCTGCTCGCGCGGACCACGCCGATCGCGCAGGTGCGCAAGAAGTCCGAGGGACTATCGGTGTTCCTGGTCGACCTGCGCGACTCGATCGGCCGCGGCATGACCATCCGCCCGATCGCCAACATGGTAAACCACGAGACATTCGAGGTGTTCCTCGAGAACCTGGAGGTGCCGGAGGCGAATCTCATCGGGCAGGAGGGCCGGGGCCTGCAGCAGGTGCTCGACGGCCTGAACGCCGAGCGCGCGATCATCGCCGCCGAGTGCGTCGGCGACGGCTACTGGTTCATCGACAAGGTTTCGCGCTATGCGTGCGAGCGCGTGGTGTTCGGCCGGCCCATCGGCGCCAACCAGGGCGTGCAGTTTCCCATCGCCCAGGCGCTGATCGAGCTCGACGCCGCCAACCTCATGCGCTGGCGCGCCTGCGAGCTCTTCGACGCCGGAATGCCCTGCGGAACCGAGGCCAACATGGCCAAATACCTCGCGGCCAAGGCCTCATGGGAAGCCGGCGAAGCCTGCCTCCAGTTCCATGGAGGCTTCGGCTTCGCCGCTGAATACGACGTGGAGAGGAAGTTCCGCGAGACCCGGCTCTACCAGGTAGCGCCGATCTCCACGAACCTCATCCTCGCCCACGTCGCGGAGCACGTGCTGGGTTTGCCGCGCTCCTTCTAAGAACCACCCGTCAGAGGACGGTGCGGCGATTGCGCGTGATCAGGCCGTACAGCAGCAGCACGACGATCGCGCCAATCACCGAGGCGATGAAGCCCGCCGTCTGGCCGGCGGCGTAAATGCCCATGGCCTGGCCGAGGAAGGTGGCGACCACCGCCCCGACGATGCCGAGCAGCGCCGTCACGATGAAGCCTCCGCCCTGGCGGCCCGGCATGAGGAACTTCGCCACGATGCCGACCAGCAAGCCGATCACGATTGCCCAAATGATGCTCATGGTGTCTCCTTTCGCAATTTTTCGGATTCCCGCACCCAGTCACTGTCGCCGCAAACGCCACGGGGGTCTGTTGGAGGCATCCGATTCCCGCGTAGGAGCGCACCCCGGGGCGTGGGCCGTTTGGATCAGGGGAATGGGGTCCCGGCCCTGTAGTTGCCTTGGGCCCCGGACCTGCAGCGTCGCCGACGCCGTCCGGGGCCGTGACCGTCACTCCACGGTCACGGACTTGGCGAGGTTGCGGGGCTTGTCGACGTCGGTGCCGCGCCGGAGGGCCGTGTGGTAGGCGAGCAGCTGCACCGGAATGGCGTGGATGATGGGGGAGAGCAAGCCGGCGTGGCGCGGGGTTCGGATGACGTGCACTCCCTCGCTCTCGGTGAAGTGGCTGTCGAGGTCGGCGAAGACGTAGAGCTCGCCGCCGCGCGCCCGCACCTCCTGCATGTTCGACTTCACCTTCTCGAGCAGCGCGTCGTTGGGCGCGATCACCACCACCGGCATGGCGGCGTCCACGAGGGCGAGCGGCCCGTGCTTGAGCTCGCCCGCGGGGTAAGCCTCGGCATGGATGTAGGAGATTTCCTTCAGCTTGAGGGCCCCCTCGAGCGCCACCGGATAGTGGATCCCGCGGCCGAGGAAAAGCGCGTGCTCGCGCGCTGCGAAGCGCTCCGACCATGCCTGGATCTGCGGCTCCAGGTTGAGCGCGTGCTGCACGCTGCCCGGAACGAAGCGCAGCTGCTCGATCGCGTCGGCCTCGGCGTGGGGCGTGAGGCGGCCGCGCGCCTTGGCCAGGGCGAGCGTGAGAGTGAACAGGGCCGCCAGCTGCGTCGTGAACGCCTTGGTCGAGGCCACGCCGATCTCGGCGCCCGCGCGGGTGTAGTACACGAAGCGCGAGGCGCGCGGGATGGCGCTCTCGCGCACGTTGCAGATCGCGAGGGTGAGCTCGTGCCCGAGCTCGCGCGCTCGCTTGAGCGCCTCCATGGTGTCGAGCGTCTCGCCCGACTGCGACACGGTCACCACCAGCTGGCGCGGATTCGGGATCGATTCGCGATAGCGGTACTCGTGCCCCAGCTCCACCACGCAGGGGATCTGCGCGAGGCCCTCGATCCAGTGGCGCGCCACGAGGCCCGCGTACGAACTCGTGCCGGAGGCGAGGATCAGCACCGAGTCGACGCCGCCGAGCGCCGAGAGCGCGCCGGCCCCATACAGGCCGTCGACATCGACGCCCCCGTCGATCACGCCCTCGAGCGTGTCGGCGATCGCGCGCGGCTGCTCGTGGATCTCCTTCTGCATGTAGTGCCGGTACGGGCCCAGGTCGACGGCGTCGGCCGACAGCTCCGACAGGTGCACGCGGCGCTCGACGCGGCGGCCGTCGCGATCGACGATCTCGACGCCCGCGCGCCTGAGCGCCACCACGTCGCCGTCCTCGAGGTAGATCACGCGCCGCGTCTGGGAGACGAGCGCGGAGAAGTCCGAGGCGAGGAAGTTCTCGCCCTCACCCAGGCCGACGACCAGCGGGCAGCCCATGCGCGCTCCGGCCATCAGGTCCGGCTGGGCAAGCGAGACGACGCCGAGGGCATAGGCGCCGCGCAGCTCGGCGGCGGCCTCGCGCGTCGCCTCGAAGAGGTCGCGCGAGGCGCGGAAATGATGGTGGATCAGGTGGGCGACCACCTCGGTGTCGGTCTGCGACTCGAACACGTAGCCCAGCGCCTTCAGGCGCGCGCGCTGCTCCTCGTGATTCTCGATGATGCCGTTGTGCACGACCGCGATCTCGTCGGTCGAGACGTGGGGGTGGGCGTTGGGCTCGGTCACGCCCCCGTGGGTGGCCCACCGGGTGTGCGCGATGCCGACGATGCCTTTCAGGCCCTCGGCGCGCACGGCGTTTTCCATCTCGGCCACGCGGCCCACGCGCCGCACGCGGCGGATGCCGCCGTTCAGGACCGCGATGCCCGCCGAATCGTAACCGCGATATTCGAGCCGCTTGAGGCCTTCCGTGAGCAGCGGCACGACGTCACGGCTGGCGATGGCTCCGACGATTCCGCACATGCGCCATTCTCTCATGGCGCCGGCGGCGAAAAGGCAAACAGGCTCTCCCCGGCCGTCGGGCCGGGGAGAGAATCAGGCGGCATGCTCTTGGCCTCACGTCGCCCGCAGCCCACGGGAGAGGAGGAGACCCGCGAGCCAAGGCCATCCTGCCCGCGGGGCCGCGCCGGCGCAGCCGGAAACTGCGCATCGGCGGGCGGGAATATCCGACAGCTTCGCTAGGGAATGTTCCCGCGCCGCCTGAACGCCATGGCGACGCTCGCCGCCACCGCCAGCGCCAGGGTGACGAGCATCGCGCCCGGCGGGAGGAACGTGCCGGAGCGCAGCGCGGTGACGCTCACCACGGTCGCAGCCAACGCGATCAGCAGGCCGGTGAGCGCCGCCATGCGCCAGTCGCGCACCAGCACGACGAGCGCCGCGAGCGAGACCAGCAGGACGGCGAGCGGCCGTGAGGCCTCGCGCGGGGCCGCGTTGGCGAGCGCCGTGCGCAGCGTCTGGGCGCGCAGCACGATCCCGGGCGTGCTCGAGGCATCGGTTTCCCACGCCGCGAGGTTGGCGGGAACGTCGATTCGCCCGCTGAACGCCTGGGTCTCTCCTATGAGCACGATGCGGTCGCGAAAGAGCCGCCGCGCGAGCTCGTCGTCGGGCATCGCGAGCAGGCTCTTCAGCGGCACGTAGGTATAGGGCTTGCCGAGCGCGAAGTGGATCAGCCCCTCGCCGCAATCGGCCTTGAGCGCGCGGCACAGGCGCCCCTCGATGGTCGGGAAGCCGCCGTCCTCGGTCGGCACGACGAGCGAGAAGCGTCGCGCGACCCCGTCCGCGTCGCGTGCGATCAGGCCGAGCCCCAGGCGCGCCTCCCCCAAGAGCGCGAGGTAGGGCTTGTGGATCAGGCGCGCGCCGCGCGTGCGCGGGTCGATGTTCAGGGCGGCCACGACCGGGGCGCTCTCGACCGCGCTCGCCAACCCGTCGAAGAGGGCCCGGTCGAGGCCGGGCTTGATGCCGTCGTAGGAGCGCTCGGGCAGGGGATAGTCGAGCGCGATCGCGCGGGGCCGCGCCGAGGCGACGCGCGCGAGCGCGCGGCCGAGCGCCGCGTGCCAGAGCCCCGGCGGCTCGGGGATCGCCTTCACGCTCGCCTCGTCGATGCCGACGATCACGATGTCGTCGGGCGCGGGCCGGGCGTCGATGCGCCGCAGGATCTTCCACTGCACGTCGAGCAGGACGTTGTCGAGTCGCTCGGCCAGCGGCGAGAGCGCGAAGGCGAGCCCGGCCAAGGCGATCGCAGCGACGCCGAGGGCGCGCATCGCGGAGCGGCCGCCGTCGTCGCTGGTGGGCATGGCGCATCTTAACGCGCGCTGCCGCCGGTGCTAGACTGACGCACCCATCATCCCACTCGAAAACAACGTGACAGGGGATGCTCCGAGCGCCGCGCAACTCCAAGGGATCTCCGATCCGTTCGTGAGGCAACTCGCGACCCTCGGCCGGCTGCGCACGTACCCGAAGAACACCGTCTTCATCACCGAGGGCGACTCGAGCGACTCGGTGTTCGTCGTGCTCACGGGCAAGGTCAAGACGTTCATCTCCGACACCGAGGGGCACGAGATGATCCTGGACACCCAGGGCCCGGGGGAGTACGTGGGCGAGATGGCCCTCGACGGCAACCCGCGATCGGCCTCGGTGATGACGCTCGAGCCCAGCACCTTCGCGGTGGTGGCGCGCGAGCCGATCCGCGAGGCCATCCGCAAGAACCCCGATTTCGCGCTCGACATGATCTCCAAGATCATCGATCGCGCGCGGCTCGCCACCAACAGCGTGAAGGACCTGGCGCTGCTCGACGTCTACGGGCGCGTGGCGCGGCTGCTGCTCAACATGTCGGTGGAGAAGGACGGCAAGCTGATGATCCCGGACAAGCTCACTCAGCAGGAGATCGCCGAGCGCGTCGGGGCCTCGCGCGACATGGTGAGCCGGATCTTCCGCGACCTGACAGCCGGGGGCTACATCAGCGTCGAGAACCGTTTCATCACCATAAACAAGAAACCGCCGGCGAGGTGGTGAAACAGCGGGGCGCAGCCCCTATTTGCGCTTCGTGGGCCTTTTCCAATCGGGCTTCGTCACCTGCTTCTTCTCGGTCAGGGTGAGGCCGCCCGGGGGCACGTCCTTGCTGATGGTGGCGCCCGCGCCGATGGTGGCGCCGGCGCCCACGGTGACGGGGGCGATCAGCTGCACGTCGGAGCCGATGTGCACGCCGTCCTCGATCACGGTGCGGTGCTTGTTCGCGCCGTCGTAGTTGCAGGTGATGGTCCCGGCGCCGATGTTGACGTCGCGCCCGACGGTGGAGTCCCCGACGTAGGCGAGGTGGTTCGCCTTGCTGCCGCGCCCGAGCTCGCTCGCCTTCACCTCGACGAAGTTGCCGACGTGCACCTCGTCGTCGAGCCTGGTCCCCGGGCGGATGCGCGCGTAGGGGCCGATGCGGGCATTGGCGCCGACGCGCGTCTCCTCCATCAGGGTGAAGGGCCTCACCTCGGTCCCCGCGCCGATCTCGACGTCGCGCAGGATGCAATTCGCCCCGACCTTGACGCCGTCGGCGAGCCGCACGCGGCCTTCGAAGATGCAGTTCACGTCGATCGAGACGTCGCGCCCGCACGAAAGCTCGCCGCGCACGTCGATCCGTGCGGGGTCGGCGAGGGTCACGCCTTGCTCGAGCAGCTTCGCGGCATGGTTCATCTGGTAATGGCGCTCCAGGACGGCAAGGTCGGTCTTGCTGTTGACGCCGAGGCATTCGTGCGCGGCCGAAGGATGGCGCACCTCGACGTCGACCCCGTCGGCGACCGCGGCGGCGATCACGTCGGTCAGATAATACTCACCCTGGGCGTTGGCGTTGCCCAGGCGCGCGAGCCAGCTCTCCAGCCGTGCGCGCGGCATCGCCATGATGCCCGTGTTGATCTCGCGGATCGCCCGTTCGGCATCGGTGGCGTCCTTGTCCTCGACGATCCGGGCCACGCTTGCGCGCTCGTCGCGCACGATGCGCCCGTAGCCTTTCGGATGGTCGACCACCTGCGTGAGCAGCGCAGCCGAACCGCCCAGGGCGGCGTCGACCAGCGGGCGCAGCGTCGCCGCGGAGATCAGCGGGACATCGCCGTACAGGACGAGCACGGTGCCGCCGGGCGCGAGCGCGGGCAGCGCCTGCATCACCGCGTGCCCGGTCCCGAGCTGGCGCTCCTGCGCCGCGAACACGACGTCGGGCCCCGCGAGCGCGGCACGCACCTGGTCGGCTCCATGGCCCACGACGACGCAAAGCCGCTCGGGGCGCAGCTCCCGGGCGACGTCGAGCACGTGGGCGAGCAACGGCCGTCCCCCCAGCGCATGCAGGACCTTGGGAAGGTCGGAGAACATGCGCTTGCCCTGGCCCGCGGCCAGGACGACGACCTGGAGCACGGAGTCGCTAGCGGCGCTGGCGCAGCTTGCGGATCGCGGCGATCTGCGCCGCGGCCTGGGCGAGCTCGATCTGCGCCTTGGCGTGGTCGATCGCGCCGCTGCGGTCGGCGAGGGCTTCCTTGGCGAGGCGCTCGGCCTCCATCGCCTTGGCCTCGTCGAGGTCGTGGGCGCGCACCGAGGTGTCGGCGAGGATGGTCACGCGATCTGGCTGCACCTCCATCATGCCGCCCGAGACGTAGATCACCTCCTCGTCGGCGCCGTTCTGGATGCGCACCGTCCCGGGCTTGACGCGGGTGAGGAGCGCCATGTGCTCGGGCAGGATGCCGAGCTCGCCCGCCTCGCCCGGCGCGATCACGCGCTCGGCCGGGCCCGAGAAGATCGCCTGCTCGGCGGAGACGATGTCGACTTGGATGGTCTTGGCCATGGGAGCTCGATCTCCTTACTGCAGCGTCTTGGCCTTCTCGAAGGCCTCCTCGATCGGGCCGACCATGTAGAAGGCCTGCTCGGGAAGGCTGTCGCACTCGCCGTTCACGATCATGTTGAAGCCCTTGATGGTGTCCTTGAGGCTCACGTACTTGCCGGGCGAGCCGGTGAACACTTCGGCCACGTGGAACGGCTGCGACAGGAATCGCTGGATCTTGCGCGCCCGGCCCACCGCGAGCTTGTCCTCGGGCGAGAGCTCGTCCATTCCAAGGATCGCGATGATGTCGCGCAGCTCCTTGTAGCGCTGCAGGACCGCCTGGACCGCGCGCGTGGTGTTGTAGTGGTCCTCGCCGATGACGTTCGGGTCCACCTGGCGCGAGGTCGAGTCGAGCGGATCGACCGCGGGGTAGATGCCGAGCGCCGCGATGTCGCGCGAGAGCACCACGGTGGCGTCGAGGTGGCCGAAGGTCGTGGCAGGCGAGGGGTCGGTCAGGTCGTCGGCCGGCACGTACACCGCCTGGATCGAGGTGATCGAGCCCTTCTTGGTCGAGGTGATGCGCTCCTGCAGCCGTCCCATCTCCTCGGCGAGCGTGGGCTGGTAGCCCACCGCCGACGGCATGCGGCCGAGCAGCGCCGACACTTCGGTGCCGGCGAGCGTGAAGCGATAGATGTTGTCGATGAAGAAGAGGATGTCGCGGCCCTCGTCGCGGAAGCGCTCGGCCATGGTGAGGCCCGTGAGCGCCACGCGCAGGCGGTTGCCCGGGGGCTCGTTCATCTGGCCGAACACCATCGCCACCTTGGACTCGCTCAGGTTCTCCTGCACGATCACCTTGGCTTCCGACATCTCGTGGTAGAAGTCGTTGCCCTCGCGGGTGCGCTCGCCTACGCCGGCGAACACCGACAGGCCGCTGTGTTGCTTCGCGATGTTGTTGATGAGCTCGAGCATGTTCACGGTCTTGCCGACGCCCGCGCCACCGAACAGCCCGATCTTGCCGCCCTTGGCGAACGGCGCGACGAGGTCGATCACCTTGATCCCGGTCTCGAGCAGCTCCACCGACGGCGACAGCTCGTCGAACTTGGGCGCGGACGCATGGATCGAGCGGCGCTCGTCGGCATTCACGGGGCCGCGCTCGTCGATCGGGCGGCCCAGCACGTCCATCACGCGCCCGAGGGTCGCGGGGCCAACCGGAACCGAGATCGGCGCGCCCGTGGCCTTCACCTTCATGCCGCGCCGCAGCCCGTCGGAGGAGCCCATGGCGATGGTGCGCACCACCCCGTCGCCCAGCTGCTGCTCGACCTCGAACGTGAGGCCCTTCTCGGCGAACGACTGGCCCTCCTCGACCAGCGTCAGCGCCTCGTAGATGTTCGGCATGCTTTCGCGGGGAAACTGGATGTCGATCACCGCTCCGATGCACTGGACGATCTTGCCTTCGTTCGCTTGAGTCGCGCTCATGTGTATTCCCTGATGAGATGCTTCAGACAGCGGCAGCGCCGCCGACGATTTCCGACAGTTCCTTGGTGATGGCGGCCTGCCGCGTCTTGTTGTAGACGAGGGTCAGCTCGTCGATCACGCTCGAGGCGTTGTCGCTCGCGGACTTCATCGCCACCATCCGGGCCGACTGCTCGCTCGCGATGTTCTCCGCCACCGACTGGTAGATGATCTGCTCGACGTAGCGGGTGAGCAGCTGGTCGAGCACCACGCGGGCATCGGGCTCGTAGAGGTAGTCCCAGTTCCTGCGCGCGGCGCGCTCGTCCTGCTTCAATCGGTCGGCAGGGAGCGGCAGCAGCTGCTCCACCACGGGCTCCTGCTTCATGGTGTTGATGAAGCGGGTGTAGACGATGTAGAGCGCGCCGATCTTGCCCGTGGTGTAGGCGTCGATCTGGACCTTGACCGGGCCGACCAGCTTCTCCATGTGCGGCGTGTCGCCCATTCCGGTCACGTGCGAGACGACGTTGCCGCCCACGCGCTGCAGAAACCCGAAACCCTTGTTGCCGAGCGCGGTCAACTGCACGCCGCGACCTTCGCCCTGCAGCTCCTTCACCTTGGCGAAGGCGAGGCGCAGCGCGTTGGTGTTGAGGCCGCCGCACAGGCCCTTGTCGGACGTGACCACGATGAGGCCGACGTCTTTCACCTGCTCGCGCCTCACCAGGAACGGATGGCGGTATTCGGTGTTCGCGTGCGCGAGGTGGGCCGCGATGTTGCGGATCTTGTCGCCATACGGGCGCGCGTGGCGCATGCGCTCCTGCGCCTTCCTCATCTTCGAGGCGGCGACCATCTCCATGGCCTTGGTGATCTTGCGCGTGTTCTGCACGCTCTTGATCTTGGTGCGGATCTCTCTGGAACCAGCCATCGTTTTTCCTAGTAGCTCGCCGAAACCGAAACCCTGCGGTGATTCATTGCCCGCCGATGTCGAGCGGCACGCCGTGTCCGCTCCAACAGCGTTCCCGCTGACCGCATTTCAGTACGCTGCATTCTTCTTGAAGTCCTTGATCGCCTCGTGCAGCTTCGCCTCGTCGTCCTTCGACAGGTCTTTCGTCTGCTCGATGCGGTCGACCAGGTCCTTGAACTTCGACTTCACGTGATCGCGCAGCGCGCGCTCGGCCGCGAGCGCCTTGGGCACCGGGATGTCGTCGAAGTAGGCGTTGTTCACCGCGAAGAGCGTGAGCGCCATCTCCCAGACCTGCAGCGGCTGGTACTGGGGCTGCTTCATGAGCTCGGTCACCATCCGGCCGCGCTCGAGCTGCTTGCGGGTGGCCTCGTCGAGGTCGGAGGCGAACTGCGCGAACGCGGCCAGCTCCCGGTACTGCGCGAGCGCGAGGCGTACGCCCCCGCCGAGCTTCTTGATGATCTTGGTCTGCGCGTTTCCGCCCACGCGCGACACCGAGATGCCCGCGTTGATGGCGGGACGGATGCCGGCGTTGAAGAGATCGGTCTCGAGGAAGATCTGGCCGTCGGTGATCGAGATCACGTTGGTAGGCACGAACGCCGACACGTCGCCGGCCTGGGTCTCGATCACCGGGAGCGCGGTGAGCGAGCCGGTCTTGCCCTTGACCGCGCCCTTGGTGAACTTCTCCACGTACTCCTCGTTCACGCGCGCGGCGCGCTCGAGCAGGCGGCTATGCAGGTAGAACACGTCGCCGGGATACGCCTCGCGGCCCGGCGGGCGGCGCAGCAGGAGCGAGATCTGGCGGTATGCCCAGGCCTGCTTGGTGAGGTCGTCGTAAATGATGAGCGCGTCCTGCCCGCGATCGCGGAAGTACTCGCCCATGGTGCAGCCCGCATAGGGCGCGATGTACTGCATCGCGGCGGGGTCGGAGGCCGAGGCGGCGACCACGATGGTGTACGCCATCGCGCCGAACTCCTCCAGCTTGCGCACCACGTTGACGATCGTGGACGCCTTCTGGCCGACCGCGACGTAGACGCAGATGAGGTCCTTGCCCTTCTGGTTGATGATGGTGTCGATGGCCACCGCGGTCTTGCCCGTCTGGCGGTCGCCGATGATGAGCTCGCGCTGCCCGCGGCCCACCGGCACCATCGCGTCGATCGACTTGAGTCCCGTCTGCACCGGCTGCGACACCGACTTCCTCGCGATCACTCCCGGGGCCACCTTTTCGATCGGCTCGGTCATCTTCGCGTTCACCGGGCCCTTGCCGTCGATCGGCTGGCCGAGCGAGTTCACCACGCGGCCGATCAGCTCGGTGCCGACCGGCACTTCCAGGATGCGTCCGGTGGACTTGACCGTGTCGCCCTCGGAAATCTGCTCGTAGGCGCCGAGCACCACCGCGCCCACCGAGTCGCGCTCGAGGTTCAACGCGAGTCCCTGCGTGCCGCCGGGGAATTCGAGCATCTCGCCCTGCATCACGTCCGCCAGGCCGTGGATGCGGCAGATGCCGTCGGTCACCGAGATCACCGTCCCCTCGTTGCGCTTCTCGGCGGCAACCTGGAGGTTCTGGATCTTGGATTTGATCAGTTCGCTGATTTCGGACGGGTTGATCTGCATGACGTTTTTTTCCTTGGTGATTCGGTTTGCTAGCGCGTGAGCGCGGCGGCCATCTGGGCCAGCGCGTCACGTACCGTGGCATTGATGACCTGGTCGCCGACCTGCACGCGTGCGCCGCCCAGGAGCTGCGGATCGACGTCGAGCTCCGCCTCGATCTTCCTTGCGTAGCGCTTCTCGAGCGCGGATACGATCTCGGCGCGCTGCGCGTCGGTGAGCGGCTGCGCGCTGGTGATGCGGGCTCGAACCACCTTCTCGTGCTCGTGCTTGAGGGTCTCGAACTGCTCGGCGATGGAGCCGATCAGGACCTCGCGATGTCCATCGACCAGCACCGACAGCAGGTTGCCGACGAGCGGGGCGATGCGCCCGCCGCCCGCGGCGGCGAAGAGGTCCTTCTTCTGCTGCGCGCTCACCTTCGGGTTACCGAGCGCGGAATGCATCTGCCCGTCGCGGGCGATGGCGGCGGCCAGCGCGAGACTGTCCGCAACGGGCCCGAGCGCGTTGCCCTCGAGGGCGGCCCGGAAGGTAGCTTCGGCGTACGGACGCGCGACGGTGGAGAGCTCCGCCATGCCTAGAGCTGCGCCTTCAGCTGGTTCAACATGTCGGCATGGGCCCTGGCGTCGACCTCGCGCCGCAGGATCTTCTCCGCGCCCGAGACCGCAAGGCTCGCCACCTGCTCGCGTAGCTGCTGCTTGGCCGACTGGACCTCCTGCTGGATCTGCGCGTTGGCGGCGGCCACGAGCCGCTCGCCCTCGGTCTTCGCCTCCTGCTTCGATTCCTCGATGCGCTGGCTCGCGGCCTTCTCGGCGGCGGCCACGATTTCCTGCGCGCGGGCGCGGGCCTCGGCGAGCATCTTGTCGGTCTGCTTCTGCGCATCGGCGAGCGAAGAGCGGCCACGCTCGGCCGCGGCAAGCCCGTCGGCGATGGTCTTCGTTCGCGCGTCGACCTTCGTGAGAAAGTACGGCCAGGCAAGCTTGACCGTGAACCAGATGAACAGGGCGAAGACGATCGCCTGCACCACCATCGTGAAGTTGAGATTCATGAGGCGTCCCTCTCGGGAGTTGCGACGGGCGTCTAGCGGAAGGGCGTGGCGAGGGGGTTTGCGAAAGCGAAGAACATCGCGAGGCCCACGCCGATGATGAAGGAGGCGTCGATCAGGCCGAGCAGCAGGAAGACCTTCGCCTGCAGCTGGGACATGAGCTCGGGCTGGCGCGCCGCGCCCTCGAGGAAGCGGCTGCACATGATGCCCACGCCGACGCACGCGCCGAGCGCGCCGAGTCCGATCATCAGGCCGATGCCGATGCCGGTGTATGCCTGGACCATCGCCAGCAGTTGGAGTTTTGCGTCCATCGTTCTTTGTCCTTTCCTTTTGGAAGTGCGGGTGTTGTATCGAAACGGGTCAGTGGCCTTCGTGCGCCATCTGGATGTAGACGACGGTCAGCATCATGAAGATGTAGGCCTGGAGCAGGACGATGAGGATGTGGAAGATGGCCCAGCCCCAGCCCAGGAACACGGCGACGAAGCTGCCGACGAAGCCGACCGCGGCCAGCATCCAGATCAGCAGGAAAATGATCTCGCCGGCGTAGATGTTCCCGAACAACCGCAGCGAGTGCGACAGCGGCTTCGAGACGTACTCGACCAGGTTGAAGAGGAAATTCAGCGGCCACATGATCGGGCTCGAGCCGAAGGGCGCGCAGAAAAGCTCGTGGAAGAAGCCGCCCACGCCCTTCACCTTGACGGCAAACCCGATCATGAGGATCCACACGCTCAGGGCGAGCGCGAACGTGGTGTTCACGTCGGCCGTGGGCACCAGCCGGAAGCCGTGGTCGCTGATGTTGTGCGTGGCCAGGGCCGCCAGGTCCGCGGGGATGAAGTCCATGCTGTTCATCAGCAGCACCCATGCGAACACGGTGAAGGCCAGGGGCGAGACGAACTTGTGGCGATCGCCGGGGAAGATTCCCTTCACGTTCTCGTCGACCTTGTCGAAGAGCCACTCGGCGATGGCCTGGGTCCTGCCGGGCACGCCCGTCGTCGCATTGCGTGCCACCCAGTAGAAAAGGCCCAGCCCCAGAACCCCGAGAATGATGGACACGACGATCGTGTCCACGTGGATGGTCCAGAAGCCCCCGTCGCCGATCGGCTTGGCGAAGAACGAGAGGTGGTGGCCGATATATTCGGCGGGAGTCGGAGTCGAGGCGGCCATGCGAATTTATTCTGGTTGCGTCACGAATCCCCGGCGGTCCGGGTCGTCTTGTTGTCGGGCGCGTCGGCCACCGCGATGGCCGCCGCGAATACTGCCACCGTCACCACGAACGCCGCGAAGAACGCCGCGTGCACGATGTCCCTGTAGAACGAAAGCACCATCCAGAGCTGCACCACGATCAGCAGGACCTTGATCCCCCAGGCCCTGAACATCGTGGTGAGCGCCTCCCCGGCTGTCCTCCCCTCGCCCCGCGTCACGCGCCACCCGTACACCGCGCCCGCCACGACGTTGACGGCACCCCCGAGGGCGGCGGAAGCGGCGCCGTCCCTACCCCACAGGAATGCTGCAGCCAGCGTGAGAACCGCGGTAGCGATGATCTGCCAACGCAGCACGATGCGAAAGGGCCTGATCCGTGAAGCGAAACCGTTCAATTATAGCGGCCGGTCGAGTGGAGCGTCAAAAAACTGGTGCGCCGCAGCATGACTAGCGCGTGAGGCGCTTCACCAACCCCTGCAGCTGGTCGAGGCTCGCGTAATCGATCACCACCGACCCGCGGCCGCCCACGCGCGGCTTGAGGTGGACCGTGGCGCCGAGCGATTCGGCCAGTTCCTCCTGCAGGCGACGCCCGTCGGCGTCCAGTCGGGGTCCCGCCGCTTTTCCCTTGCGCGGCGCGTTCGTCGCCTCCTGCACCAGCCGCTCGGTTTCGCGCACCGACAGTCCTTCGGCCGCCACGCGCTGCGCGACCTCGACCTGGCGAGCCTTCGAAAGCGCGAGCAGCGCGCGCGCATGGCCCATGTCGATGGCGCCGTCCTGGACGAGCGACTGCACCGCGGGGGCGAGCTCGAGCAGGCGCAGCAGGTTGGTCACGCCCACGCGCGAGCGGCCGATCGCGGTGGCGACCTGCTCGTGCGTGAGGTGGAACTCCTCGATCAATCGCCTGAGGCCGTTGGCCTCCTCCAGCGGGTTCAGGTCCTCGCGCTGGATGTTTTCGATCAAGCCGATGGCGAGCGCGGCCTCGTCGGGAACCTCGCGCACGACGGCGGGCACGTCCTGCAGGCCGGCCAGGCGCGCCGCGCGCCAGCGCCGCTCTCCCGCGAGGATCTCGTACTGGTCGCCGCCCGCCGGCCGCACCACGATCGGCTGGATCACGCCGCGCGACTTGATCGACTCGGCGAGCTGCGCGAGCGAGGCCTCGTCCATGCGCGTGCGCGGCTGGTACTTGCCCGGCTTGAGCGAGGCCACCGGGATGCGCGCGAGCTGCTCTTCGGAGTCGCGCCGCGTGCCGCCGCCCAGCAGCGCGTCGAGCCCACGGCCGAGGCCCTTGTGGCGACTCATGCGGCCTCCCCTTCCCGATCGGTGCTCATGCCGCCTCCTTGACCTCGATGCCGTTGCGCGCGAGCAGCTCGCGTGCGAATTGCAGGTGCGCCGTCGCGCCCTTGGAGGCGGGATCGTGCAGCAGCACGGGCTTGCCGAAGGACGGCGCCTCGGCGATGCGGACGTTGCGCGGAATCACCGTGTCGAACACCTTGTCGCCGTAGTGCCGCTTGATCTCGTCCGAGACCTGGATGGTGAGCGCGCTGCGCGGGTCGTACATGGTGCGCACCAGCGCCTCGATCTCGATGCGCGGATTCAGGTTCTGCTTCACCTTGCGCAGCGTGCCCACGAGGTCCGAGAGCCCCTCGAGCGCGTAGTACTCGCACTGCATCGGGATGATCACGGCGTCGGCGGCCGTGAAGCCGTTGACCGTCAGCATGTTGAGCGCGGGCGGGCAGTCGATGACCACGAAGTCGTAGGCCGCCGCCGCCGCCACCAGCGCTTCGCGCAGCCGGAACTCGCGCCGCTCTAGCGCGATCAGCTCGACCTCGGCGCCGGCGAGCTCGCGATTGGACGGCACGACGTCATAGCCGCTCTCGCACCCGCGCACGGCCTCGGCGACGGTGTGCTCGCCCAGCAGCACCCCATATACGGTCTTGTCGCACGCGCCCTTGTCGATGCCGCTGCCGGTGGTCGCATTGCCCTGAGGGTCGAGGTCCACCAGCAGGACCTTGCGGCCGTAGTGCGCGAGGCTCGCCGAGAGGTTCACCGCGATCGAGGTCTTGCCGACCCCGCCCTTCTGGTTCGCGATCACGAAGATGCGTCCCATCAGGCGGCCTCCAGCAGCACCAGATGGCGCTTGGCGTCCAGCGAAGGCACCGCCAGCTCGACCACCTCGACCACGCGATGCGACGCCGGAACGCGCGCGATCTCCTCGAATGGATGCACGCCCTTCATGGCCAGCATCCGCCCGCCGGGCGCCACGAGATGCCGCGCCTGCGAGACGAAGTCGGCGAGCTCGGCGAAGGCTCGGGAGACCACGGCGTCGAAGCGGCCCTCGGGCTGCCACTGCTCGACCCGCTCGCATGCAACCTGCAGGTTGTCGAGCCCGAGCTCGGTCTTCGCCTGCTCGAGGAAGGCGCACTTCTTCCGGCTCGAGTCGAGCACCGTCACGGCGAGACCGGGCCGCGCGATGGCGATGGGAATTCCCGGGAAGCCCGCGCCGCTGCCCACGTCGAGCAGCGTCCGCGCGCCTCTCACGTGCGGGGCGAGCGTCAGGCTGTCGAGCAGGTGCAACGCCACCATCTGCGCGATCTCGCGCACGGCCGTGAGGTTGTGGACGCGATTCCATTTCGCCACCAGCTCGAGGTGCGCGGCCATGCGCGCGCGCTGCGCCAACGTGACCTCGATGCCGAGCGCGGCCAGGCCCGGGGCGATCGACTCGTCGAGCGTCATGCGCTCTTCTCGCGCGCGCCCGCGCGGCGCTTCAGGTGCACCAGCAGCAGCGAGATGGCGGCCGGCGTCATGCCCTGGATGCGCGACGCCTGGCCGACCGTTTCCGGGCGGCCGAGCGCGAGCTTCTGCTGCGCCTCGCGGGAGAGCCCCCGCACGCCGCCGTAATCCATGTCGGCCGGAATGCGAACGTCTTCCTGCGCGAGTGCGCGCTCGACCTCGACCTTCTGGCGGTCGATGTAACCCGCGTACTTCGCGGCGATCTCCACCTGCTCGGCGACCGCCGCGTCGACGGGCAGGGCCTCCCCCAGCCAGCCCTTGAGCGCGAGGAAGGTCGAGCCCGGGCGCCTGAGAAGATCAAATAGCGAGTGCTCACGCTCAAGCGGCTGCCCCAGCACCGCGATCTGCTGGTCGAGCGGGATTCGCGTGGGATGGGCCCAGGTTCCTTTCCAACGCGCCGACTCCGCCTCGATGGCATCGCGCTTGCGGCAGAAGGAATCCCAACGCCGGTCGTCGACCAAGCCGAGCCGCCGTCCGGCTTCGGTCAGGCGCAGGTCCGCATTGTCCTCGCGCAACTGCAGCCGATATTCGGCGCGGCTGGTGAACATCCGGTAGGGCTCGGACACGCCGCGGGTCACGAGATCGTCGACCAGCACGCCGAGGTACGCCTCGTCGCGGCGCGGGCACCAGCCCGCCTCGCCGCGGGCGCATAGCGCCGCGTTTACGCCCGCAAGCAGCCCTTGGGCGGCGGCTTCCTCGTATCCGGTCGTTCCATTGATCTGGCCGGCGAAGAACAGGCCCGCGATCGCTTTGGTCTCGAGCGTTGCGCGGAGGCCCCTGGGGTCGAAGTAGTCGTACTCGATCGCGTACCCCGGACGCAGCAGGTGGGCATTCTCGAGCCCGGCAATGGAGTGCACCAGCTCGAGCTGAACGTCGTAGGGCAAGCTGGTGGAGATCCCGTTAGGGTAGTACTCCTCGGTCGTCAGGCCTTCGGGCTCGAGGAAGATCTGGTGCGAGGCCTTCCCCGCGAAGCGGTGGATCTTGTCCTCGATCGAGGGGCAGTAGCGCGGGCCGACTCCCTCGATCACCCCGGTGAACATCGGCGATCGGTCGAGGCCCGAACGGATGACGTCGTGCGTGCGCTCGTTGGTGTGCGTGATCCAGCAGCTGACCTGCCGCGGGTGCATTGCCCGGTCGCCGAGGAAGGAGAACACCGGCTCTGGCCGGTCGCCCGGCTGCTCGACCAAGCGCGAGAAGTCGATCGTGCGGCCGTCGATCCGCGGCGGAGTGCCGGTCTTGAGACGGCCGACCGGCAAGTCGAGCTCGCGCAGGCGCGCGGCGAGCGAGAGCGCCGGTGGGTCTCCAGCACGGCCGGCCCGGTAGTTGGACAGGCCCACGTGCACCAGGCCGCCCAGGAAAGTGCCGGTAGTGAGGATCACCGTGGTGGCTGCAAAGCGGGCGCCGATCGCGGTCACTGCACCCGCGACCCGATCGCCCTCGAGAATCAGGTCATCCACTGCCTGCTGGAAGATCCACAGGCCGGGCTGCGATTCCAGGCGGCGGCGAATCGCGCCCCGGTACAGGACCCGGTCGGCCTGGGCGCGTGTCGCACGCACTGCCGGGCCTTTGCTGGAATTCAGCGTTCGGAACTGAATGCCCGCCTCGTCGGTGGCGATCGCCATCGCGCCCCCCAGGGCATCCACCTCCCTCACCAGGTGGCCCTTTCCGATCCCGCCGATCGAGGGATTGCACGACATCTGCCCCAGCGTCTCGATGGCGTGGGTCAGCAGCAGCGTGCGGGCCCCGGCGCGCGCTGCCGCCAGGGCGGCCTCCGTCCCGGCGTGGCCACCGCCGACCACGATCACGTCGAAACGCTTGGGGAAGTGCATGGGGTAGATGGAAAACGCCCCGCCGATAAAGCCCGGGCAGGGCGACAGGTCGAATTCTACCGGAAGGCGCCGCCGCGCCGTCGTTCCACGTGGAACCAGGTGTCGTTTGGTTCCACGTGGAACATCATTTCCCGACGCAGAAGCGGCTGAAGATCTCGCCAAGCAGTTGGTCGGCGCTGACCTCGCCCGTTATGGCGCCAAGGGCATCCTGCGCCAAGCGCAGCTCTTCTGCTTTTAATTCAAAGGCTTGGGTTACGCTTGCCGCCTCCAGGCGAGCCTGCGCCTCGCATAGTGCCAGGAGGTGGCGCGCGCGCGCCATGAAGAGGCCCTCCCCATGCGGCCGCCAGCCCGCCACATCCAGGAGCCACGAACGCAGCTCAGGCAAACCAGCCCCGGTCTTGGCCGAGAGCCGGAGCACTGCCTCGCCGTCTTGCTCGGTCCTTCCCGCCGCTTCGCCCGAGAGGTCGACCTTGTTGATCACGCGTGCACGAGGAAGCGAATGCGGCAGGCGCGCACGCAGTTGCGCATCCTCCGCGCTCGCGCCGGCGGCGTCCTCGATGAAAACCGCGGCGCCTGCCTCCTGCTCGATCGCGCGCCAGGTCCGTTCGACGCCGATGCGCTCGACCGCATCCGCGGTGTCGCGCAACCCCGCGGTGTCGACGAGGTGCACGGGCACGCCCTCCAGGCTCACGGTGGCGCGCACGTAGTCGCGCGTCGTCCCGGCGATGGGCGTCACGATCGCGACCTCGTCGCCCGCAAGGCAATTGAGCAGGCTCGACTTGCCCACGTTGGGGCGCCCAACGAGTACCACGGTGAGGCCGTCTCTCAGGACGACGCCCTGGCGCGCTTGATCGAGCAACGCCGCGAGCGAATCGCGCAACGCGCAGAGGCGCTCCTGCTGCCAGCGACGGTCCGCGATGTCGATCTCCTCCTCGGGAAAGTCGATGCAGGCCTCGGTATGCACGCGCAACTCGACCAGCGAGTCGACCAGCGCGTGGACGCGGCGCGAGAACTCCCCCGCGAGCGAGCGAGCGGCGCTGCGCGCCGCCTCGACGCTCGAGGCGTCGATCAGGTCGGCGACGCTCTCGGCTTGCGCCAGGTCGAGACGGTCGTTGAGGTAAGCGCGCCGCGTGAACTCGCCGGGCTCGGCCACGCGCGCGCCAAGCTCCACGCAGCGGCGCAGGAGCTCGCGCATGACCACCGGCCCGCCGTGGCCCTGGAGCTCGAGCACGTCCTCGCCGGTATACGAATGGGGCGCCGGGAAGAAGAGCGCGAGGCCGGTATCGATGGTCGAGCCGTCGGCGGCACGAAAGTCCGCGAGCGCCGCGTGGCGCGGTGGGGGAAGCTCGCCGGCGATCTGCGCCGCGATGGCTCGAACGCCGGGGCCCGAGATCCGCACCACGCCGATGCCGCCGCGCCCGGGGGGCGTGGCGACGGCGGCGATGGTGGCGCCGCCGCCGTTCAGCGCCGGGCCTTGAGCTTCGCCTCGGCTTCGAGCGTGCGGTTGATGTGCCACTGCTGCACGATCGACAGCAGGTTCTGCACGACCCAGTAGAGCACCAGGCCGGCGGGGAAGAACAGGAAGAAGATGCTGAACATGATCGGCATCATGAGCATGATGCGCGCCTGCACCGGGTCCGCGGGTTGCGGGTTGAGCCTCGTGGTCACGTACATCGAGATCGCGTAGATCACCGGCAGGATGAAGTAGGGATCGGGTGCGGAAAGGTCCCGGATCCAGCCGATCCACGGCGCGTGCCTGAGCTCGATCGAGGCGAGGAGCACCCAGTACAGCGCGATGAACACCGGGATCTGCACCAGGATCGGCAGGCACCCGCCCAGCGGGTTGATCTTCTCGGTGCGGTAGAGCTCCATCATCGCCTGGTTGAGCTTCTGGCGATCCTCGCCGTAGAGCTGTTTCAGCTTCTCCATCTTGGGCGCGAGCACCTTCATCTGCGCCATCGAACGGCCCGCCTTGGCGTTGAGCGGATAGAACACGAGCTTGATGAGGATGGTGAGGATCACGATCGCCCACCCCCAGTTGCCGACGAAGCCGTGGATCCACTTGAGCAGCCAGAAGAGCGGCGCGGCGATGATGTAGAGCCAGCCGTAGTCGACGACCAGGTTCAGGCCCGGCGCGAGCTTCTCCAGCTTGTCGGTCTCCTGCGGGCCGATGTAGAGCGGCACCTCGACGGCGCCCGTCGCTCCCGGAGCGATCTGGCCGACCGGGACCACGACGCTGGCGGTGTAAAGCGTGTCGCTCACCTTGGCGGTCTGGTACTCGCGCTCGACGCCGTCCTTGGGCAACCACGCCGACACGAAATAGTGCTGGATCATCGCGATCCATCCGTCGCGCGCCTTCTTCGCGTGCACCTGCTTGCCCTTGGCGATGTCGGAGAAGTCCACCTTCACGAACTTCGACTCCTCGGTGTACACGACCGGGCCGGTGAACGTGGCAACGCCGGCGAAGGCGTTGGTCTGCGCGGCCGCCTCCGACGGCGAGTTGGCGTCTCGCAGGAACTGGAAATACGCATGCGGCGCGATCGGCTTGTCGCTGCGGTTGGCGATCTCGTACGCGACGTCGATCCTGTAGCTGCCGCGGTGGAAGCGGTAGCGCTTGACGACCTCGGCGCCGGCCACGTCGCTCGCCGTCAGCCGCACCTCGATTGTGTCGCGGCCGGGCTGCAGCGAATAGCTCCTCGCGTCGGCCGCATAGGTGGAGCGGTGGATCGGCAGCTGCATGCCCTCGGCCACGAGCCCCGACTGCGTGATGAAGTAATGCTTCGAGTGCGGCTCCATCAGCGTGAGCGGCTTGGAGCGGTCGAGCGCGGAGAAGACCTGCAGCAGCGTGACGCGCCGGATGTCGCCGCCGGCCGTGTTGAGGTCGATCTCGAAGAGGTCGGTCTTCACGGTCACGGGTGTTCCCGCCGGGGCGGGTGCGGCCGCAGCAGGCACTCCGGGTGTGGCGACGGGCGCGGTCGCGGGTGTGCCGGCGGCCAGCGGCGCGCTCGGCTTCGGCACGCCAGCATCCGCCGGGGCGGTTGCGCTCGCCGCAGCGGGCACCTTGGGCGCGTTGTGCTTCTGCCACGCGTCCCAGAGCATCAGCGCGGAGAAGGAGAACACGACGAAGGCGATGAGGCGTTGGGTGTCCATCATGGGCAAATGCGGATCCTTCAGGGAACGGGGTCGAAGCCGCCGTGGTGCCAGGGATGGCAGCACAGCAGCCGGCGCGAGGCGAAGAGCCCGCCCTTCACCGCACCGTGCCGCTCGATCGCCTCGATGGCATACGCCGAGCAACTCGGTTCGAAGCGGCAGCTGCGCCCCCACCAGGGGCTCAGAAAATAGCGGTAGCCGCGGATCAGCGCGACGAGCACCGAGCGCATCAGGGGGCGATCCGCGCGCGCGCGCGGTCCATGAGATCGGTCAACTCGACGATGAGCGCGTCGAGGTGCGCGGGGTCGAAGCGCGAGGTGAGCGTCAGCACGAGGTCTACCGGGGATTGCTTGATCGCGTGGCGGCGAAACGTCTCGCGCGCCCGGCGCTTGATGCGGCTGCGTTGCACCGACAACCTGGCCGCCTTGCGGCCGACCGAGATGCCGAACCGGGCGACGGCCGTGGTTGCCGGGGCGACGTGCAGCACCGCGTAGATGCCGGCGAACTTGCGCGGGCTGCGCAGCAGCGGCCGGAAGGAGTCGCGTCCGCGGAAGCGGTGGCGCCGGGAAAGGCCTTCCCTCCGGACGCCACGCGACATGCCCGCGTCAGACGGCGACGCGCTTGCGGCCCTTGGCGCGGCGCGCGTTGATCACCGCGCGGCCACTCGCCGTCTTCATCCGCACGCGAAAGCCGTGGGTCTTCTTGCGGTGGGCGTTGGACGGTTGGTAGGTACGTTTCATGGCGGGGCCTTTGATGCCGGCGTGAGGACGGAGAAAAGCGGGAAATTATAGCGGATTCATCGACAAAGCGCCACCGCATCATCACTCCGCCGCTGCTGCGCGGCTGTGGATAACCGCAGCGGATGCGAGTAAAATTTCACATCGATCCCGCCGCGCTTCAACCCCTCCCAAAACCCACGCTTCCCTCCATGGATTCGCTTTGGCCGTCGCTCGCCGCCGAGCTCAAGAAGGAGCTCCCGGCGCAGCAGTTCGACACCTGGATCAAGCCGCTCAAGGCCGAGCGCCGCGGCGAGCAACTGGTTCTGCTCGCCCCCAACCATCACGTGCTTCGCTGGGTGCGCTCGAACCTGCTCTCCAAGATCGAGTCGCGCATCGAGCGCGTCGCCGGCAGCCGCCTCTCGGTGAACCTGGTGCTCGACGAGAAGCCGCTCGAGCCCGAGATGGTGGTGCCCGAGCCGGTGCCGGTCACGCCCGCGCCCGAGCGGGCGTCGCGCGAGGAGCATCGCCTCAATCCCGGGTTCACCTTCGGCAACTTCGTGAACGGCAAGGCCAACCAGATCGCGCGCGCGGCCGCGATACAGGTCGCGGAGAAGCCCGGCACCGCCTACAACCCGCTCTTCATCTACGGCGGCACCGGCCTTGGCAAGACCCACCTGCTGCAGGCGATCGGCATCGAGGTGCTCAAGCGCAACCCCAAGGCCAAGGTCCGCTACAGCCATGCCGAGCAGTTCGTGGCCGACGTGGTGCGAGCCTACCAGCACAAGAGCTTCGATTCGCTCAAGCGCTACTACCGCTCGCTCGACCTCTTCCTGATCGACGACGTGCAGTTCTTCGTCGGCAAGTCGCGCTCCCAGGAGGAGTTTTTCTACACCTTCAACTCGCTGTTCGAGGCGCACAAGCAGGTGGCCATCACCAGCGACTGCTTTCCCAAGGAGATGACCGGCATCGAGGAGCGGCTGATCTCGCGCTTCGGCTGGGGCCTTACCGTGGCGGTCGAGCCTCCGGAGCTCGAGATGCGCGTGGCGATCCTGCTGAAGAAGGCCGAGATCGACGGCGTGCGCCTGGACGAGAGCGTCGCGTTCTTCATCGCCAAGCACATCCGCTCCAACGTGCGCGAGCTCGAAGGGGCGCTGAAGCGCGTGCTCGCCTATTGCCGCTTCAACAACACCCAGGTGGGCGTCGCCACGGCGCGCGAGGCGCTGAAGGACCTGCTGGCCGTCCTCAACCGCCAGGTCTCGATCGAGAACATCCAGAAGACGGTGGCCGACTACTTCAAGATCAAGGTCTCGGAGATGTACTCGAAGAAACGCTTCCGCTCGGTGGCGCGGCCGCGGCAGGTAGCGATGGCGCTGTCCAAGGAGCTCACGCAGCAGAGCCTGCCGGAGATCGGCGAGGCCTTCGGCGGGCGCGACCACACGACCGTACTGCACGCCTGCCGCAAGACGCAGGAGCTGCGCGACACCGACCAGGAGTTCGCGCGCGACTACGCGCAGCTGCAGCAGATCCTGCTCGGATGATGGACGTACAACGCATGAATAAGGTGTGGGCAGAATCGCGCGACCCCTGCGGGTCCCGACTTGTCCACAGAGCCAGGCCGGCAGGCAGCGCTTTCATCCCCACAAAAATCGGCGCCAAGCGGTTGATCGGGCACGCCATTGCGGAGTTATCCCGCTCCGGAGGCGCTCCTGTTAACTACTAACTATCTGAAATACAAATAAAGACAATGCTTAAGATAAAGACCACGAACGACAAGCTCCTGGACCCGCTGCAGCAGGTCACCGGCATCGTCGAACGGCGCCATACGCTGCCCATCCTGTCGAACGTGCTGGTCACGGCGGCGGGCGGAAAGGTCGATTTCCTCGCGACCGACCTCGAGGTGCAGATCACCTCGACCGCGACGCTCGAGGGCAATGCCGAGGGGTCGGTCACGGTCGGCGCGCGCAAACTCTACGACATCCTTCGCTCGCTGCCCGAGGACGCCGAGGTCTCTCTCGAGGCCAAGGACAACCGCATGACCGTCAAGGCGGGAAAGAGCCGCTTCAACCTGCAGACGCTGGTGGCCGCGGACTTCCCCAGGATGGTCGAGGCGCGCGAGGCGTCCAAGACGCTGCAACTGCCCCAGAAGGCTCTCAAGGACGCGCTCGGCCTGGTGCAGTTCGCCATGGCGGTGCAGGACATCCGCTATTACCTGAACGGCGTGCTCTTCTCGGTGGAGAAGGACACCCTGCGCGTCGTGGCCACCGACGGCCATAGACTGTCCTTCGCCAGCCGGGCGCTCGACGGCGACCACGGCAGCGTCGAGGCGATCCTGCCGCGCAAGACCGTGCTCGAGCTTATCAAGCTGCTAGGCGACACCGACGACCCGGTGGCGCTTGCCATCGGATCGAACCAGGTGCGCTTCTCGTTCGGCGGGATCGAGATCGTCTCGAAGATCGTCGAGGGCAAGTTCCCCGACTACCAGAAGGTGATCCCGACCACCCACAAGAACCGCGTCTCGCTCGAGCGCTCGACGCTGGTGCAGTCGCTCAACCGCGCCGCCATCCTCTCGAACGAGAAGATCCGCGGGGTGCGGCTGGTGTTCACCAAGGACGCGCTCTCGATCATCTGCACCAACAACGAGCAGGAAGAGGCCGAGGAAGGGCTCGCGGTGGACTACGACGGCGACCCGCTGGACATCGGCTTCAACATCTCCTACCTGCTCGACGTGCTCAACCACGTCGACTCGCCCACCGTGGCGGTTGCGATGGGGGATTCCAACTCCAGCGCCCTGGTGCAGATTCCCGGGCGCGAGGACTTCAAGTACGTCGTGATGCCGATGCGCATCTAAGTCGATACAGGCAACCGGAAGACAGGAACCCGATTTGGCAACCGTACCCCAGCCGCACCCCGATAACGGCCGCAACCCGGCCGACTACGACTCCAACAGCATCAAGATCCTCAAGGGCCTCGATGCCGTGCGCAAGCGGCCCGGCATGTACATCGGCGACACGTCCGACGGCACCGGCCTGCACCACATGGTCTTCGAGGTGGTCGACAACGCGATCGACGAGGCGCTCGCCGGCCACTGCGACGACATCAAGGTGGTGATCCACACCGACAACTCGATCTCGGTCGTCGACAACGGGCGCGGCATACCGACCGACGTGAAGGACGACGACGACCTCAAGCGCTCCGCCGCCGAGATCGTGATGACCGAGCTGCACGCGGGCGGCAAGTTCGACCAGAACTCGTACAAGGTTTCGGGCGGCCTGCACGGGGTCGGCGTCTCCGTGGTGAACGCGCTCTCCGAGTGGCTGAAGCTGCGCATCTGGCGCGGCGGCAAGGCGTACTACCTCGAGTTCCACGACGGCGTGCTCGTGAAGCCCCTGGAGGTGACCGGCGAGACCGACCGGCGCGGCACCGAGGTGCATTTCTTCGCCTCCAAGGAGACCTTCAGCAACATCGAGTTCCACTACGAGATCCTCGCCAAGCGCCTGCGCGAGCTCTCGTTCCTGAACAACGGCTGCAAGATCGAGCTGATCGACCAGCGCACCGGCAAGAGCGAGAACTTCGCGCATGCCGGCGGTATCAAGGGCTTCGTCGAGTACATGCATCGCTCGAAGACCGTGCTGCACAACAACGTCTTCTACGCCGTCGGCGAGAAGGACGGCATCACCGTCGAGGTGGCGATGCAATGGAACGACTCGTACGGCGAGTCGGTCCAGTGCTTCACCAACAACATCCCCCAGCGCGACGGCGGCACGCACCTCACCGGGCTGAGGAGCGCCATGACGCGCACGATCAACAACTACATCGAGAAGGAAGAGATCGCCAAGAAGGCCAAGGTCGAGACGACCGGCGACGACATGCGCGAGGGCCTCACGTGCGTGCTCTCGGTCAAGGTGCCCGAGCCCAAGTTCTCCTCGCAGACCAAGGACCGGCTGGTCTCCTCGGAGGTGCAGCCCGTGGTCCAGGAAATCGTCGCGCAGAAGCTCGCCGACTTCCTCATGGAGAAGCCGTCGGACGCGCGCATCATCTGCACCAAGATCGTCGAGGCGGCGCGCGCGCGCGAAGCCGCGCGCAAGGCGCGCGAGCTCACCCGCCGCAAAGGCGTGCTCGATGGCGGCGGGCTGCCGGGCAAGCTCGCCGAC
>Ga0307505_10000508_pt1 | contig 42475 bp, 34 predicted proteins | sample 23_S_MG_FD_202183 | JGI IMG/M metagenome (GOLD analysis project Ga0307505, IMG submission 202183) | Soil microbial communities from Populus trichocarpa stands in riparian zone in the Pacific Northwest, United States - 23_S | ecosystem: Environmental > Terrestrial > Soil > Riparian zone > Trees...
TCTGGCGCTGCTCTGGCTGGCTGAGAAGCTGTGGGCGACGGTGGCGGCACGATTGTGGATTTGGGCGGCGTTCGGCGCCTGCGCGGGGTTGATCGGCTACGCGTACGCGCCGCTCAAGGTTCTGTACGCGTTCTTCGTGGTGGTCGCAGTCGCGGTCGCGGTGCGCGAGCGCCGCGCCGGTCGCGCGGGCTGGTGGCGGGGCCCGCTGTTGGCCTTTGCCGTCTGCGCCGCGTTGGTCGCCCTGCAACTCGGGACGTTGGCGCGATTCGAGGAGATGTTCCGCAGGGATTTCGGTCCGTTGGCGACGGACACCAGTGTCTGGCACAAAACCGCCGCCGACGAGGTCACGGCGGCGGCGCAGCCGCTGCCGGTGGTCGTCGGCAACGTCGCGCGCAACGTTGCGACCTGGTGGGAGTGGACCTGGACGGATGCCGGCGTCTTGATCTGGTACGCGCCGGCGCTCACCGCGGCCGTCCCGGCGGCCGCGGTCCTGCTGTTTCGCGCGCGTTACTGGGTGCCTTCGCTCTACTTCCTGATCGGGACCCTGCCGCCGTTGGTGATCTTTCCCGTCCAGCGCCGATCCTTGATCCTGTGGCCGCTGGTGTATGCGGCCGGTGTCGTCAGCGCGCGCGAGGTCGCGCGGATCGGCGCGCGGCAGATCGACCACCGGTGGTGGCGCGGCGCGACATGGGGGCTGTTCTGGCTTTGTCTGGTCTTCGCGTCCGTGCACGGCTTGTACGTGTATGCCACGACCAACTCGCTGGTCGGCTTGCGGCAGTACTTCGGGCCGGACCACCAGCTCGACATGTTCCTCGAGGCGGAGCGCACGCTGCCGTCGTGTCGGGTGTACTTCGTGAACGCGACCTACGAGGAGAAATTGGTCGCTTTGGTGCGACTGTTCGAGCCGGCGCGCCGGCTCGGCGACCCCGATCGCGTCGGTTTCGTCGAGATGGCTCCCGGCGGCGAGCCTCCAGACATTCCGAGCGACCAGCCGATCTGTTTCTTCGACCTGAACAGGCCCGACGACGCGGACGCTGTGGTCGGCGGCGCGCAGGCCCTGGCCGAGCACTACCCCGGAGGTTTCGCCCTGCGGCGCTGGGCGGCCGACGGCAGCGACACCCTGCTTTACACGGTGCTGACGATCCGCGCCGAGGCGGAACCCGCCGGCGAGCCGGAATGAGACCCCCTCGGCAGGTAGTGCCTCGCAAGTTTCAAATCCCCACGTCACCCCGGCGAAAGCCGGGGTCCACCTGGTAGCCCGGCTGGATGCCGGCTTTCGCCGGCATGACGGTGGGGAAGTGAGTAGTTTCTGTACGAATGATCCGGCGCCCCGCCGGTGGGCCCACTGAAGGCTGATCGCTGAGAGCTGATAGCGGGTGCTGTCCGATCAGGACAGCACCCCGGCCGCCTTGCAGTCCGCATCGGGCGCTGATACGGGGACGGGTTCGGAGAAGAGAGATCATGCGCGAAGGAATCCACCCTGAGTACCAAGCCGCCAAGGCCATCTGCGCCTGCGGAAACACGTTCGAGACCCGCTCGACGCTCACCGAACTGCACGTCGACATCTGCTCGGCTTGTCACCCCTTCTACACGGGCAAGCAGAAGCTGATCGACACCGCCGGCCGAGTCGAGCGATTTCGCCGCAAGTACGCCATCCAGAAGTAGCGGCCGCAAGTCGAACCGCGCCGCGGGCTGGCGTGGGAATGGAGGGCGCCGGGTCGAACCGCGCCCTCTTCGCTTTCTAAGCGATATGGATTTGTGATGCTGCGGAAGCTGGAAGACGTCGAGCGGCGATACTCGGAGATCGAGGGGCAGCTGGCGGATCCGGACGTGCTCGCCAACCAGAAGGGCTTCGGTCGGTTGGCGAAAGAGCGATCGGATCTCGAGCCGATCGTTCGGACCTACCGCGTCTGGAAGAAGGTCTGCGCCGACATCGACGGGCTCCGGGAGCTGTTGGAGGCGTCCGACGAGGAACTGCGCGAGCTCGCCAAGCAGGAGCTTCCGGTTCTGAAGAGCCGCGCCGCGGAGCTGGAAGCGGAGCTGCAGGTGCTGTTGCTGCCGGTGGATCCGAATGACGAGCGCAACACGGTGCTCGAGATCCGCGCCGGCACCGGCGGCGAAGAGGCATCGCTGTTCGCGGCGGTGCTCTTCCGCATGTACAGCCGCTACGCCGAGGGTCGCCGCTGGAAGGTCGAGGTGCTCAGCAGCAGCGACACCGGCCTGGGCGGTTTCAAGGAAATCATCGCCCTCATCACCGGCGACAAGGTGTACAGCCGTCTCAAACACGAAGGCGGCGTGCACCGGGTGCAGCGGGTCCCGGTGACCGAGCAGTCGGGGCGCATCCACACCTCGGCCGTGACCGTCGCCGTTCTGCCCGAGGCGGAGGATGTCGACGTACACATCGACGAGGCGACCGAGCTGCGCATCGATGTCTACCGTTCGTCGGGTCCGGGCGGGCAGAGCGTGAACACGACCGATTCGGCGGTGCGGGTGACGCATCTACCGACCGGGTTGGTGGTCGCCTGCCAGGACGAGAAGTCGCAGCACAAGAACAAGGCGAAGGCGCTGAAGATCCTGCGGTCGCGCCTGCTCGAGCGCGCCCAGGCGGAGGCGCACGCCGAGGAGGCGGCAAACCGTCGCACGATGGTCGGCAGCGGCGACCGATCCGAGCGCATTCGCACCTACAACTTTCCGCAGGGTCGCATGACCGATCACCGCATCAACCTGACGCTCTACAACCTCGACAAGATCGTCGACGGCGACCTCGACGCGCTCATCGACGCCCTCAACACGCACTACCAGGCGCTGCAAATGAAGTCGGGTGAGGTCTGACGGGTAGTCCCTTAGATGTCCCGGCGCACCGACTCACCGACCATGTCGAGTGCGAGCGGAGCGAGCGTATCGAGACACGCCTGCCTGCGCGCCAAGGCCTCTCGATACACCGGGCCTTCGGCCCGGCACTCGAGGCGAACGGTGAGGGTCGTTCCGACGGGGCAAGATGGGATACTCTCTTGCGGCGGCGTCGTGTGACGGGCGCGGCGCTGGCCCTCATCCAACCGGGCACACCGTGCTGACCTACGCCGCCGCCATCCGCCGGGCGGAGGACCGACTGCGCGGCGCCGGAGTCGAGTCGGCGCGATTGGATGCCGAGGTGCTGCTCGCCCGCGCCGCCGGGTTGGATCGCTCGGGAGTCTTCGCTCGGCTGCCCGACCCTCTTGCGACGACCGTGGCGGAGCGGTTCGAAGCCTTCGTGACACGCCGCTGCCGGCGCGAGCCGGTCGCCTACATCGTCGGCGAAAAGGAGTTCTACTCGCTGTCGATGGCGGTCTCGGCCGACGTCCTCATCCCGCGCCCCGAGACCGAGATGTTGGTCGAGGCGGCGCTCGAGGGGCTGCCGGCCGGTGCCGCGATCTGCGACATCGGCACCGGCAGCGGCTGCATCGCCGTCGCGCTGGCGGCGACGCGCCCCGATGTGCGAGTGACGGCCTGCGATCTCTCCGGTCCGGCGCTGGCGATCGCCGCCAGCAATGCCGCTCGTCACGGCGTCGCGTCGCGAATCTCTCTGGTGCGGTCTGATCTGGCGCAGGCGTTCCGGCCGGGTTCGCGGTTCGATGTCATCGTCGCCAATCCGCCGTACGTCGCAGACGGCGCTGAACTCGAACCGGAGCTCGACTTCGAGCCGCGCGCCGCGCTGCGCGCCGGAGGCGACGGGTTGGATGTGATCCGCCGCCTTGTCCCGCAAGCCATCGCGCGGCTCAAACCGCGCGGGCGCTTGATCGTGGAATTCGGCTCCGATCAGGAAGGTATGGTTCGCGGCATCGCCGAGCAGGCCGGATTCGCGCCCGTCGAGATTCGCCGCGACCTCGCCGGTCACGCGCGCGTCGTCGTCGCCACCTTACCGGGCGGTGCGAAAGCTGATACCACGGGCGACTAGTTCGATGGCGCGAGTGCATGGATAAGATCCTCGTCAGGGGAGGTCGGAGACTGGTGGGGGAGGTTACCGTCGCCGGGGCGAAGAACGCCGCGCTGCCGATCCTGTTCGCCACGTTGCTGACGGACCAGCGCTGCGTCGTACGCAACCTGCCCGACGTGATGGACGTGCGCACGGCGCTGCGGTTACTGCGCGATCTCGGTGCGACGGTCGAGCAGGACGGCGCCGACGTGGTCGTGCACGCCCGTTCGCTGACCTCGTGGGAGGCGCCGTACGAGCTGGTCAAGACGATGCGCGCGTCGTTCCTCATCCTCGGGCCGCTGCTGGCGCGCGCCGGACGGGCGCGCGTGTCTCAACCGGGCGGATGCGCGATCGGTGGCCGGCCGGTCAACCTGCACGTCCACGCGCTCGAGCAGATGGGCGCCGAGGTCGAACTCGTCCACGGCTACACGGAAGCGCGGGCCGGACGACTGCGTGGCGCGCACATCCACCTGGACTTTCCGTCGGTAGGCGCGACGGAGCATCTGATGATGGTGGCCTGTCTCGCCGACGGGACGACGCAGATCGAGAACGCCGCGCGCGAACCCGAAATCGTCGACCTGGCCGCCGCGCTGACGTCGATGGGCGCTCGCATCGAGGGCGCGGGCGAGGCGATCGTGCGCGTCGAAGGGGTCGAGGCGCTCGGCGGCATGGACCACCGCGTGCTCCCCGACCGGATCGAGGCGGGTACGTTCCTGATCGGCGGAGCGATGACCGGCGGCGACGTCGTCGTCCACGGCGCCCGCGCCGAGTACCTGCAAGCCGTGCTGGGCAAGTTGCGCGAGGCCGGCGCGACGCTGGAGGAGATGGACGGAGCCGTGCGTGTGACCGCCGGCGAGCGCCTGCGCGGGGTCGACATCAAGACCCTGCCGTATCCCGGGTTTCCGACCGACCTGCAGGCGCAGATGATGGCGCTGGCGACGGTGTCGGAGGGCGCGAGTGTCGTGACCGAGACGATCTTCGAGAACCGATTCATGCACGCCGTCGAGTTGGTGCGGTTGGGAGCCGACATCGCGCTCGACGGCCACAACGCCGTGGTCCGCGGCGTCACACAGCTCAGCGGCGCGCCGGTGATGGCGACCGACTTGCGCGCCAGCGTGTCCCTCGTGTTGGCCGGATTGGTCGCGGACAACACCACCGAGATCCGCCGTGTGTACCATCTCGATCGCGGCTATGAGCGCATCGAGGCGAAGCTGGCCGCGCTTGGCGCCGACATCGAGCGGGTGAAAGGGGCCGAAGGGTGAGCGAGACGATCCGCACTCTCGACACGCGCGACGGCGGTTTCGAACGCGCGTTGGCCGGCCTGCGCGCGACGCAGGAGCGCGACACGGCTCGCGCCGAGTCGGTCGCGGCCGAGATCGTGCGAGCCGTGCGCCGGCGCGGCGACAGCGCGCTCGTCGCGTACGCGCGAAAGTTCGACGGCATCCGTCTGACCCCGGCGACGATGCGCGTCCCCGATGCCGAGTTGGACGCGGCGGTCGCCGCGCTGCCGCGCCGCGTCGTCGCGGCGCTGCGTCTGGCGGCGCGGCGGATTCGCGCCTTTCACGCCAAACAGCGGCAGGCGTCGTGGAGCTACCGCGACGCGACCGGCCTGGTCCTCGGGCAGCAGATCACGCCGCTGCGAAGGGTCGGTGTGTATGTACCCGGCGGCAAGGGGGCGTACCCTTCGTCCGTGTTGATGAACGTAGTCCCGGCCCGCGTCGCCGGCGTCGACGAGGTCCTGATGGTGTCGCCGGCTGGCGAGCAGGGCCACCCGATCGCCGTCCTCGCGGCCGCGCGCATCGCCGGCGTCGACGCCGTTTACCGCATCGGCGGCGCGCAGGCCGTCGCCGCCCTCGCGTACGGAACGAAAAGCGTGCCACGGGTCGACAAGATCGTCGGTCCCGGCAATGCGTACGTGCAGGCGGCGAAGCGCCAGGTGTACGGCCAGGTCGACATCGATGCGACCGCCGGTCCGAGCGAAGTGCTGATCATCGCCGACGGCACCGCCGATCCGCGCTACGTCGCGGCCGACCTGCTGGCGCAGGCCGAGCACGGCAGCGGCGACGAATGCGCTATTCTGCTCACGACGTCGCGGCGGGTCGCGGCGGCGGTGGCGCGCGAGATCGACCGGCAACTGCCGGACCTGCCGCGCCGGATCGACATCGCGCGCGTGTTGAAGCGCCGCGGCGCGCTGATCGTCGTCCGCAACATCGACGAGGCGATCGACCTGGCCGAACAGATCGCTCCGGAGCATCTCGAGATCCAGGCGCGCAACGCGCGGCAGATCGCCGGTCGGCTGCGCAACGCCGGGGCGATCTTCTGTGGCGACGAAGCTCCGGCGGCGCTCGGCGACTACCTGGCCGGCCCCAACCACGTCTTGCCGACCGGCGGATCGGCGCGTTTCTTCTCGCCCCTCGGCGTCTACGACTTCGTCAAACGCACCAGCGTCGTCGTCGCTCCGCGCGGCTCGCTGCGCAGTCTGGCGCCGGCCGTGGAAACGCTGGCCGAGTTGGAAGGGTACCAGGCACACGCCGCGGCGGTGCGGATCCGCCGCCGCGACGGCGCGCCGCGCTAGATCTGGCTCGGGCCGTCGTTCGTTCGTGGGATCATCGAACGCTTGCCCTTGTTGACTTTGCGGTCGTGAGCCGAGACGCTTCGCCGCGGAGGTCGTTCTCATGGCGACGGCACGATCGCGCACCGGCAAGGTGAGTCGGCGCACGAAGGAAACGGACATATCGGTGTCGCTCGGCGTCGACGGCCGCGGCTCGTCCGACATATCCACCGGCATCGCGTTCTTCGACCACATGCTCGACAGCGTCGCCCGGCACGGGTTTTTCGATGTGAAGATCCGTGCCCAGGGCGATCTCGCCGTCGATCAGCACCACACCGTCGAGGACGTCGGCCTGGCGCTCGGCGAAGCTTTCGCCGAGGCCTTGGGTGACCGCAAAGGCATTCGACGCTACGGCGAGGCGGCCTGCCCCCTCGATGAGGCGTTGGTGCGCGTCGTCGTCGACGTCAGCGGTCGACCGTTCTTCGTGTACAACGTGCAGATCGATCAGGACCGCGTCGGCACCTTCGACACGGAGCTGATCCACGACTTCCTGTTGGCGCTGTCGAACCAGCTCGGCATGAACCTGCACGTCGACATGGTGCGCGGACGCAACGCCCACCACATCATCGAAGCCACGTTCAAGGCGTTGGCCAAGGCGCTCGATGTCGCCACCCAGATCGACCCGCGCATCGAGGGCGTCCTGTCGACCAAGGGGGCGTTGTTGGGTCGGGGGACGAAAGCGTAGGAATGCCGATGGAAGTGGCCGTCATCGACTACGGCATGGGCAATCTGCGCTCGGTGCAGAAGGGATTCGAGAAAGTCGGCGTGACCGCCGAGGTCACCCGCGATCCCGATCGCATCGCCGCCGCGCGCGGGGTCGTCCTGCCGGGCGTCGGCGCCTTCGGCGCGTGCATGGAGAACCTCGCGCAGTACGGCCTGGTCGATTCGGTGCGTTCGGCGATCGACAGCGGCCGCCCCTTCCTCGGCATCTGCGTCGGCCTCCAGCTGCTCTTCGAGGAGAGCGAGGAGTACGGCCCCGTGCGCGGTTTGGGCGTTCTCGCGGGACGGTGCAAGCGTTTCGCACACAGCGACGACCCGGAGTACCGCGTGCCGCACATGGGTTGGAACCAACTCGAGAAGAAGGCTCCGTCACCGCTGCTCGACGGCATCGACGATGGCGCTTTCGTGTACTTCGTCCATTCGTATTACGCCGATGCGGACGATCCGGGGATCGTCGCCGCGTCGACCGTGTACGGCAACGAGTTCGTCGCGTGCGTCTCGCGCGACAACGTCCACGGCTGTCAGTTCCACCCCGAGAAGAGCCAGACGGTGGGGCTCAAGATTCTCGACAACTTCGGGCAGATCGTCCGCCGGAGCAAGACATGAACGCGGACCGCGGCGGGACCGCGCGATTCTCGGCGCCGGGTGCGCCGTGCTGATCATTCCGGCGATCGACCTGCGCGCGGGCAAGTGCGTGCGCCTGCTGCGCGGCGACTACGCCCACGAGACCGTGTACGGCGATGACCCCGCGGCGATGGGCCGGCGTTGGGTCGCCGAGGGGGCGACGTTTCTCCACGTCGTCGACCTCGACGGCGCGCTGCAGGGACAGACCGTCAACGGCGCGGCGATCGCCGCCCTGTGCTCGAGTCTGGCGATTCCGATTCAGGTCGGCGGCGGGGTGCGCACCGTGGAGCGCGCCGGCATCCTGTTCGGAATGGGGGTCGATCGCGTCATCTTCGGCACGGCGGCGCTCGAGGAGCCGGCGGTCGTCGCCGACGCCTGCCGGCGCTTTCCGGGCCGCATCGCCGTTGGCATCGACGCTCGCGATGGCAAGGTCGCCGTCAAAGGATGGACCGAAACCAGCGCGGTGACCGCGGCGGATCTCGCGCAGCGCATGCAGGACGCCGGCGCCGCCCGCATCATCTACACCGACATCAGTCGGGACGGCACTCAGGAAGGCGTAAACGCCGAGGCGACGGCCGCGCTCGCCGCGGCCTTGGAGATTCCGGTGATCGCGTCGGGCGGCGTCGGTACCCTCGACCACATCCGCGCTCTCCTGCCGCACGAGGCGATCGGCGTCGAGGGAGTCATCGTCGGGCGGGCGCTTTACACCGGCGCCGTCGATCTCGCCACGGCCATCGCGGTCGCCGCCGTCTGATGTTGACCAAGCGCATCATTCCCTGCCTGGACGTCAAGGACGGGCGGGTCGTCAAGGGTATCAACTTTGTCGGCCTGCGCGACGCCGGCGATCCTGTCGAAGCGGCGCAACGCTACGACGCGGAAGGAGCCGATGAGCTCACGTTCCTCGACATCACCGCGTCGCACGAGCGTCGAGACATCATCCTCGACGTCGTGGCGCGTACGGCGGAGACGGTGTTCATGCCGCTGACCGTCGGCGGCGGCGTGCGCCGCCTCGAGGACATACGCAATCTCCTCAACGCGGGCGCCGATAAGGTTTCGATCAACACCGCGGCCGTCGACCAACCGGAGTTTGTCGCGCGCGCCAGCGAGCGCTTCGGCAACCAGTGCATCGTCGTCGCGATCGACGCGAAGCGAGTCGAAGGGGATTCTTCCAGCCCGCGTTGGCAGGTGTACGTCCATGGCGGGCGCACACCAACGGGACTCGATGTTCTGGAATGGGCGCGTCGGATGGAGTCGTTCGGCGCCGGCGAGATCCTGCTCACCAGCATGGATCGCGACGGCACACGCGACGGCTACGATCTCGAGTTGACGCGTGCGGTTGCCGAGTGTGTGGAGGTCCCCGTGATCGCATCCGGCGGAGTAGGAAACCTCGCCCACATCCACGCCGGCCTCACCGAAGGGCGGGCATCGGCGGCGTTGGCCGCGTCGATCTTCCACTTCCGCGAGCACACCATCGGCGAGTGCAAGGAGTACCTTCGCAGCCGCGGAGTCGCGGTCCGTCCGACTCTCTGACCACCGTCCGATTCCTTCGCTCGTCGTGCCGTGTGTCGCCGGCGTGGCGCGCCGACTGGCGGGATCCGTTCGTGCGCGTGTGCAATCGGGAAGAGCGGTCTCTGGCACGCGATCTGCAGTTCTAGCGGTCAGGTAACGCAATGACGGCACGCGGTCAGATACTAGCCATCGACGACGACTATGACTGCTTGGTCATGGTGCAGCACATGCTGCGCCAGATGGGCTTCGCAGTGAGTGCCGCCAGGAGCGGCGCGGAAGCGTTGGCGGTGGTCGCCTCCGTGCAACCGGACGTGATCCTACTCGACTTGTTGATGCCCGAGATGGACGGCTTCACCGTGCTGGAGAAACTGAAGGCCAACCCCGCGACTCGATCGATCCCGGTCGTCATCGTGTCGGCGCGCGGCCAGGACGACGACCTCCTCGCCGGCTATGTCGCCGGAGCCGAGTACTATGTCTCCAAGCCGTTCACGTCGAGCCAGTTGCTGTACGGGATCGAGATGGTTCTCGGTACCAAGCCGCCGATGATCGCCGCCGAACCCGCGACGCCCGATCCGGTCGAACCCGCGCGCGAGCACTGATCGCAGGCCAGGCTGGGACGGGGCCCGGGGTGCGGGGTGCAACCGGTGGCCGTAGCCAAAGTGCCGTTGGCCGACTCCACTTTGACCGCAACCGGCCGCCGTGCGCGCTTGCACGGGGCCGAGCGTCTGCCTATGGTCGTGGCTCGTTCCCCGCGGTGCTGCGAGCCGCGCGAGTCTCCCTGGGCGGCCCGGATCGCCCGCATCGATTGCGTGTATCGGATCCGATCGGAGCATCGAGTGATACGAACATGGCGAACAGAGTTCCGCGGCGACGCGGCGGAAGAGGAAGTCCCTCTTTTCCAGATCGACAGCCACCTCGTCACGGATCGGCGCGCCGCGATGGTCGCCGACGTGCGCTCCGGCCTCTCGGGCCGCCAGAAGACCCTGCCGGCCAAGTATCTGTACGACGAGCGTGGCGCCCGGCTGTTTGATCAGATCTGCGAGCAGCCCGAATATTATCCGACTCGCACCGAAGAGATCCTCCTCGCCGACGTCGCGGCGGTGATCATCGCGAAGAGCCGTCCGCATCAGCTGGTCGAGCTCGGCAGCGGCGCGTCGCGCAAGACGCGAATGCTGCTCGACGCGCTGACGGCTCTGCGCCCCGACGCCGCGTACGTCCCGGTCGATGTCAGCGAGGAGATGTTGCGCAGCAGCGCCGAGCGATTGCGCCAGGAATACGAGGGACTGGCGATCCACGGGATCGTCTGCGACTACGAGAAGCACTTGCGCCACATCCCCGGAGCGGAGCGTCGCTTGGTGGCCTTTCTCGGCAGCACCATCGGCAACTTCACGGAGATCGAGGCCCGCCGATTCTTGCGGGCGCTGCGGGGGCAGCTCTCCGCCGGCGACGGCGTGCTGATCGGGTACGACCTGGTCAAGCCCGTGGCCGTTCTGCATGCCGCCTACAACGACGCCGCGGGGGTGACCGCGGAGTTCAACCGCAATGTCCTGCGGGTCCTCAACCGCGAGTTGGATGCCGATTTCGACCTGACCGCGTTCGCGCACGAAGCGTTCTTCAACGCCGCGGAGTCCCAGATCGAGATGCACCTGCGCGCCCTGGCGCCGCAAAGGGTGCGGATCGCCGCGGCGGACCTGGTCGTCGAATTCGCGGCGGGGGAGTCGGTGCGCACCGAGATCAGCCGAAAGTTCACCCGCGGCAGTGCCGCCGCCATGTTGGCCGCCGGGGGCTTCGCCCCGGCGCAATGGTACCAGTCCGCCGACGGCTATTTTGGCCTGGCGCTGGCGTTGGCGGTTCCGGTCGTGTAGAGCCCGGGCGAGTGTGGATCGCCCGTGAGTAGCCGCCCCCGCAAGACCCTGCCTTCCGCAGAAGAACTTCCCGTCATCCACGTCGACAACGCGCGGCTGCTTTCGGAAGTCTGTACGCACCTGGCCGGAACCCGTCGGTTCGCCCTGGACACGGAGTTCGTCGGCGAGCGCACCTACTACCCGAAGCTCGAACTCATCCAGGTGGCCAGCCGCGAGCAGGTGGCCCTGATCGACTGCCGCGCGGTGGAGGATCTCAGCCCGTTCTTCGAGATCCTCGCCAACCGTCGCATCCAGAAGATCTTGCACGCCGCGCAGCAGGACCTCGAGCTGTTCGAGAGTCTCACCGGGGAGCTGCCGAAGCCGGTGATCGACACCCAGGTGGCCTCGGCGCTCGCCGGGTACGGCGCGCAGGTCGGTTACGCACAGTTGGCCGAGAAGCTTCTAGGCGTCAGCCTCGAGAAGAGCGAGACGCTGTCCGACTGGTCCCATCGGCCGCTCAGCAAGGCGCAGCTCGCCTACGCCGTCGACGACGTCCGCTACCTGTTGCCCCTCTACGAGAAGGTGCGGGCGCGGTTGACGGAGCTCGATCGATGGGAGTGGGTCAAAGAAGAGTGCGCGCGCATCGAGAGTCTTTCGCGCGGCCTCACGGTCGCTCCGGAAGAGGCGTACCTCCGGGTTCGCGGGCGCGGATCCCTACGCCCGCGCGGCCTCGCGGTGTTGCGCGAGCTGGCGGCGTGGCGCGAGGAGACCGCTCGCGCGCGGAACAAGCCGCGCGTGAGCATCGCGCGCGACGAGGCGCTCGTCGAACTAGCGCGCCGGGCGCCGACGGCGGCGAGCGCCTTGCGCGGCTTGCGCGCGGTGCGATCGCGGGAAGTTGAACGCAGCGCCGCCGAGGTGGTCGAGCGCGTCAACGCCGCCTTGGCGAGGCCGAAAGAGGAGTGGCCGCAGCCGCCGCCGACGGTTCAGGGCCCGACGCCCGCCGCCGGAGTCGTGGAGTTGTTGCAGGCCGTGGTGCGTGAGAATGCCGAACAGCAGTCGATCGCTTCTTCGATGTTGGCCACACAGGCCGAGTTGCAGCAGTTGGCCTCGTGTCACATGGAGTCGAACGGGATCGACGATCTGCGCCTCATGCAGGGCTGGCGCCGTTCGATTGTCGGCGAGGACCTGATCGCGGTGCTCGACGGCAGCGCCTCGGTGTCGATCGACCCGGCGACTCGTCGCCTGCGCATCCGCCCGCGAAAGCGCTCGACGGCGAGCAACGTCGACGACAAATCAACTTCACCACGGAGACACAGAGAGCACAGAGAATAGAGGAATCGATCTGAGTTCTATTGCCGCTGCGGCATGCCGTGGATGGCGTGCAGCGCGCATCGCCCCAACGTTCTCTGTGTTCTCAGTGCCTCCGTGGTGAGTAGTTTTTGTAAGGCTAGGAGTCACGATCGCGCTTCGCGTGGGCACGAGCGATCTGCGTAAAGACCGCCGCGAGCTTGTCGTCGCGCAGGCGCGGAATCGGCACTGGGCGCCTTTTCACCGACGCCGGCGGCGCGGCCGCGGCGCGGGCCGGCGCCCGGCTGACACTGCCGGATACGAAGTAGACGTCGCGGATCAGAGGCTCGCCGAGGCGCCGGTTGAGCTGCTCGCGCAGCCCCTCTTTGAGAAACTGCAACTCCTGCATCCAGGCGGCGCTGTCGACGCAAACCGACAACACGCCGCTGTGAAACCCGGCCGGCTGGGCGTGCTGGGCGATGGCTTCGCCGACCTCCTCGTCCCAGAACGTCCAGACGCGGTAGGCGTGCATGCGATGGTCCGGGTCGATGCGCTGCAACACGCGTTGCAACGTATCGCCGACCGGCGTCGGCCGTTGGCGAATCATGGCGGGAAGTTAGCACCGCGCGGCCAGGCCGGACACCCACGGCCGGCGCGGCCGCGCCGGCCGACGGTCGAAAATTTCTTGACTCGCGGCCCGATATGTAGGAAGAGGACCCCCTACATATTGGGGTACCGGACACCGGTGCCCACGACATCTGGATAAAACCGGGGTCGTAGCAGCAAGTTCGAAAACGGGGAGGGTGGCCATGGTGGAACGGGCGGCGCAGAAGAAGAAGGACACCAAAACAGCGGCCGGAGCCGGCGTCACCATCCAGCGGCTGTTCACGACGGCAGGCGTCGATCCCTTCGACCAGATCGAGTGGAGCACGCGCAGTGCCGTGATTCAGGACGAGAAGGGAAACACGGTCTTCGAGCAGCGCGACATCGAAGTTCCCGCGTCCTGGTCCCAGCTCGCCGCCAACGTCGTCGTCTCGAAGTACTTCCGCGGCGCCCTCGGCTCGCCCGAGCGCGAGCGCAGCGCCCGGCAGATGATCGGCCGGGTCGTCGACACGATCCGCGGTTGGGGCGAGCGCCAGGACTACTTTGCATCGCCGGAGGACGCCTCGGCGTTCGCCGACGAGCTGAAGCACCTGCTGTTGCACCAGAAGGTGTCGTTCAACAGCCCGGTATGGTTCAACGTCGGAATCGAGCCGCACCCGCAGTGCTCTGCCTGTTTCATCCTCTCGGTCGAGGACACCATGGACTCGATCCTCGGTTGGTATCGCAACGAGGGGATCATCTTCAAAGGCGGATCCGGATCCGGCGTAAACCTCTCGAGGATCCGCTCCTCCAAGGAGCACCTGGCCGGCGGCGGCACGGCGTCGGGCCCGGTATCGTTCATGAAGGCGGCGGACGCATCGGCCGGCGTGATCAAGTCCGGTGGCAAGACGCGGCGCGCCGCCAAGATGGTGATTCTCGACGCCGATCATCCCGACGTGCTCGAGTTCGTCCGCTGCAAATCAGAAGAGGAGGCGAAGGCCTGGGCGCTGATCGACGCCGGCTACGATTCCTCCCTCGACGGTCCGGCGTACGGGTCGGTGTTCTTCCAGAACGCCAACAACTCCGTGCGAGTCAGCGACGAGTTCATGCGCGCCGTCGAGTCCGGCGGTTCGTGGCAGACCCGCTACGTGATGGACAACGCCGTGGCGGACACCATGCCGGCGCGCGAGTTGATGCGTGAAATCGCCCATGCGACGCACATCTGCGGCGATCCCGGGATGCAGTTCGATTCGACGATCAACGCCTGGCACACCTGTCCGAACACCGGCCGCATCAACGCTTCGAACCCGTGCTCGGAGTACATGCACCTCGACGATTCGGCGTGTAACCTGGCGTCGCTGAACCTGTTGAAGTTCCTCGACGAGGGCGGCGAGTTCGATACCGAGTCCTTCCGCCACGCGGTCGGGGTCGTCATCACGGCGCAGGACATCGTCGTCGACAACTCCAGCTATCCGACCGAGCGGATCACCGAGACCGCGAAGGCGTACCGCGAGTTGGGGCTCGGTTACGCCAACCTCGGGGCGCTCCTGATGTCACTCGGTCTGCCGTACGATTCGGAGGCGGGCCGTCAGTACGCGGGAGCGTTGACCGCGGTGATGTGCGGCGAGGCCTATGCCCAGTCGGCGCGCATCGCGGCGCACAAGGGCCCGTTCGAGGGTTACGAGAAGAACAGCACGCCGATGCTCAAGGTCATCGCCAAGCACCGCGGCTGCGCCTACAAACTCGACCCTGCGTACGTTCCCCTCGATCTCCTGAGCGCGGCTCGCGGTGCCTGGGACGAGGCGTACGCCGCCGGCCAGGAGAGCGGATATCGCAACTCCCAGGCGACGGTATTGGCGCCGACCGGAACGATCGCGTTCATGATGGATTGCGACACCACGGGCGTCGAACCCGACATCGCCCTCGTGAAGTACAAGAAACTGGTCGGCGGCGGCATGCTGAAGATCGTGAACTCGACGGTGCCGCGGGCCCTGCGGCGCTTGGGCTACGAGAGCGCCGAGGTGCAGGCGATCGTGGACCACATCGATCGGGTCGACACGATCGAGGGCGCGCCAGGGCTGCGCGACGAAGACCTTCCGGTGTTCGATTGCGCGTTCAAGCCTGCCAACGGTCAGCGGTCGATCCATCCCCTCGGTCACCTGCGGATGATGGGGGCGACGCAGCCGTTCATCTCCGGGGCCATCTCCAAGACCATCAACATGCCGAACGCGGCCACGGTGGAAGACATCATGGAAGCGTACATGGAGGCGTGGCGCCTGGGCGTCAAAGCGGTCGCCATCTACCGCGACGGCTGCAAGCGAACGCAGCCGCTCAACACGGCGAAGAGCGAGCGGAAGGCCGTCATCGTGACGCCCGAAGCGAAGCCGACGCGGCGTCGCCTGACGCAGGACTGCCGGTCGCTGCGACACAAGTTCGATATCGCGGGCCACGAAGGATACATCCACGTCGGACTGTACGAAGACGGCACCCCGGGCGAGATTTTCATCAAGATCGCCAAGGAGGGGAGCACCATCGCGGGTCTGATGGACACCATCGGAATCCTCACGTCGATGGCGTTGCAGTACGGCGTTCCGTTGGACGTGTTGGTCTCCAAGTTCAGTCACGTCCGGTTCGAGCCGTCGGGTTTCACCAAGAACCCCGAGATCCCGATCGCCAAGTCGCTCATCGACTACGTGTTCCGCTTCCTCGGATCGAAGTTCCTCGACGCGAATCGCCAGGCGGCCGCCGGCATCCATGCCGGGCACGTGGATGAGATCGCCGACCAGGTGATGGAGGCGGTGGGGGACGCGGCGGTGCACGCGCTCGGCTTCAGCCCGCAATCAGACGCGCCGAGTTGCGCGGATTGCGGCGCGATCATGATCCGCAACGGAAGTTGCTACAAGTGCCTCAACTGCGGGTCCACGAGCGGGTGCTCGTGAGGGAGTTGTTCGAGTTCGAGGGGACGGTTGTTGGGATGTTGCGGAGTGGCCCCTCGATTGGTGGTGGTGGTGTGGTGGCCGGAGGAGCCGGCGCGGGGCGCCCCTAGGGGCGCCCCGCGGGGGTGGTTTCCCACCGGCGGCGGAGTATAGGGACAACCCCCGATAGCCGCAAGCAAATACACGATACCGAATCAGAACACAGTTCTGACCTCGCACCTGCCAAGGCGAGTGGCGCAGCCGAGGCGACGGGCCCGTTGTCAGACCGACAAGCGCTCGAGCGTCGTCCTCTTGAGATGTCTCAGGAGTTCGTCGGTCGGTTCCTTTTGATCGGTGTCCTCGAGAAATCGCTCCATGAGGATGCCGGCGAGGGTAGTCACGATGAGCGCCGCCTCCAGGTCAGGCCGGGTGTCGGGGCGGAACTCCCCGCTGTCCCGCCCGCGCGCGATGGCGCCCGTCAACAGTTCGCGGAACATGCCGTAGAGATCGTGGACCTGGCGGCGAACCTCGTCGGGAGCCGAGTGGCGCACCATCAGGTCGACGATGAAGCGGACGGAGTACCCGTTGTCGCTGACGAATGCGACGTAGAGATCCACCAGTCGCTCGATCTGCCGCGCCGCGTCCAACCCGGCGATGGCGTCCGCGTCGATTCGATAGGGCTCGAGGGTACGTCCCAGGGCCGCTCGGAAGAGATCCTCTTTCGAATCGAAATGCCACAGGATCAGCGCCTTGCTGACGCCGGCCTCGCGGGCTACGTGTGACAGCGGCGTATGGTCGTACCCGTTCTGAGAAAAGAGGAGCGCCGCCGTCGTGAGGATGCGATCGCGGGTTCTTTCTCCCTGTGGCGCGGCTTCGTTCAAGGCGATCTCGATACGCCCGAGAGGCGGTTGAAGGGCAGATGCGACGACGAGAACCCCGGACCAGAGTTGGACGGATGGGCTCTCATCGGTAGAAAATGAGCCGTGACATGTCAAACGCGGTCGCGCGTGCGACCCGTCCGTCGCTGGCGGCCATCGTTCTTCTCGCCTTGTTCACCCTCGGGTCGAGCGCGGTTGTCGAGCCTCTGGCGAGCCGGGTCGCACCCGAGCCGACGCGGGAGGCGATCGCGTGGATTCACCGCCAGAACTGGGCGGTCGATGTCGATGGCTGGCGAATCGAAGTCGATGGGGTTGCTGTGCCGCGCGCCGCGTCGGTTGGTCGGTCCGAGCCGACGATCGGATTCGGGGGTGCGGGTCTCGCGCTCTACGCGGATTCGATCGGGCGCCATGCCGCGGAGGCCGGACTCGATTGGCGCTTGGTCGCGGCGGTGATCGCCGAGGAGTCGGGATTCGATGCCGACGCACTCAGCCCGGCTGGAGCCTTTGGGTTGATGCAGGTGATGTCGGCGGCGGCACGGGACGTCGGTGTGTTTCCGTACCGTGACGCCGATTCGAACATCAAGGCGGGAGTTCGCTACCTGGCCGCGATGCGCGAACAGTTCGCGGGAGCCACGGAGCGCGACCACCTCGCGATGATGCTGGCGGCGTACAACATGGGTCCGGGCCACCTGCGCGACGCGATCGAGCTCGCGGAAGACCGCGGCTACTCGACCCGTCGGTGGGATGATTCGCTCGCCGCCGTGGTGCTCCTTCTCGAGGATCCGTCCGTTCACCGCGATCTTCGACACGGATATGCCCAGGCACGGCAGGTGGTCCGCTATGTCGAGAGGGTGCTCGCGCGACACACGGTATACCGGCGTCAGTTCCCGGGGGTGGCGAGTCCATCCGTGGCGATGCTCGGACAGATCGCGAGCCGATAGCGGATCGTCCTGAGTCGGTAGTTCGGTTGAATTCCGGCCACTGCCGTGAGCGCTTCCCCCTTTTTCAAAGGGGGGAACACGCCGCCCCTGCTAGGCGGCCGGCGTGAGATCCTCGCAGTGAAAGCTGAGAGCGCCGTCCTCGAAATCGGCGGATACTTTGCTGTTTTCGCGGATGTCTCCGGCGAGCAGTCGCCGCCCGAGAACCGTTTCCAACTCGCGCTGCAGGAGCCTCTTGAGCGGTCGCGCGCCGTACACCGGATCGTAGCCCGCGGCGGCGAAGTGGGTGAGGGCGCGGTCGGTGAGCTCGAGCTCGATCTTCCGTTCCGCCAACCGCGTCCGCAGCCGGCCCAGTTGGATCCCCACGATCTCCTTCAATTGCTCTCGGGTGAGCGCGTGGAACACGACGACCTCATCGACGCGGTTGAGGAACTCGGGTCGGAAGTGCTGCCGGAGCGCGGCGAGTACCTCCTCGCGCATTTGCGCGTGGCCTTCGGGCGAATCGCCGCCACGGGAGTCGAGGATCAACTGGCTGCCGACGTTCGACGTCATGATGACGACGGTGTTCTTGAAGTCGACGGTGCGCCCGTGCGCGTCGGTGAGCCGGCCGTCGTCGAGAAGCTGGAGCATCACGTTGAAGACGTCGGGGTGCGCCTTCTCGATCTCGTCGAACAGGATCACGCTGTAGGGACGTCGCCGCACGGCCTCCGTGAGCTGACCGCCCTCGTCGTAGCCGACGTATCCCGGAGGGGCGCCGATCAGCCGGGCGACGGCGTGCTTCTCCATGTACTCGGACATGTCGATGCGGATCATCGCCTGCTCGTCGTCGAAGAGGAACTCGGCGAGCGCGCGAGCGACTTCGGTCTTCCCGACGCCCGTCGGCCCGAGAAAGATGAACGACCCGAGCGGGCGGTTGGGGTCATTGAGGCCGGAGCGGGCGCGAATCACCGCGTCTGAAACCGCTCGCAGCGCCTCGTCCTGGCCGACCACGCGCCGGTGCAAGTGCTCCTCCAGATGCAGGAGCTTCTCGATCTCGCCCTGCAACAGTCGACTGACCGGAATCTTGGTCCATCGGGCGACGACCTCGGCGATGTCCTCCTCGTCGACCTCTTCCTTCATGAGTCGGGCGGGACCGTCCTGATCGGTGAGGGCGACTTCCTCGGCTCGCAGCCGCTTCTCCAACTCGGTCAACTTCCCGTACTTCAGCTCGGCGGCGCGGTTCAGGTCGTATTCGCGCTCGGCGTGGTCGACCTCGCGCTTCGTCGATTCGATCTCTTCGCGCAGTCCGCGCAATACCGCGATGCTTTCTTTCTCCTGCTGCCATCGGGCGCGCAGCGCGTTGGCTTGTTCGCTGTACTCAGCCAGTTCCTTCTCGAGCTTGACCAGACGATCCTTCGAGGCTGGGTCGGTTTCTTTTTTGAGGGCTTCGCGCTCGATCTCGAGCTGCATCACCCGCCGCGAGACTTCGTCGAGCTCGGTCGGCATGGAGTCGATCTCGGTGCGCAGCTTGGCGGCCGCTTCGTCGATCAGATCGATCGCCTTGTCCGGTAGGAATCGGTCGGTGATGTACCGATTGGAGAGGACCGCCGCGCTGACGATCGCTCCGTCCTTGATGCGCACGCCGTGGTGGACCTCGTACCGCTCCCGCAGGCCGCGGAGGATCGAGATGGTGTCCTCGACGCTCGGTTGATCGACGTTGACCGGTTGGAAGCGACGCTCGAGGGCGGCATCCTTCTCGATGTATTTCCTGTACTCGTCGAGCGTCGTCGCCCCGACGCAGTGCAGTTCGCCGCGCGCGAGCATGGGCTTGAGAAGATTGCCCGCGTCCATCGCCCCTTCGGCGGCACCGGCGCCGACGACGGTGTGCAACTCGTCGATGAACAGGATCACCTCGCCGGCGGACTCCTGGACCTCTTTCAGGACGGCCTTCAGGCGCTCCTCGAACTCGCCGCGAAACTTTGCACCGGCGATCAGAGCCCCCATGTCCAATGCGACGAGGCGGCGATCCTTCAGCCCCTCGGGAACATCCTTCGCGACGATGCGCTGTGCGAGCCCCTCGACGATGGCCGTCTTGCCGACGCCGGGCTCGCCGATCAGCACGGGATTGTTCTTCGTCCGGCGCGACAATACCTGGATGACCCGGCGAATCTCCTCGTCGCGGCCGATCACCGGATCGAGTTTGTCCTGAGCGGCCATCTTCGTCAGGTCGCGGCCGTACTTCTCCAGCGACTGGTAGGTTCCTTCAGGGTTCTGCGACGTTACGCGCTGGCTACCGCGTACCTTTTGCAGGGCCGCGAGCACTTGTTCCGCGCGAACACCGGCGTCGCGGAGCAGGCGTCCGGTCGCGCCCTGATCGTCGACCGCCGCCATGACGAAGTGCTCGATGCTGATGTACTCGTCCTTGAGTTGCTCGGCGGCCTTCTCGGCGTTGCGAAAGAGGGTGTTGAGCCGCGGCGTGACGAACACCTGGTCCGGCGCCCCCGTCGCGCCGGTCACCTTGGGGAGACGATCGATTTCTTTGGCCAGTGCCTCCTGAAGCACGGCGACATTGGCACCGGCGGATTCGAGAACCGGACGGGCTATTCCTTCCCGCTGTGCCAGCAGAGCCGACATCAGATGCTCGACATCGACGCCCTGCTGCTGAGCGCGCGAGGCGATCGCCTGGGCATCTTGGATCGCTTCTCTCGATCGTTCTGTCAGGCGGTTGAAATCCATGCACACTCCCTCGGCGGATGAAGTTTCGTCAGGCTGCGGCGGGCAATGCGGCCGAAAATAAGGACGAACCCCCGGGGTGCAAGGGGTGCGGGTGGCCAGCAGCCGCTCCGCTCCGCTACGGTGACAACCACAGGAGGAGGAGATGATGGCCAACGACAACAAGGACCGCTTCGGCGACAAGCTGCGCGATGCGGAGAAGGGGCGCGAGGACGAATACTTCGCGCGGCGCGACCGCGAGCTGCTCGAGAAGATTCGCAAAGAGCAGGGCGCGGACGAAGCGGTGCGGGACGAAAAAAAGGGGGAGCGGTGAAACCGCTCCCCCCGAACCTGCTCAGGTGATCGCCGTCGCCGTCAGTCCGACAGGCGCGTGAGTGTCCGCAGAGTGAAGTAGTCCTTCGGGTAGTTCTGCTCGATGAAGAGCGAGCTGTACCGTCCGGCCAGGCAGGCGCGGTTGGTCTTGTCGTTCACCCCGACCACCATGTTCGGCGAAACGGTCTTGAACGACTTGTCGTCCGTTTCCGAGAACTGGTAGGCGCACATGGCGTTGTAGAAGTACTCGCCGGCGCGGTTGTGCACCAACTTCCACCAGATGCGGTACATCTCCTTGTCCATGTACATGACGACCTTGCCGAAGTTGTAGTACGGGTCCTCCGACTCGCCGTGCAGGATCCACACCGGCCGCGGCACCATCTTGAGGTTCTCGACGACCAGCCAGGGGATACCCTTCGCGCCCGGGGTTTCGTAGGCGCCCTTGAAGTACGGAATCTTGACGTCCCAACGACTCTCATTGACCTTCGTCATCGGGATCGGCTTGGTGTCCAGCACCGGCGCCAGGATCTCGCCTTCGCCTGCGAGCTTCCATTTGTAATACTCGATCTTGCCGCCGTAGCAGTTCAGGTCGTCCGAAAAGATGTCGAGGCCGGCCACCGGGTCCGAACGAGTCGCCGCGTTGACGCGTCGCACGCGTCGCGTCGCGGGAACGAAGAACCAGGCCTTGTCCTGCGTAACCCAGTCGTTGGTGCGCTTGGTCAGACCGCCGACGCCGTCGACGTCGAGAGGCTCGAGCACGTTGGTCAGGTTGGTTCCCCGCAGGTTCTCAGGGTTGTCGATCGGTCCGCCGGGCCGCCCGAGATACGCGTTGAAATGCAGCCAGAGCTTGATGCGCTTGAACTCGCCGCTGGTATCGATGCCGTTGAGAGTGAACGTCGCGCCCTGTCCGCCCGCCATTCCATTGGCCGCGTCGAAGTTCCACGCCATCTTGCACGCGGCCAACGGCTCGTCCTTGTCGATCTTCGGAAACGGGTACCCGTAGTAATAGTCGGGCATCTTTCCGGTTTTGACGTCCTTGAGTCCGCACGTCGCCGGGTCGATGTCGTACTTTCCGGCGTTCGCCTCGCTCGCATCCCAGAAGGCCTGCGAGTAGTTCTTGCGAAATTCCGCCGGGTCGACGTCGTAGATGTTGTACCAATAATCGCCGCTCTTGACGCGGTTGAGAACGACCTCCGGCAGCAGCTTCTCGCCTTGTTGCCAGTTGTTGCTGTCCAAAACCCAGCTGGGTTCCTGCGCCCCCGCGGGCAACAGCCCGCCGATGGTCAGGGCCAACCCGATTACGAGTGCCCATGGCCTCTTCATGAGTGCCTCCTTTTCATCATTCGCACCTTCCTGAAACCTTCCGCTTTTCGACTGGTCTTGCCAAGGGTCCGGCGTATCTGGCCGCAATTCGACGAACCGCCGGGTCCTGTTTGTCGGAGAATCGCTCCCGCGCTCAGTGTGCCGAGCGCAACGCCGCGGCCTCACTGGCGCCGCCCGATCCCTGCCCGAGCCGCTTCGGGATGCGATTGATGAAGAACTTGGGCCGCACCACCTTGACGTACGCCGGCACCAGGACCAGTCCGCCGAACGTGTTGAACGCCATCAGCAGCGCCAACAGGAATCCCATCTCCGCCTGGAACTTGAGAGCCGAGAACCACCAGAAGATCGTACCGGCGATCATCGTCGTGGCGGTGAAGATGATCGCCTTGCCGGTGGTCGCGGTCGCGTGATCGACAGCCTCATCGAGTTTGCCGATCTCGTCATACGAGTCGATCATGCGCGAGAAGTGATAGATCCCGTAGTCGACCCCGACCCCGGCGCCCGCGGCCGCGATCGGCAGCGAGTTCACGTTCAGGTCGATCTTCATCACGACCATCAGCGCCTCCGCCACAACCTGTGACAGGATGACGGGAATCATGAGAATCGCACATCCGACGAACGTGCCGTATGTGAGGTACAGGCAGATGTAGACGATCAGCCAGATCAGCGCGATGTTCGTCCAGTACGAACTCTCCACCGCTCCGTTGACGGCCGCGAGAATGCCGAACAGTCCGCCAGCGAACTTGAACTCGACCTCGTCCGACGGGTTGTTCCTGGCAAAGGCTCGTCCGTACTCGATCGAGTCGGTGATGATCTTGTGCGAGTAGCCGCGGAACAGCGTCAGCACGGTCGCATACCGTCCCGACGGGTCCATGAAGCGATTGAGATCGCCAGGCGCCGACGAGTTCGTGAAGACGTAGAACAGCTGGCCGATCTCCTTCGGGTCGTTTGGAATCAGGCCCCAGCGCGGATCCCCGTCGTGATACAACCGCGCCAACCGCTTGACGATGTCGATGATCGTCACCGCGTCGCTCGCCCCCTCGGCGCCGATCATGTAGTTCGTGAATTCTTCGATCACCTGCAACGGCTTCGAGTCCTTGATGCCATCGGGCCGCTTGGTGTCGGCGATCACGATCAACTGGCTTGCTCCGAGGAAGTTGTCGTTCAGCTTGTCCCAACCGATGTTGTACGGATGGTCGGGGAACAACAGCGCACTCCCCGGCGACATGTCGCCGACCTTGAGCTTGGTCGCCATGCCGGCGCCGATGACGAAGAGAACGACCGTCAGAATGACCATCGCCCAGCGACGCCACCCCTCGCTGCCTTGGATGGTCAGCCAGGTGATCGTGGGATAGATCGTCTCCGCGTAGTAGTACCAGAACCAAGCGATGGTCGGCAGGCAGAAGAACAAGAACCAGCCGCTGCGGAGCGAGGCCGCTCCGCCCATGATCTCCGGTGCGGGAACCGTTACGTTGAGCGCCGCCAGGACACCGACGATCGCGACGTTGATCGCCACGTAGAGAGCGCCCCGACTCATCGGGATCGGTCCGACCTTGATGTGGGCGTGCTCCTGTGGCGGCGGGTCGATCACTTTGAGAATGATCGGGTGCAGCGTCACCACGCTGATGAAGATCGAGACCACCCAGAAACTGGCGAAGATCGCCACCTTCTGAATCAAGGGGATCGGCGCCACGGCGACGACCAGGAGCCCGATACCGTCGGTGATGATCGAGGCGATCGCCGGCGGGAACAGGTGACCGTACGAATCGATGATCGCCGTCTCCTTGTTGCCGGTGCGGTAGTACTCCTCGTGGTAGCGGTCCATCGACTGAACCGAGTGCGACAGCGCGCGCGCCGTGAGGAACACGGGGATCACCAAGACCAACGGGTCGAGGTTGAATCCGAGGAGGACTGCGATGCCGAGACCCCAGATGCTGGAGAGTATCCCGGAAAAGATCGGCACCCAGACGCCGGTCCAGGTGCGGAAGTAGACGTAGAGCAGGAAGGCCAGCGACGCCAGTGTCGCGACGAAGACCAGCAGCACCTGCGTCGTGTAACGAAGGACCGACGTGTACAGCCACGGAAAGCCCGTGATGTAGATGGTGTGGTTGGCGTCTTCTTCCGCCGTCTTCATCTCCATCATGTGCGCGTAGAGGAAGTTGAAGTCGAGTTCTTCCTCCCAGAATCCGGCGTGGACGACCGCGGCGGTGTCATCCATCGCCGTGTAGAGTCCCCGCACGCCCCTCGTCGAATACACGCCGAAGCGCACCCGCTCCGCGTCCTCGGCGGTCTGGGGTACGCCTGGATAGTACAGTTCTCGAATCTCGAGCGCTCCGGCGCGGGTAGTGATGCTGCGCACCTTCGGGTGGGCGATCGAAGCGATCTGATACGGAACCACGCCCTTCGCGTTGATGATGTGCTTGGTGATGCGATCGAGCTTCTGCAGGGTCGCCGGGTTGTAGATGTCCCCGTTCTTCACCTCGAGAATGACCGACATCACGTTGGCGCTGCCGAACATCTCGCGAAAGTCGTTGTAGATCTGGATGTACGGATCCGGGCCCGGGTTGACGATCGAGTTCCCAAAACACGACAGCAGCCCGTCCTCACCCTTCTCCCGACACGCGGCGAAGGCATCCACGGACGTGCGGAACTTTGGATAGAAGTCGAAAAACTCCGTGTGGAGGCGAAGCCCCGTGAGCGCCGACGCGAAGTACAACGTGATGATCGTCACGATGATCGCCACCGTGCCGCTGTACCTGAGAAGCAGCTTCAGGTACGCATCGATCCAAGATTGCGGAATCATCGTTCCCCCTTCGACATCGCTGGGACGTAGGAATAGATCTGTATGATTGACGTGTGACGCGGGCGGGCCCGCCGGGCGGTGCTGGTACTACAGGTGCTACTGGCCGGGTCTGACGTACTGATCGCCCTTGGTGGAGAGGATCATGCCGTTGTCGCCGACGATCAGGCCTTGGCCGGTCGCGTCGATCTCGACGTCGCGCAGCCAGTTGGCCGCAAACTCGATCGGTAGCTCGACCCGCTCCCAGCTGACGCCCGCGTTGGTCGATCGGAGCAACAGGCCGTTGTCGCCAACCACCCAGCCCATGTTGCCCTCGACGTCGACGTTGTACAGCCCGAGCACGAAGCCCTTCTTCTCGGGTACGCGCTGGGTGTTCCACGTCAGCCCGCCGTCGGTGGTCTGCAGCATGACTTCGTCGATCCCGACGGCCCAGCCCCTCAGGGTGTCGGCGAACGCCACGCCGAAGAGAGTCGTATCGATCGGAGTGTTCTGAGCGACCCAGGTCAGGCCGGCGTCCTGTGTCGCCAGAATGGCGCCGAACTCGCCCGCGATCCAACCCTGTGTCGGGCTGGCGAAATCGAGTCCGTACAGTAAGACGTCTCCCGGCTCGATGATCTCGGCGATATCTTCGGGAAGAGCCATGTCTGTCGGCAGCGGGATCTTCGACCATGTTTCGCCACCGTCGGTGGTGCGGATGATCGTTCCGAAATCCCCGATGGCGATCGCGATATTGGCATCGGCGTAGGTGACGGCGAGCAGCGTCTGATCGGTTCCCGTGTTCAGCTTCTGCCAGGTCGCCCCGGCGTCACGCGAACGCATCAACAGTCCGTGCTGGCCGCTGATCATCAGATCACCGCTCGGCGAACAGGCGATGTAGAGAAACGCCTCGCGTGAGTCGAGATCCACGCGGAACATCGTCTGCCCGTTGTCCGTCGTGCTGAGGATGCGGCCGAGTTCGCCGACGATCCAGCGCTTTCCGTCCGGACTCGAGCACGTGGTGAACAAACTCTGGCGGATGCTCTTGTGCGGGATCGATTCGGCGGTGGCAACATCCGTAAGGCCCCAAAGACATAGGGCGGCGATGGACCAAGCTATTCGCTGTGTCACGATTTCCCTTTTCTGATGGTTTTGAACGTTGCGTTCGAATTAAATGACGTACTCGATCTGGAACAGAAAATTGTCGCGGTCGCGCAGCAAGCTGACCCCTGCGTTACCCTTGAGGCTGTTGGCTTCGAGATAGCTGTAGCTCATCGTGAGGCGGAACGGGTCGCGCAGGAACGTGATCTGCGGGATCACGCCGACAGCGCCGGCCCAGTCGTAGACCATGGTCAGCGTCGGGACGATCTGGCCGCTCGCGTACTGCGTGGAGATCAGGAGTGTCTGCAGGAACTGGTCGGTGGAGCTGCGCACGAGTGAAGGCTGGGTCGCCGTGTCCGCCGTCGCGACCAGAGGCGAGCGCTGGCGGAAGGCGGGCACCGGCAACACCTCACCGGCGTAAATCGTCGGGATGTCGAGTTGGACGCGGTTGCCGCTGGAGTCGGTGACGAAGTACTCGGGCACCATGTTCGGAGCGTCGATGCCCAGGCGCTCGAAACGCTGGTTCAAGGTCTCGCGCCGCGACGCGCCGTTCAGGTGCTTGTAGAAGAACTGCGTGGTGATGAAGAACGAGTTGCGGTTGTTCAGCCACTGGATGAACTGGTTGGTGTCGGCGCCGAGGACGAAGTTCCACGAGTCGCCCGAGCGCGTGCCGCCGGTGCACAGCGGAGCCGCGCCTTCGAAGGACTTTTGGTACGAACCGATCGAGCCGCCGGGCCCCGTCGCTCCGCAACCGGCTGCGAGTCGGTACGTGAACGGATCGAGCTGCTCCTGCGAGTGACGCGGTTCGTTCTTGAAGTAGGCCAACTCGGAGCGGATGATCGGCTCACCGGTCAGGCCGACGAGGCGCGCCCACGTCGCCGGAACGGCGAATGTACCGGAGAGGCCTGTCACTTGGGTGAGAACCGCTTCCTGCAAGGTGACGCCGAGGATGGTGACGTCGTTGCCGACGGGATGGCCGGCGGGAATCGCCTCGGCGGCAAAGTTCGGTGCCACGTAGCTGCTGACCGAGGGTGTGTCGAAGAAGGTGTAGTAGTGCGCGATGCCGAAGGTCGCTTCTTCGATCGCCGGTAGCTCGGTGTTGAACTTGAATTGAAAACCGCCGCGCGAGTTCTCGATGTTGCGGGCCGGCGGGTTCTGCAGGTCGAATTGCGTCGCGCTCGGTTCGCCGAGGTTGGGCAGCGCCCACGGCGATCCTTTGATGTTGATCCCGGGGAACCATCCGACGGCGTTGTCCACGGCCCAGAAGGCTTCGAAGTACGCTTCGTAGAGACCGATGCCGGAGAGGCCGATTTTGTCGAGGTCGCCGAGGTAGTAGTTGGCCCGCAGCATGTCGAGCGGCACACGTCGCTCGTCGAGAGGAATCAGGAAGCCACCGAATCCGTTGTCGACGGGGTTGATGTTGTCCATCAAACGAAACGCGTCGGTCTCACCCCACACCAGGATCTGGCGGCCGAAGCGGATGAAGAGGTCTTCGACCTGGAAGTCGACGAACGCCTGGAACAGTCGATTTCGGTTGGACAGCTTGTCTCGCAGAGTGTCGCGGAAGTCGTCGAGCCGCGATCGCCCGGTCGCCGGGTTGATCCCTTGTACGGTGTTGCCGGAGAAGCCGGGTACGTTCGCGTTGGGCAGCGTCGGGAACCCGCGCAGGTGATACTGATCGCGCGTGCGGAATCCGGACGATCCGAAGTCGTAAACACCGTCGCCTTCGCCGCGGTAGATCAATTGGTAGCGGAGGTCCGAAAACTTGAACGGCAGCGCTTTCAACAAGGCGAGCGGGCCGAAGCCTTCCTCGTAGAGCCGCTGGAAGTTGTGCATGTACTCGAGCTGCAGGAAGTAACGCGCCTGGCGCAGGTTGCCGGCTTTGGAGATCGGGAAGGTGAGCGATCGATAGTACTGACCGGCGTTCTCATCGGGTCCTTCTTTAAAGATGACGCGATCAGTGTCCTCGGTCTGGATTCGCGTCGAGGCGTACCCGCGAAAGGCGAGGTTGATCTCACCCTTGGCATCGAGATTCTTACCACTCGCTGGAGTTCCCACCGCCATCAATGCGATGAGGAGAAGGCAACCAGTGCCCCGTAACCGCAATACGCGCCGCACCATTCGATGACCCTCCCTTTCAAGACCCCGTCGCCCAAACCCCCCCGGGTTATTCGGCTCGGTCGCCGCGCAACCCATATTCGGATGGCTTTGAAGTTGTCAACCCTGACTGGCGTGCGAAGGGCTTTCTGGATCGCAGGTTTTCAGTTCCTTGCACTCGGTGGGGCGGTCGCTGTGTTCGGCGTCGATGACGCGTCGCGCGCGGTCGTGTTGCCGGCCGGCGCGTTGTCGTGTTTGCACGGCGCCCCGGAGGGGCAGATCGCGATTCTGGCGTGTTCGCCGGAGTGCGCCGCGATCCCGTGGCAGCTGGACGAGCGCGACCCGGGCGGTCGCTACGTCCTCGATTCGGGGCCGGCCGCCAGCAGCGACGTCGATGGCGGCGCCGTCGACGACAACGATGATGTGGTGTTCATGTGGTCGGACGCCGGCGGGGCTCGCACCGCGCCGTTGCCGGGCACTCCGGCTTGTGTCCATGCGGTGGAGATCGAGGTCGGGCCGCTGCGCCGCTGGGTGTACGCCGCGCGCTATGCGCGCGCGACGCCGCGCTCGATGGTGCGCTACGTGGAGTACGACGTCGCGGCGGACGTGATGCGAGGGCGCTCGGTGGAGATCACGTTCGCGGGACCGACGCCGCGCGGCCTCGCGCTACGCGCGGGGCCGATGGCGGGTCGTTCGCTTCTCGATCGCTTGAAGGTTCGCGCGAGCGCCCGTTTTTTCGGTATCTTCCCGCTGTCGCGCGATGAGGACGATATCTCATCCATCTATGAAGCATGGCGCGTGGGGCCGGTGCGGGTCTTGCGCCGCGAGCGCAAGTGGGTGCATCTGGCGTTCGGATATCGGACCCCTTATCTCGATACGGAGACGACGTTCTATAGGGATTTCGTCCAACTGCCGGTGAGGATGCGGCTCAATTTCGCGCCGGCCCAACTGTTGTCCCACATCCAGGTACGAGCGGCGTTGGACTTCGTCGATTTGCGGGGATGGCGGTTCGCGGCGCCGGGCGCGTTGCAACCGTTCGCAGTCGGTGACGGGGCGGGCCAATCGCAACGCGGCGCCATCGATGCGGGCGCCGACGCGGAGGTGATCGCGCTGCAGGGACCGGATGCGACGTTTGCGTTGGTGTTGCGTCTGGGGCCGACGCTGCGGTCCATCTCGAAGAACATCGTCTACGAGGAGGCCCCGAACGCGGACGCGCCGGAGCGCGTGGCGGGCCAGATGCCGGCGATCGGTTTTCGCCTGACCGATTGGGGTGACGTCGAGCGGGGGGAGCACTGGTTCGTCGCCGAAAGTTACGCGCTACCGGCGAACTATGACTTGGATGCGTTCGCCGCCGGGTTGGCCGTCGAGCCGGGATTTACCGTAACGGTCGACAGTTCGAACTGACCCGCGACCCACCGGTTGACCGCGCCCGCGCCGATCCACTAGTGGTTTGGCGCTTATCATGGGGAACCTGGGGATCTTGGGGGACATGGAAGCGCCGCGCCACGCGGTCGCCGTGATCGGCGGCGCGACGGCGGGCGCCGAGGCGGCGTCGATCCTCGCACAGCGCGGGATCCTCTGCGCGGTGTTCGAACAAAACTGCCGGCCGTTCGGCAAGATCGAAGACGGCCTGCCGCGCTGGCACGACAAGCTGCGGCGCAAAGAATACGACACGATCAATGCGAAGCTGGACCACCCGCTGGTGCACTTCGTGCCGTCGACGAAGGTCGGCGCCGACGTGGAACTGTCCGATCTCGCTGGCACCTGGGGCTTCTCCGCCGTCATTCTCGCCAACGGCGCCTGGCGGGACCGGGCGTTTCCGGTCGCCGGCGCGGACGAGTTCGTGTCGCGCGGCCTCGTCTACCAGAACTCGTTCATCTACTGGTTCAACCACTTCATGGAAGCCAACTACGCCGGCCCGGTGTACGAGGTGCCCGACGGCGCGGTCGTGGTCGGCGGCGGCCTGGCGTCGATCGACGTCGTCAAAGCCTTGCAGATCGAGGGAGTGCGGCGCGCCCTCGGCGCTCGCGGCATCGAGGTGGAGGCGTTGGCGATCGAGCACGCCGGCATCCCCGCGACTTTGGCTGGACACGGACTGCGCTGGGAGGATCTCGGACTGCGCGGGGCGGAGCTGTACTACCGGCGGCGGGTGGAGGACATGCCGCTCGCCGAAGATCCCGAGGACGGCGACCCGTCCCGCCTGGCGAAAGTCGAGGCGACGCGGCGAAAGATTCTCGAGAAGGCGATGCAGAAGTACTGCTTCGAGGTCTTCCCGTTGCAGGTCCCCGTCGCGATCCTCGCCGAAGCCGGCCGAGTCGCCGGCGTCAGATTTCAAGGGACCCGGGTGGAGGGGCGTTCCGCGGTGCCTATCCCGGGTGCGTTCCGCGATGTGCCGTCATCGATGGTCGTCAGTTCCATCGGCAGTATCCCGGAGCCGATGCGGGGCGTCGCTCTGGACGGACAACTTTACCGCTTCACCGATCTGGAACACGGGCGGCTCGAGGGATTCGACTCCGTTTTCGGCACAGGGAACGTCGTCACCGGCAAGGGCAACATCAAGGCGTCGCGCAAACACAGCATCGACATCACCAGGTATGTCGTGGAGAGCTTCCTCGGCTTGCGCGGCGACGACCGCGCGGGTGAGGAGTTGCTGCTGGATGGAACAGTGGACGGCGCGCGCGATACGGCGGATCGGGTCGCGCGATGGGTCGACGGCCGCCCGCCGCTGCGGGCTGGCGACGTCGAGCAACTGCTCGCGCGCATACGTTCGCGACAACTGGACGTGGGTTACAACAGCGACTACCGCAAGTGGATCGCCGACGTGTCGCCGCCGGACCTTTGCTGACAGTCGCCGCAGGCGATGATCCGCAAACTTGCTTTCGCTCTGCTCGGGTTGATCGCGGCGGCGACCGCGGGGGCAATCTACGTTTTCAACGACCGGCCGTCGCTCGATGCATACGCGGACCTGATGTCGCCGCGCTGGGACGGACGTCCCGGCGTGACAGCGACGTTTCTCGGTGTGTCGACGGTGTTGATCTCCGATGGCGAGACCAACCTGATGACGGACGGGTTCTTCTCGCGCCCAGGGTTGTGGGAAATCATCTCCGGCGAGATCGCGACCGATAGCGAGCGCGTAAGTGAGGGCCTGGCGGCCGCCGGTGTCCACGACCTCGACGCGGTCATTGTCCTGCATTCGCACTACGACCACGCGATGGATGCGCCTGAGGTCGCCGAGCGCACCGGCGCGGTTCTGGTCGGCTCCGAGTCGACGGCCAACATCTCGCGCGGATGGGGCTTTCCGCAGTCGCAGATGGTGGTACCGCAGCCGGGTGTGCCGCTGGTCTTCGGTCGATTCACCGTCACGATGATCGTGTCCCGCCACCTGCCGCACGGGATGGCCGAGGGGAACATCGAAGAGCCTCTCCTTCCTCCTGTGGGCGCGACGGACTATCGCGAGGGCACGACGTACATCGTCCACATCGATCATCCGAGCGGTTCACTCGCCGTGGTGGGGAGCGCGGGTTTCATCGAGGGCGCCCTGACGCCCTACGCGAGCGACGTCGTGCTGCTCGGCGTCGGCGGACTGAGTGGCATGACGCCCGCGTACCGGCGCACGTTCCACGACGAGGTTGTCGGCCGGCTGAAACCGCGGCGCGTCTTCCCGATACACTACGACGACTTTACGCGCCCCCTCGCGAACCCGCCCGACTTGCCGCCGCGCGCGCTCGACGACTTCGACCTGACGATGGCCGAGCTGCGCGAGCGGTCCGCGGCGGGCGGATTCTCACTCGGCCTGCTCCCCGTCGCCGAACCGGTGCACCTGTTGCCGTCCGCCGAGTGATCGACGGACGGCTGGGTCACTACGAGCGGCCGCGCTCGAGCTCGTCGCGCTGGCGCAGCAGCTCCTGGAACTTCTCGCGGCCGACCGAGATGAAGAGGCCGTCGGCTTCAGCGCACAAGCGCTCGCCGGCGAAGAGCCTGCCCTCGGTGAAGATCTTCCGCCCTTCGATGCGAATGATCTCCGCTTCGAAGAAGAGCTCGGTGTGCAGCGGGGTGGGACTGCGAAAGTGAATGGTCAGCCGTCCGGTCATGCCGCCCTGGCCGCTTAAGGCGTTCACGTAGCCGAGCACTTCGTCAAAGGCGCCGGCGACGAAGCCGCCGTGCACGCAGCCCGGCGCTCCTTCGTAGGCCGAGCCGAACGTCACCTTCGCGACGGCCTTGCGGTCGCCGGCCTTGCCGACCGCGATCGGCGGCGCGAGCGGATTGGCGAGCCCGATGAAAGGACTCTGGTCGAAGAACGCCCCGACGTCGCCCGACGTTGCCGATTCGGGATGGCCGTGGATGCTCTTCAACCGCGGATGTTCGGCGAGCGCATCGGCATAGCGCTCGAGCCCATCGGCCGCCCGCCGCAACTCCTCCTCGGGCGCATTGCTCGGCACCAACCGCTCCATCACCAGGCGCATCGCCGCGGCCAGGCGCCGCTTCTCCTGCCAAGCGCCCACGTTGCTGGCCTTGGTCGTGTCCCAAGGCGGCACGACATCGGGACGTTTGATCTGCTCAGACACTGTGGCCTCCGCTTGGACCGCGTCAGGATCCAGGATTTAGGATCCAGGATCTAGAGGGGACTGGTTCCCAGTCGTTGAACACCCAGATCCCAGCCCCCAGATCCCAGCCCCAGATCCCGAATCCTAGATCCCGAATCGTAGATCCTGCAGCAACTAAAGGTGAGCCGCCGCCGAGGCGAACTTCCCCAACCACGGTCCGAGCGAGAATATGCAGTACACCGCCGCCAGGCCCTTCATGATCGGGACGCCGAGCCTTGCCGGGGTCACGCGGTGCAGGATCACCAGCAGACCGCATGCGTAGGCCTTGTAGAGGACCAGTGTGGGCAGGATTCCGACGTGGGAGAACGCCTGGACGAGGATGGGATTCGCCTCTTTGAATCCGATTTGCAGGCCCTGGTAGGTGGCGACACCGTCGAACAGCTGCAGCGCCATGTTCAGAACGAATAGACGATACAATGTCATCTGGGCTGCTTCATCGTGCTGCATACGCGGTCCTCGCAATGCGCGGGAGATTAGGCCAGAGAGGCGGCTTCTTCCATACTCATCTGATAGGTCGGCGAGTGAATGCGACTTTCGTCGTACCACCCCCTATGAAACGGCGCGCTCGCTGCAATAAGTCGATCGGATCTTTGCGTCCTATGGATGATGCCTCGGGCACGCCGGAGTCCCGTGAATGGGGGAGTTGATGAGGGGTTGTTCGGTGGTTGCGGCGCCGGAAGCCCGGCCGACCGCGCTCACCGGTTGACATCTTGCAGGGGGCCGACGAAGCTCGCGATCGATCTATCCACCATTATCAGCTCAGTCGCGACGCCGGACTCGGTGGCCCGCGACCTGAGCCGACGCATGCCATTGCAACGCAAAACACTCACCGGAGCGGCCCTGACCGCGGTTCTGGCGGTCGCCGCGTCCGGCGGCGCGCCGATTCTGGCGCCGTGGGAGCCCTACGCTTTGGGGCCCGAGGCGTGTGAGGAGAATGCGTCTTGCTCGCGTGATCCGCAGGGACTGGTCCTGGTCGATGTCGATGGCGACGGCGATCTGGACGTCGCGACGGCCAACAGCGGCAGTGACGACGTGACGGTTTTCCTCAACGACGGCGCCGGCGGACTGAGTGTGATCGCGACGATTGCCGTCGCGATGGAACCGGGGGGGATCGCGGCCGCGGACTTCGACGGTGACGGTATTGCCGACCTCGCCGTAGCGAGCGCCGCCGACTCGAGCGTGACCGTCCTCCTCGGCGACGGCACCGGCGACTTCGCACCGGCCGGCGATGTCGCGGTCGGCGTCTTTCCGGTCAAGGTAGTCGCCGCCGACTTCGACGGCGACGGTGCGTCTGATTTCGCTACCAGCGATCTGTTCGGCGACTCCGTGACGGTTCGCCTGGGCGACGGCGACGGCGCCTTTGCCGCGCCGTTGACGGTGTCGGTGCCGACCGGTCCTTCCAGTCTGGCCGTCGGCGATTTCAACCGGGACGGCACTCCGGACCTGGTGGTGACGCTCGAGGAAGAAATTCCAGGAGCGGTGGCGATTTTGCTCGGCAACGGCGCCGGTGGCTTCGACGTCCAGGTGCCGACTCACGCCGCCGGCGAAGCGCCGCTCGCCGTCGCCGTCGGCGATCTCGACGACGACGGCGCCGACGATCTGGCGGTGTCCAATTGGGCCGACGACACCATCTCGGTTTTCTTCGGCAACGGCGACGGCACGTTCGAGGAAGGCCCTGTGCTGGATGCGGGGCTGGTTCCCGAAGACGTCGCCATCGCGGACCTCGACGGCGACGGGGCCGCCGACATCGTCACGCTCGACGGTTTCGGCAACGAGTCCAGCGACGGCCTGCTGGTCGTGATACCAGGGGTTGGCGACGGCACGTTCGACCGGGCGGTCGTCTTCGCCGTCGGCGCCGGGCCGCGGGCGGTGGTGGTCGGCGACCTCGACCGCGACGGCGAGCCCGATGTGGCAACCGCGAATTCCGACTCGGACGACGTCGCCGTCGTCATCAACCAGGGCGGCACGGCGGCGGACTGTGCCGGCGACTGCGACGGCAACGGCGCGGTGTCCATCAACGAACTGATCACCGGGGTCAACATCGCCCTCGGCCTCAGGCCCGTGGCGGACTGCTCCGCCATGGACCGCGATGGCGGCGGCAGCGTCAGCATCGCTGACCTGATCGCCGCCGTGAACCGCGCCCTGGGAGGCTGCGGTGCCATTTGAAACAGACAATCGACGGCCAGCGGGTCGGTTTCGGGCGTGGCAGGTGCTCGCCCGATCGCGTCTCGGCGGCCTTTCGAAGTGACCACCGGCTTTTGACAGCTGGAGAACGGTAGGATAACAGGATGAGAGATTTTTCCTCGAACATGGGTGCCGGGGCTGTAGAGAGGAGTACGCGCGAAGTGGCGATCGGGAACGTGGAGAGTTCCGATGACCGTATCGCGGGTGCTGAGGAGGCTTTCCGAATGTTGAAGCGATCCGTGTTGGCGGCGGGGTTAGCCGTCGGCTTTGTGCTCATGCACCCGAGCGCACGAGCGCACGCTTTGCAGGACTGCCAAACCGGTTGCGCCGTAATCGACGTTGGCGACGCCAACGTCCCGGTGACCGGCGGAGCGGGTTCGGTAACGGTCAGTTTCACGCAGGCGACGCCAGCAGTGGCGCCGCCCGGCCAGGGTCCGGACGATATTGCGGCAATTGCATTTTCGATCGGGCTGACTGGTGACGGCTCCGGCAATCCATTGGTTTTCGCGTGCGACGGCGGTCAGCTGCAGGCCGGCGCAGTGGAAGTCAGCGGCGCCATCGACGACGACTTCGCCGTGGTCGTGGAAAACGAGTCTTGCAACGCTCGCGAGCGCTGCCTTTGCCCCGAAGGCGACCAGGAACGCGACGATTTCGTGAACATCGTCGTCTACGGCCCGAAGAACATCCCCGAGGGTGGGCCGGTGACGATCCCCCGCCTGCCGAACAGTGGTGGGCTGGTCACGCTAAACCTGCGCGCCGGGGCCGGCGTTGAAGAAAACGATGTGTTCCCCCTGCACGTTTACTGCGAGCAGGACAACGGCACGCCGGCCAAGCCGGAGTTTGCCGCCAACCTGTCGATCGGCGATCAGGCGGCGATCGACCAGACAGCCGACCGCGGCCCGAACGACATCAGCAAGATCAAGTGCAATAGCGGCGAGGTGACGATCACCGGCGGGGCGGCTCCGTGCGTCGGCGATTGCGACGGCAATGGCACGGTCGCCATCAACGAGTTGATCCGCGGTGTCAACATCGCCCTGGGCAATGCGAACGTTTCGACCTGTTCGGCGATGGATGCCAACGGCAACGGCATCGTGGCCATCAACGAGCTCATCCAGGGCGTCAATAACGCTTTAAATGGCTGTCCTTCTTGATTCGGACGGGTAAATCGAGTTTTAAACGGTGTGGAGCCGCCGCAAAAGCGGCAAATAGAAGCGAAATACTATTCTGGTGAGGGAGGAAGTCATGAAGAAGCTGAGAAGCTGTGCGAGCATTGCGGCTGTGTCTCTGATGATGTTCGCAGGAACGGCATTCGGACAGGCTACGATCGAGATCGGATCGGTCGAGTTGGCGCCGGGTGAAACCGGATCGGTCGACATCACGTTGGCGACGGGCGGGGAAGATATCGCCGGTACGGAGAACGACATTGTGTTCGGGCCGGATGTCCAGCTCCTTCGAGCCGGCATCATTCGCGCCTGCCGGATCAATCCCGCAATTGATCGGAGCGCGAGCGCCTTTTCGTTCAGCCCGAGCGGCTGCACGGTCGGAACCGACTGCGAGTCGATCAAGGCTCTGGTGCTGTCGTTTACGAACCTCTCTCCCATTGCGGACGGCTCGGTGCTCTACACCTGTGACATCGAAGTGCCTGCTGGCACGGCCCCCGGGGAGTACGAGTTGACGTGCGCGAATCCGGGAGCGTCGGATCCCGACGGAAACTCGGTGGACGCGGACTGCGCGAACGGATTGGTGACCGTTCCGGACGAGCCGGTCGCCGAGATCGCGGTAGGCACGGTGACGGGCGCGCCCGGTTCGACGGCGCAGATCGAGATTTCGCTGAACCTCCTGCAGGAGGGCGTGGAAGTCGCGGGAGCGGAGAACGTCCTGAACTTCCCGGCGGAGACGGAAGTCATCGGCTGCGCGGTGAACCCGGAGATCCAGCGTGAGGCGAGCGCGTTTTCGCTGAGCCCGACCGGCTGCACGGGGGGAACGGACTGCGACTCGGTGAAGGCGTTGATCCTCTCGTTCACGAACCTGTCGGGCATTCCCGACGGATCGGTTCTCTACACCTGCGACCTCGGGTTGGCAGGCGGTTCGGCGGCCTCTGTCGGCACGTTCGCGGTCACGTGCACCGAGCCGGGCACGAGCGACCCGGAAGGCAATCCGCTGACGACGATCTGCAGCGACGGATCGGTGACGATCGAAGAGTCGACGCCGACTCCGACGCCGGAGCCGACGGCGACCAACACGCCGGAAGACGAAGATCCGACGCCGACACCGACCGACGACGGGCCGCCGACGGCGACCAGCACCCCGACCAACACGCCGACCAGCACGCGTCCTGCGCGGGTCGACGATGACTCCTGTGCGATCGTAGCGCCGCAGTCGACGTCGACGGGTTGGATGCTGTTGCTGCCGATGGCGGGATTGCTCTGGCTGCGTCGGCGCCACAAGTGACGGGTCGGGGTAGTCGATAGATTTCACCCTGAGGGGGGCGAGAATGTTTCTCGCCCCCCTGTTTCTTTGAATGGATTGATGGCCTCGACCGAGACGACTCGGGGCCGACGGGGCTCGTACGACGTCTCTTCGCATGGGAGGAAGTTATGAAGCAGATGAAGAATCTTTTGAGCGTTGCAACGCTGTCGCTGATGATCATCGCGGGAGCGGCGTACGGGCAGTCGACGATCGAAGTCGGTTCGATCGAGGGCAGCGGGTCGGTCGAAGTGACGTTGTCGACCGGTGGCAATGACGTTGCGGGTACGGAGAACGACATCACCTTCGGGCCGGAAGTGCAGTTGAGCAACTGCCTGGTGAATCCGGCGATCGACCGGTCGGCGAGCGCGTTTTCGTTCACCCCGAGCGGCTGTACGCCTGGCACGGATTGCGAATCCGTCAAGGCGTTGATCTTGTCGTTCACGAACCTGACGCCGCTGGCGGACGGGGCGTTGCTCTACACCTGCGATGCGACGGTGACTGGCGGCACGGCTCCGGGTGAATACACCCTGGGCTGCGCGAACCCGGGTGCATCGGATCCCGACGGTAACTCGGTCGATTCTGCTTGTGAGGACGGGACGGTGACGGTGCCGGATGTGCCCGTGGCGGAGATCGCGGTGGGCAGCGTGACGGGGGCGCCTGGCACGACGGCTCAAATCGAGATTTCGCTGAACCTGTTGGATTCGGAAGTGGAAGTCGCGGGTTCGGAGAACGTCCTGAACTTCCCCGCCGAGGCGCGCATCATCGGATGCGCGGTGAACGAAGAAATCGACCGCGACGCGAGTGCGTTCTCGCTGAGCCCGACGGGCTGCACGGGGGGGACGGACTGCGAATCGGTGAAGGCGCTGATCCTCTCGTTCACCAACCTGACGGGGATTCCGGATGGATCGGTGCTGTACACCTGTGATGTCGCGCTGGGAACGGCGACGGGGAATTTTGCGGTCACGTGTACGGAGCCCGGAACGAGTGATCCCGAGGGCAACCCGCTGACGACCAGCTGCACCGACGGAGAGGTGACGATTGCGGAGCCCGAGGCTACGCCGACGGCCGAGCCGACGGCGACCAACACGCCGGAAGAGGAAACTCCAGTGGCGACGCCGACCGAGGATCAAGAGCCGACGGTCACCAACACGCCGACCAACACGCCGACCAGCACGCGCGCGCCGAGCAGTGGTGAAGACGATGGCTGCTCTGTCGTCGAGCCGCGTGGGTCGTCGACGGCTTGGATGTTCCTGTTGCCGATGGCCGGTCTGCTCTGGCTGCGGCGCCGGGCGCGCTGAACCAACGCCTAGACGATAGCGAACCAATCGCGGAGGGGGTCGAGTTTATCTCGACCCCCTCTCGTCGTTTGTAGGCCTGTCCAACCCGATTCGAACTCTGATGCAAGGAAAGAGAATCCTGATCTGCGGCGTGGCCAATGACCACAGCATCGCGTGGTCGATCGCCCAACGCCTCCATGCCGAGGGCGCCGAACTGGCGTTCTCGTATCCCAACGAGTCGATCGAGAAACGCGTGCGCCCGCTGGCCGAGTCGATCGGCTGTTCGCTCGTGTTCTCGTGTGACGTCACGCGCGACGAGGACGTCGATGCGATGTTCGCGCAGCTGTCGACGCGCTGGGACTCTCTCGACGGGCTGCTGCACTCGATCGCGTTCGCCCAGCGCGAAGAGTTGAAAGGGCGCTTCGTCGACACCTCTCGACTGGGGTTCCAGACGGCGCTCGACATCAGCGCGTACTCGCTGATCGCGCTGGCGCGTCGCGCCGAGCCGCTGCTCGCGGTGAACGGCGGAGCGATCCTGACCCTGACGTACTTCGGCGCCGAAAAGGTGTTGCCGAACTACAACGTCATGGGCGTCGCCAAGGCCGCGCTCGAGGCGTCGGTGCGCTACCTGGCCGCCGATCTGGGGCCGCGCGGCGTGCGGGTCAACGCCCTCTCGGCGGGCCCGATGCGCACGCTTTCCTCGGCCGGCATCAGCGGATTCAAGACGATGCTGCACCACCACGCCGAACGCGCGCCGCTGCGCCGCAACACGACGGGCGACGACGTCGCCGGGACGGCGCTGTATCTGCTGAGCGACCTCAGCGCCGGCGTCACCGGCGAGGTCGTCCACGTCGACGGCGGCTACAACATCCTCGGGATGTAGCGCAGCGTCTCAACTGGACTCGCACCCGTTCGACGGGCATAGCGCGGGGCTTTGCCCCCGATTGAGTCGGTGGGAAACGTGAAGCCGAAAAGCACGTCATCCCGGCGAAAGCCGGGATCCAGGTGGGGCGGCGGTGGCCCGAGGCCTGGACCCCGGCTTTCGCCGGGGTGACCAAGTGGGATTCGGGCTGAGCCCTTCGATGCGGCTCAGGACAGGCTCATTCAAACAACAGCTGGGTGTAGGCGGGCAGCCCCGTTTCTTCACCCCATCAGGGCGGACATCGCCAGCGAGTGCGCGCCGGCGGCGGCGAGTTTGGTGCGCACCTCGGGCGTGCGCGTGATCGGCCCCATCCACGGCATGATGCCGAGCGGCGGGCCGAGCAGGTCGGCGAGGACGTCGATGTTGGTGCGTGCGGCAAGGTCGTCCTTCTCCTGCAGCGAGTTGACCACGTAGCCCACGGTCTCGAGGCCGACGGCGCGCGCCCAACCCGCTGTCAGCTGCGCGTGATTGATGGCGCCCAACTTGTTGCCGACGACGATGAGCAATGGCAGCTCCGCCTGGTCGGCCAGGTCGGCAAACGTCGTGTCCTGCCAGATCGGCACCAGCAGGCCGCCGGCTCCCTCGACGATGGTCAGATCGAAGCGCCGGCGGAAGTCCTTGATCCGGTCGACGATGGCGTCGACCTCGATCTCGTGGCCGTCTCGCAAGGCGGCGACGCTGGGCGCCAGCGGCTCGGCGAAGCGATACGGGCAGACGGCGTCGATCGACTCGCGACAACCGGAGAAGTAGCGCAAGTTCTCCGCGTCCTCGGGGATCAACACCCCGCGCGGGTCGGGACGGCACCCGGTTTCGAGCGGTTTGAGGACACCGACACGGCATCCGCGCGCGGCGGCCGCCGCGGCGATGGCGCAGGCGACGGTTGTCTTTCCGACCCCAGTGTCCGTGCCCGTAACTAGAAAACTTCGCTGCAACAAAATGGGGCCCGCCGTTTCCGACGGGCCCCATCTAATCAGCTCACTCGAGCGGGGGGAAGACCTCTCGTGAGCTTCGGGGGGAGCTTTTCAAATCTCGATTCTCTTCATGAGCAAACGCGATGCCAGGGGCATTGCCGATTCGAATGGCGTGCCTTCGCGGCGATCGAAAGCTGGGTTGCGATCGCAGGCGGTCAATTTTGTGGCAGGCCGTGCACTGATTTGTCGCTGGAGCCGCCGGATCACTCCAGGAGGGCGAGGCTCCTGTCGAGCCGTGCTCGCAAGTGACCCAAGCGACCAAAGGGACTCTAGGCCCGGTCTCTTGTCCCTTGAGTCCCTTTGGTCTCTTGAGTCCCTATGGTCCCTTGAGCCCCTTTGGTCCCGTGTCCCGCTGGATTGACCGCGGCTCGGCAGGAGCCTCGACCCTGGGGGAATCGTTCGACCTCAACGCGAAGCGGTCGCGAACTCGATCGCCGCGGCGGTGACGCGGGCGAGGGTGTCGAGTTCGTCCTCGGTGATGCTGAGCGGCGGCATGAGAATGATCACGTTGCCGAGCGGGCGGATGATCACCCCGTGCCGGCGTGCTTCCCGGATGACGTGGAGGCCGATCCTCTCGGCCGGGTCGTAGGCGGTTCGCCGCTCGCGATCGCGGACCAATTCGATGCCGGCCATCAGTCCCCACTGGCGGATGTCGCCGACGTGCGGCAGCGGTTGGCAATACTCGCGCAGCAGCGCCGTCAGTTGCCCGGCGCGCTGGCGCACGCGATCGAGCACCTTCTCGCTGTCGAACAGCTCGAGATTGGCGACGGCGACGGCGCTGGCGAGCGGATTGCCGGTGTACGTGTGGCCGTGGAAGAACGCCTCAAAGCGATCGTGCGGCGCCAGGAACCGATCGAAGATCTCCTCCGAGATCATCGTCGCGGCGAGCGGTAGGTAACCGCCGGTGATGCCTTTGCCGAGGCACATCATGTCGGGCTGGACTCCCTCGTGCTGGACGGCGAACATCTCGCCCGTGCGGCCGAACCCTGTCGCCACCTCGTCGCAGATCAACAGGGTGCCGTGCCGCCGCGCCAGGTCGGCGATGGCTGGTAGATAGCCGGGTGGTTGCGCCCACATGCCGGCTGCGCCTTGCATGAGCGGCTCGACGATGATGGCGGCGGTCACGCCGCCGCAGGCGTCGAGGACCTGCTCGGCGTCGGCGATCGCCGAACGCAACGCCTGCTCCGATGTCTGGCCTTCGATCCAGCGGAAGTAGTGCGGCGGTCGGATCTGCCGCGACGGTCGCAGCACCGGCCGGTAGAAGCGGTGAAACGCGTCACTGTAGCCGACGCCGACGGCGCCCAAGGTGTCGCCGTGGTACGCCTCGCTGAGTGACACGAAGCGGGTTCGCTGCTCCTCGCCGCGCAGGCTCCAGTACTGCAGGGCCAGCTTGAGAGCGATCTCGACCGCGGTCGCCCCGGCGTCCGAGTAGAACACCCGCTGCACGGAGTCGGGAGTGATCTCGACCAGCCGTTTGGCGAGCACGGTGGCCGGCACGTTCGCCAAACCGAGCATCGTGCTGTGAGCGATGCGATCGCACTGTGCTTTCAGGGCGTCGTCGAGCTCGCGCTTGCGGTGGCCGTGCACGTTGCACCACAGCGAGGACACACCGTCCAGATACCGGTTGCCGTCCGTGTCGATGAGGTAGTTCCCCTCTCCCGACTCGATCACCAGCGGCGGCTCCGCCAGCCACTCCTGCATCTGTGTGAACGGATGCCAGAGATAACGGTGATCCCAATCGACGAGATCGCGGGTCGAGAATGGCATCGGCGAAAGCTACGCGCTCTGATCCTGGTAATAAAGAGATAGGGGTCGGGGGTCAGGGGTGAGGGGTGGTGGTGTAATAGCGTCGCGAAGTATAAGGAGA
>Ga0307505_10000509_pt1 | contig 42377 bp, 34 predicted proteins | sample 23_S_MG_FD_202183 | JGI IMG/M metagenome (GOLD analysis project Ga0307505, IMG submission 202183) | Soil microbial communities from Populus trichocarpa stands in riparian zone in the Pacific Northwest, United States - 23_S | ecosystem: Environmental > Terrestrial > Soil > Riparian zone > Trees...
TGGGGGCCACGCATTCGACGACGTCTATCTCGGCGCGCTCGATGCGCCGGGTGCCCAGGCGGTGCGGTCGGCCGCCATCGCGCTCAAGGGGTCGCCGCGCGCCGACGTCGCCGCGCGGGCGCTTGCGACGTACGAGCGCTGGCGCACGCGCGACAACCAGTCGGAGCGCGACGCGCGTCAGGCGCTGCTCGAGGCGGCGGGCCGCTCACCGTCCGAGCCGGGCCCGCCGCCAGCGCCCGCGGCGCTCCCCGCCGACGTCGTGGCGCTCGCGCTCGGGGCGGACATCCGCCTGCGCGTGGAGATGGCGCCGGCGAGCGGGGGTGGAGCGTTCATCGTGAAGCTGCGCGGCGACCTCGCCCCCATCATGGCGTCGCGGATCCTGTCGCTCGCGCGCGAGGGGTACTACGACGGCGGAACCTGGCACCGGGTGGAGCACGACTTCGTGGTGCAGGGCGGCGCGCAGGGCGACAACGAGTACGTCGGCCACGGGCGCTTCCTGCGTGACGAGCTGGCGACGCTGGCGCACCCGCGCGGCACCGTGGGCATGAGCACCCGGGGCCACGACAGCGGCGACGCGCAGTGGTTCATCAACGTGCGCGCCAACCCGACACTCATCCGCGACTTCACCATCTTCGGCGAGGTCGTGGAGGGGATGGAGGTCGTGGATCAGCTGCAGGAGGGAGACACCATCCTGCGGATCACGATACCGGGGGCACCCGATCGTCCGGCGGGACGAAATTAGAGAGGAAGATCTTCTCCTCCCCCGTCAGGGAGCCCATGCCCTGTGCGCTGATCTTGTCGAGGATGCGATCCACCTCCTCGCGGTTCACCTCGTGAATGCGTGAGCGGTCGATCGCCTTCCATCCCTCGAGGCGGCTCACGGCTTCCTTGGGCGGGGCGGTCACCTTCTGCTTGAAGGCCCCGCGCTTCCGGTCCAGCCACTTGAGGTAGAGGAACGCGCCGGCATAGCCGCCGAGGTGGGCGAAGTGCGCCACGCCGCCCCCGCGTCCCGTGTAGCCGCTGTACACCGCAATCACGGTGGTGATGATCACCAGCATCCGCGCCGGCACGGGGATGATCCCCCAGATGTGGATGGGGGTGTGGGGCCAGAAGTGGGCGAACGCCATCATGACGCCGAACACGCCGGCCGACGCGCCGATGATGGGCGACGCGAAGGAGAAGGCGAACGACGCGGCCGCCCCGCTGAGCCCGGAGAGGAAGTAGAGGATCGTGAACCGGCGCGAGCCGATCATCGCCTCCACCTGCGGGCCGAAGAAGAACAGGCCCAGCATGTTGAACGCCAGGTGCATGAGCCCGCCGTGGAGGAACATGTAGGTGATGATCGTCCACGGGCGGACGAGGATGAACGCCGGCACGAACACGAACAGGTTCGCGAGCAGCGGCGACATGATCTGGACGAAGAATGCCGCGATGTTGGCGATCAGCAGCGCGCGTACGACTGGCGTCATGCCCAGCAAGCTAATCGGGCTCTGTGCCAGCCCGAACAGCAACCGCCCACCCATGCGAATGTTGCGCATGGGGCGAATCGTTCTGCGCTCGTCAGCGAACCGGCGCCAGGATCCGGTGAAACTGGGGGACGGGACCGAAGTGCAGGAGCAACCCGAGCCGGAGGCGTGACGCGGTCAGGTAGCTGCGCAGCTGCCGTGCTGCGACCTTCGACAGCTGCTCAGTTGCCTTCACCTCGACAACGATGCGGCCTTCGATCAGCAGATCAATGCGCTGGTTCCCGATGAGCCGGCCCTTGAAGTACACCGGCACGCACACCTCGCGTTGCACCCGTAGCCCCCGTTGCTCGAGCGCAATGACCAGTGCAGCAACATTGAGTGATTCGAGGAGCCCGTATCCGAGCGTGTTGAACACCTCAAAGAAGGCGTTGATGATCCGGTAACTGAGCTGCTCCTCGACGAAGCGTTCTCTTGCCGGCCCATTCGCATTCATACGCCTGATTCGCATTGGGGTGCTGTCGCCAATGTCGCATGGGGGTGGCGTCCACCCTCACCAATCCATTGCGCGGGCGGGCCAGACTGGCTCAGCACCGACGACCTGCCCAGATTGATCCTCCCCCATGTCCACGCCGGCCGAGCAGCTGAAGCAGGAGCAGGAGCGCGCCCGGAGCTCGCGCCAGCGGTATCGCGCGTTCGTGGAGGACTACCGGCACGGGCGTCTGGACGACCGGGTGGACACCGCGGAGGACCCCAACGAGCTCCAGGCGCGCGAGGGGCGGAAGGGGAAGCGGCGCGAGTACCTGCGCGAGTACGGCCGCTGGCTCTGGCCCTACCGATGGTCGGTGGCCGCCGTGTTCGGGCTCGCGCTCGTCACCGCCGGCCTCCAGATGGTGGAGCCGCTGTTCATGCGCTTCATCATCGACCGGGTCCTGCTCGACCCGGGGCTCGACCGGCCCGAGCGATCGCGGCTGCTGAACCTCGCCGGTGGCACGTTCCTCGTCGTGGTCATCGTCACCGCGCTCATCGGCGTCGTGAAGGACTACCGGCAGCGGCAGCTGAACTACCGGGTGATGCTCTCGCTCCGGCGGTCGCTGTTCGAGCGGTTCCTGCACCTGCCGATGCCGAAGCTGTGGGACATGAAGACCGGCGGCATCCTCTCGCGGCTCACGGGCGACGTGGATACCACCACGGGGCTGCTGCAGATGGCGATCGTGTCGCCGGCGCTCTCGGTCATCCGGCTGCTCATCGCCATCGGGATCCTGCTGTCGCTCAACTGGCGGCTCGCCCTCACCGCGCTCGCGATCATCCCCGGCGCGATGCTCCTGAGCTTCGCGTTCTCCCGCCGCATCCGGCCCATCTATAGAACCGTGCGGAAGGACGTCGAGCACATCGACGGACGCGTGGGCGAGACCTTCTCCGGGCTGCGCGTGGTGCGCGCCTTCCGGAAGGAAGCCCACGAGCAGCACGACTACATGGTGGGCCGGCACTCCGTGCTCCGGAAGGAGCTGTTCGCCCACCGGCGCGAGCTCGTGCTGTGGACGTCGTGGGGGCTGCTGATCGCGGTGGTGAACGTCGTGATCGTCTGGTACGGCGGTTTCCTCAACCTGCAGGGCAGCGGCTCCGTGGGCGACATCATGGCGTTCCAGTGGTACACCTTCCTGCTGCTCAACCCGGTCTGGAACATCGTCAACTCGTTCTCGGAGATGCAGCGCTCGCTCGCCGCCATGGAGCGCGTCTTCGAAGTGCTCGGCATGCCCGGCGACAAGCCCGACAAGCCCGACGCGGTGGATGCGCCGCCCCTGGTGCGCGAGATCGCCTTCGAGAACGTCGAGTTCGAGTACCGCGAGGGGCTGCCCGTGGTGCGCGATTTCAGCGTTGCCGTGCCGGGCGGCACGGTGGTGGCCCTCGTGGGCCGCAGCGGTGCAGGGAAGACGACGGTCACGGACCTCGTGGCGCGCTTCCACGATCCCACGCGCGGGCGCATCGCCCTCAACGGCACCGACCTGCGCGACTTCCGCCTGAAGTCATACCGCTCGCTGCTCGCGCTCGTGCAGCAGGAGGTCTTCCTCTTCGACGGCTCCGTGCGCGACAACATCGCATATGCGCGGCTCCACGCCTCGGAGGCTGACGTGCTCGACGCCGCCCGGCGCGCCAACGCCCACGAATTCATCGTGCGCCTGCCGAATGGCTACGACACCTTCATCGGCGAGCGGGGGGTGAAGCTGTCGGGCGGGCAGCGGCAGCGGCTCGCGATCGCGCGCGCCATCCTCGCCAACCCGCAGATCCTCATCCTCGACGAGGCCACGAGCAACCTCGACACCGAGAGCGAGCAGCTCATCCAGGCGAGCATGGCCGACCTGCTGGCCGGGCGCACCACCTTCGTCATCGCCCACCGGCTGTCCACGGTGCGCCGGGCCGACCTCATCCTCCTCATGGAGGAAGGACGCATCGTGGAGCGCGGCACCCACGAGGAGCTGATGCAGGCGCGCGGCACCTACTTCGACATGGTGATGCGGCAGATGGAGTCGGCGGGGGAAAACGTGCTCACCTAGACTGGCATCGGTGCAGGGAGAGGAACTGCTGGACTGCCGAATTCCTCGAATTCCCCGAATACGGCGTATCCCAACTCTGCCGTATTCGCGCCATTCGGGTGATTCGGGGAATTCGGTAGTTCAGCAGTTCGGGCGCTCGGGCGTAGATTGAGCATGGCCGGTTACCTCGACAGGAGCCTCATGAGATCTCTCGTCTTGCTCGCGCTCGTTGCGGCGTCCGGATGCGCTGGCGCAAACTCCACCGCGACGCCCCGGACGCCGAGCGCGGCGCTCTCGGCCGATGCGCTCATGCTGCACGTCTCACGCCTCGCGGCGGACTCGATGCGCGGCCGGCTCGTGGGCACTCCCGAGAACGCCAAGGCGCGCGCCTATGTCGCCAACCAGCTCTCCGCGGCGGGGCTCCAGCCCGTGGGTGGCAGCTTCGAGCATCCCATCGAGGTGCGGCGGGATACGGTGGTGCGGCGGGGGATCAACGTCGTGGCGATGGCGCGCGGGCGCGTCACCCCCGAGCGCTACATCGTCGTCACCGCGCACTTCGACCACCTGGGCGTTCGTAACGGCGAGATCTACAACGGCGCCGACGACAATGCGTCGGGCACCGGAGCGCTGATCGAGATCGCCCGCTGGTTCGCGGCCAATCCGCCGTCCAACTCCATCCTGTTCGTCGGGCTGGACGCCGAGGAAGGGGGGCTGGTCGGTGCGCGCGGCTTCGTCGCCTCGCCTCCGGTCCCCCGCGGCAGCATCGTGCTCAACGTCAACATGGACATGGTGGGGCGCAACACCCGGAACGAGCTCTACGCCGCGGGCACCTCCCACTACCCGTTCCTGAAGCCGTACCTGGACTCGGTCACCGCGCGCAGCGGCATCACCCTCCGCCTCGGCCACGACGACCCCAACGGCCCCGCGGCAGACAACTGGACCTCGCAGTCGGATCACGCCGCCTTCCACGAGGCCGGGATCCCCTTCGTCTATTTCGGGGTCGAGGACCACCCCGACTACCACCGGCCCACCGACGACGCCGAGCGGCTCATGCCTCAGTTCTACGCCGGCGCCGCGACCACGGTGCTCGACGCCATCCGCAGCTTCGATCGCAACCTCGGCGCCATCGCCGCCGCGCGCCGCCAGTAACCGGAGAGACTTCCATGCCGTCACCGCACAGGCTCCTTCCGATCGGCGCGCTCGTGTTCGCCGCCTGCTCCACCGGCCCCGCCGCTGAGTCGTCGGCCCCGGAGCCCGTTGCTGCGCCGGCGCCGGCGCCTGCCAGCGCGCCCGTGCAGGCCGCTGCCGCGGGCGACGATCCCTTTCTCTGGCTGGAGGACGTGCAGGGCGAGCGCGCCATGGACTGGGTGCGGCAGCAGAACCAGCGATCGCTCGGCAGTCTCCAGTCCGATCCGCGCTACCAGCGCCTGCACGACGCCGCGCTGCGCATCGTGGAAGCACGCGACCGCATTGCCGTCCCGTCGTTCCGTGGGTCGGCCATCGAGAACTTCTGGCAGGACTCCGCCCACGTGCGCGGCATCTGGCGGCGCACGACCCTGGACCGCTACCGCTCGAGCGACCCGCGCTGGACCATCGTGCTCGACGTGGATTCGCTCACGAAGGCGGAAGGGGCGAACTGGGTGTACCGCGGCGCCAACTGCCTCCAGCCTGCGGAGCGCCGCTGCCTCGTGACGCTGTCGGATGGCGGCAAGGACGCGACGACGATCCGCGAGTTCGATCGCGAAACCCGCGCCTTCATTCCCGGCGGCTTCGTCTTCCCCGAATCGAAGGGCGGGGTGACCTGGCTGGACGAGAACACGCTGCTGGTCTCGCGCGACTTCGGTCCCGGCACGCTGACGTCCTCCGGCTACCCGTTCGTGACGAAGCTGCTCAGGCGTGGCCAGGCGCTCGCGGATGCGCGCGAGGTCTATCGTGGCCAGCCCACCGACGTCTCGGCCGGCATCTTCGTGATCCGGGACGCCGATGGCGCGCCGCAGCTGACGATCGCGAGCCGCGGCCTGGACTTCTACGAGTCGGAATACTTCCTCGTGCGCGACGACTGGACGCGCGTGCCGCTCCCGGTGCCCGCGCGCGTGTCGTTCCGCTCCCTCGTGCAGGGGCAGCTCGTGTTCACCACCGAGAGCGACTGGCGCGGCTTCCGGAAGGGTGACCTCCTCGCCTTCGATCTCGCGGAGCTGAAGCGGGACCCGGCCACCGCCGCTCCGTACCTGATCCTCAGCCCGGGACCGCGCGACGCGATCCAAGGCACGTCGAGCACGCGCAACCGGCTGCTCGTCAACATGACCGAGAACGTGCGCGGCGCGATCTACAGCTTCGCGTATGCCGGCGGGAAGCAGTGGACGCGCGCGAAGGTCGCGCTGCCGGAGAACGCGACGCTCGGCATCGGGTCCGCGTCGCGCCTCAGCGACGACGTCTTCTTCACCGCGTCGAGCTACCTCACCCCGAGCAGCCTGTTCCTCGGCAATGCGGCCACCGGCCGCGCCGACCGGATCCGTTCCACCCCCGAGCGGTTCGACGCCTCGAACCTCATGGTCGAGCAGCACGAGGCGACCTCCGCGGACGGCACGAAGGTGCCCTACTTCGTCACCCGCCCGAAGTCCCTGCGGTTCGACGGCAACAATCCCACCCTGCTCTACGGGTACGGCGGCTACCAGGTCAGCCTCCTGCCGGGCTACAACGCGACGCTCGGCAAGCTCTGGCTGGAGGATGGCGGCGTCTATGTCGTGGCGAACACGCGCGGCGGCGGTGAGTTCGGCCCCGAGTGGCACCAGGCGGCGCAGGGGAAGAATCGCCAGCGGGCGCACGAGGACTTCATCGCCGTGGCCAGGGACCTCATCGCGCGCGGGATCACCTCACCGCGGCGGCTTGGCATCATGGGCGGATCGCAGGGCGGGCTGTTCATGGGCGTCGCGATGACGCAGCACCCGGAGCTGTTCAATGCGGCGGTGATCCAGGTGCCGCTCTTCGACATGATGCGCTTCCACAAGCTGCTGGCCGGCGCGTCGTGGATCGCGGAGTACGGGAACCCCGACGTCGCGCAGGAGCGCGAGTGGATCATGCAGTACTCGCCGTACCAGGCCATCCAGGCGGGGAAGAAGTACCCGGAGGCATTCATCCATACGTCCACGAAGGACGACCGGGTGCATCCGGGGCACGCCCGGAAGGCGGCGGCGAAGCTCGAGTCGCTCGGCTACCCGGTGCTCTTCTACGAGAACACCGACGGCGGGCACTCGGCGGCGGCGAACCTGCGCGAGAGCGCGCGCCGGCTGGCGCTGGAGTACACCTACCTGGCGCGCAAGCTCAAGGACGCGCCAATCACCCCGTAGATCCGGGCGCTACGGCCGCCTGCGCTCCGGTTCCGATTTTCTCCGTTTGGCCGTGCTGTCGCCCCCCGCTGGGCGCTTCCGCTCGCTGAACTCCTGGTCGAAGTTCGTCCAGGTGCGCTCGAGCTCTTCGGGGGATACGTGCATCGGCGAGCCGGCCAGGATTCCGGTGACGTTCCGGAAACGGCGTCCCAGGTGCATGCCCGTCTCGTCGATGCCAAACTCGCGGATCCCCTTGTCATGGATCGAGCCGCGCATCTTCAGCACCGTCACGCCGCGTTTCATCTCGCCGAACATCTCCACGTAGCGCAGCAGGATGATGGAGTCGGTGAGCGTCGAGATGTGCGACTCGGTGATCGAGCTGCCGCCCATCAGCGACGTCGTCGTGGCGGTGAACAGCCCGGTGATCTCCTGGTGCTTGATGAAGGAGGTGAGGCCGATGACGAACTCGCGGAAGGCCTTGTCCGAGCCGACGCGCTCCAGCGCTGACAGGCTGTCGATCGCCACCCGCTGGGGCTTGAACTCGGTGATGAGGTTCTGGATGGTGATGAGCCACTCCTCGAGGCCCTTCACTTCGGGGTAATCGGCTTCCACGCGCAGCAATCCCGTCTCCTCGAGCGCGCGGAAGTCGAATCCCCAGCCCGTGGCGTTCCGGAACAGCTGTTCGCGGCTCTCCTCGAAGGCCAGCAGCAGGCACCGATCGCCCTTCTGGGCGCCGCCCTGGAGGAATTGCGTGACGGTCAGCGTCTTGCCCGTTCCGGTGGCGCCCGACACGAGGATGACCGAGTCCCGGAAGAAACCGCCGCCGCACATCTCGTCGAGCTGCTCGTTCCCGGACGAGATCCGCACGTTCGACGAGTGCTGCCGCAGCTGCATGGTGGACAGCGGAATCGCGACGATGCCGACGTCCGGCATGATGGTGAAGGGAAACTCGCCTTTCTGGTGGTCGGTGCCGCGGAACTTGAGGATCTCGATCGTGCGCCGCCGCACTTCGGCGTCCAGGGTGTTGCGCAGCACCATCACGTTGTCGGCGATGAACTCCTCGACGCCGAACCGCGCGATGGGCCCGTATTCCTCCACGCGCTCGGCGGTGAGGATGGCGGTGACGCCCAGCCCCTTGAGCGCGGACGCGATGCGGAACAGCTCGCGCCGCACGATGGACTGGTCGGAGAACTGGGAGAACATCGCACCCAGGGAATCCACGGCCACGCGCGTCGCGCCCACCTTGCGCACCGCGTTCTCCACGCGTGACAGCAGGGCAGCGAGGTCGAAGGACCCCGACTCGATCGTCTCCACATGGGGATCCGGAGACGCGTCCACGAAGGCGAGCTTGCCGGCCTTTTCCCACTCCTGCAGATCCCAGCCGAAGCTGCGCATGTTCTTCCGGATGTCGTCCGCGGCCTCCTCGAAGGTCACGAAGACGCCATTCTCCCCGAGGTCGCGAATCCCGGCCGACAGGAAGTGCATCGCGAACACCGTCTTGCCGCTGCCGGCCGTGCCGGAGATCAGCGTGGTGCGCTGCCTGGGAAGGCCGCCCTTCGAGATGGCATCGAAGCTCGAGATGCCGGTTGCCAGCTTCTCCACGGGCGCGTGCGCCGCTGTCGTCATGTGCTCGGAGGGTTGGGGGCGTCCGGGTGGCGGGTGCGGACCTCGAGTCCCAGCAGGACCTTGTCCTTGTCCGAGAGGTCCCCGATCACCCGCCGGAGCGGCGGTGGAAGCTGCTTCACCAGGGTGGGCGTCGCGAGGATCTTGTCCGCCTCGGCGGCGTCCGGGTGCTCCAGCACGTCCACGACCTCGAGGGTGTACCGGCCAGCCAGGTCCTCTTCACAGATGCGCTTCAGGTTCGCGAGCGCAGCCTGCGCGCGCGGACTGTTGCCCGCGATGTACAGCTTGAGGATGTAATCGTTCATGGCTGAGGGAACGAATGTCGCCCGCGGCGGCACGGTTGGCAATTCCAGCGGCCTCATCCGCCGCGGGAACGCGGTTTGCCTAGCAGCGGGGCTGGAGACCTCAGGTACCGACGCCCATGCCGCCAGCGCCGCACAAGGAAAGAACGCCAGCAGCCTCCCGCTCCGCCGACGAGCGGCTTGCGGCGGCCGAACGGCGCATTGGCGAGTGCGAGGCGGCACTCCAGGAGGCGGAGGCGCGCTTCCGGAACGTCATTGACAAGAATGCCGACGCGATCGTCGTCGTGGATGGGGATGGCCTGATCCAGTACGCCAACACCGCGGCGGAGCGCATCTTCCACGCGAGCCGTGCCGCGCTTCGTGGCACCCCGTTCGGTCTTCCGCTCACGGTGGGGAAAACCACGGAGCTGGACGTGGTCGTCGCCGGCACGTCCCGCGTCGTGGAGATGTGCGTCACGGAGTCCACCTGGGACGGCGAGCCGGCGCGCATCGCGCAGATGCACGACGTCACCGCGCTGGACTCGCTCCGGCGCGAGCGCGCCCTGCAGCTCGCCACGGAAGTCGCGGATGCGCGGTTGCGCGAGATCATCGGCCAGGCGCCCGTGGCCATCGCCGTGCTCCGCGGCCCGGAGCATCGCTTCGAGATCACGAATGCGCTCTACCAGGAGGTCATCGCGCACCGCGACGTCATCGGCACGCCGCTCCGCGCCGCCCTGCCGGAGCTGGAGGGGCAGGGGATCTACGAGCTCCTCGACGAGGTGTACCAGTCCGGCGAGCCGCACGTCGGCACCGAGGTGAGCCTGATGCTCGAGCGCCGGCCCGGAACGACGGAGGAGTGCTACTTCACCTTCGTGTACCAGCCGTTGCGCGAGTCGGATGGCGCGATCTTCGGCATCGCCATCGTGGCGTCGGACGTGACCTCACAGGTGCACGCGCGACGGCAGGTCGAAGAGGCCAACAAGGCCAAATCGGACTTTCTCGCCACCATGTCGCACGAGCTGCGGACCCCGCTCAACGCCATCGGCGGCTACGCCGACCTCCTGCTGGCCGGGATCCGGGGACCCATCTCCCCGGCGCAGCGCCTCGACCTCGAGCGCATCAACCGCAGCCAGCGACACCTGCTCTCGCTCATCAATGACATCCTCAACTTCGCCAAGGTCGAGGCGGGCCGGCTCAGGCTGAACCTCGCCGACATCTCCATGAATGAAGCGCTCGGCGGACTGGAATCGCTCGTGGCGCCGATGCTCCTGGAGAAGAAGATCGCCTACGAGTACCGCTGCTGCGATCCGTCGTTCCGGGCACATGCCGATCCCGAGCGGCTCCAGCAGATCCTGCTCAACCTGCTGTCGAACGCGGCGAAGTTCACTCCGCCGGGTGGCAGCATCACCGTGGAATGCGGCGCCACCCACAAGTGGATGCGCGTGAAGGTCACCGATACCGGTGTCGGCATCCCCCAGGACAAGCTCCAGAACATCTTCGAGCCGTTCGTGCAGCTCGAGGCCGGCCAGACAAAGCACATGGGCGGCACGGGACTGGGGCTCGCCATCAGCCGCGACCTCGCCCGCGTCATGGACGGCGACCTCTCCGTCAAGAGCCAGGAAGGCAAGGGCTCGACCTTCATCCTCACGCTGCCCCGAGTGACCGCTGCGAACGGTTCCTGACCGGAATCAGGAGCAGCCCGCTCGGTGTCGTCATCCCGGTGGCCGTGCTGGCGGCGGTCGCCGTGGCGGGCTGGAAGCGCTGGCGTCGTCGCCGCCTCGCTGCTGCCTGATGCCGCCGACGCGTTGCTGGGTCGTCGGGGACCTCAGTCCCTCTCGCGCATCTGGTCGGCCGCGTACTGGATCGCGAAGGCATGCGCGTCCGTGATCTCCGGCGGCACCTCCATCCAGCCAAGGAGCGCGAGGCCATACTCGCGGCTCGCCTGGTCCTCGGCCTCGTCCAGGGTGTCGTGCGGCGTGTCGCCGCAGAGCTCTCCGTGGGCGGTGTACCGGAACAGCATCGCCTCGCCCTTCGCCCCGGAGATCACGAGCACCACATCCGGGGGCGGGAGCATGCTGTCCGGGTCCATGGGATAGCCGGCGGTGTGCACGGCGAAGCGCTGTTCCACTGGCCCCACGAGCGAGACACGACGGATCTTCTGCGTCATGGCCTGAAGATCACCTGTGGGCCGTCATCCGGCGAGTCCCGCGCCGCCAGCATGCGCCGCATCCGCGAAATCTCGGCGCGCTGGTCGGCGTCCACCTCGGCCGAGAACAGCCAGGCTTCCGCGTCCTGGCCACCACCCGGGCGTGAGCGCAGCTGCTGCACCATGACGATCGCTCCTTCGTGATGCCGGATCATCAGCTCGAGGAAGATCCGATCGAAGGCCTCTCCCCGCGCGGCCTCCAGCTCGCGACGCTGCCCGGACGTGAGCATTCCCGGCATGCGGTGCTCCGGCATGTCGTGCCCCTGCACGACGTGCGACGTATCGGGCACCGGCTGTCCGCGGCGGCGGAGCCAGGCTGCCATCCGGGCGATCTCCTCGCGCTGAGAGACCTCGATCCGCTCGGCGAGCGTCCGGACGTCGCGCGAGCGCGAGCGGGAGGGCACCAGGCGGGTCATGTACAGCGCCTGCGCATGGTGGGCGATCATCCCCTGCATGAACGCCGCGTCGGCGAGGGTCGCGCCAGGCGCGGACGGAGGCGCGGGCGCGGGCTCCGCATCGGGTGAGGGGGTTGCGCGGCTGCAAGCCGACGCAAGGGCCGTCAGCGCAATCGCAAAAGTGACATGGCACACCGTCATGTGTTGAAAACTACGCCAGAGGCCGCGGCACTCCGCTTGCTTTTTCAGGAGGCCGTGAGCCCTGATTCCTCTTCAGCCCCCCCGATCGTCGTCGCGATCGTCGACACGAATCCGGAGATCGTCCGGATTCTCCGGATCAGCCTCGAGAACGCCGGCTTTGTGGCCATCGACATGCCCATCGAGGACATCAAGACCGGCGTCGCCAACGTGAAGTCGATGCTCGAGGAACATGACCCGCGGGTCATCGTCTACGACGTCGCGCCTCCGTACGAGCAGAGCTGGCGCTTCCTGGAGCACCTGCGCGTCACCACGGATTTCCGCGGGCGCCAGTTCGTGCTGACCGCGGTCAACGTGCGCGCGGCGCGGGAAGTACTCCGGAACGACGAGACGGTCCACGAGATCATCGGCAAGGACGCCGATATCATGGAGATCGTTCGCGCGGTGAAGGAGGCCAGTCGGGCGCGTCCCACCCGCTGACCCTTTTCTCCGGGGCAGTGGTGACGCACCTTTCCCGGACCACTTCCCACAGGCCCATGAAGCGCAAATCCCCGCGTGGCATTCCCGACTTCTCCTCCAAGGGACCGAAGTCGAAGATCCCGCAGATCGCCAGGCAGGAAAAACCGGTCGGCCGCGACATGACCGCGCCAAAGGTGAAGCCGCCCTCGATTTCGAAGGCTGGCGGACGCCGGGGCGGCTGAGCCTTACCCGCGGCGGGCTGCGTAGACCAGCACCGGCATCGTCAGCACCTCGGTCTCGCCCTCGATCACCTGCCCGAGCTTTTCGGCCACGCGCCGCGACGGCGCGTTGTCCGGGTGGATCAGGCTCGTGACGCGCGGCTGGTCGAGGGCCGTGAATGCGTACTGGAGCAGCATCCGAGCGGCTTCGGTGGCGTACCCCTTTCCCTGATACTCCGGCACGATGGTCCACCCCAGCTCGAAGGCTGGCCACCCCGGCTGGTTGGTGAAGCCGCACCGGCCGATGAGCGCGCCCGTCGCCTTCTCCTCCACGGCGTAGTAGCCGTAGCCGAGGAAGTGCCAGTGGCCGATGAGGTATGCCATGTGGCGAAACGCATGCAGCCGATCGAACGTCTTGCCCCCCAGGTAGCGCATGATCTCCATGCGCGCGCACCATTGCTCGTACGTCGGGAAGTCGTCGAAGCGGAAGAGCCGGAAGCGAAGGCGCTCGGTCTCGAGCTCCGTGGCGGCGTTGATCCGCCGGGCGGGATCGGCAGGCAGGGGGGCGGGCATCACCATGCGCGATAAGGTACAGCCCATATGACCGACACGAACCTCGTTCCGGCCTCGCGCCGGCTGGCCGTCTTTCTCGTGGCCCTCGTTGGCACCTTCGTGGTGACGCGCTTCTCGCTCGTGTTGCGGCCGAACGCGGACTTCAACGTTGCCGGCTACAACATCCACCACCTGTTCACCGGGTTCCTCATCGCGTGCGCGTGCGCCATCCCGCTGGCGCTGGTGGAGACGCGCCGCCGGGTGACGGAGCTGCTCATCGCAGGGCTCGGCGTGGGGCTCTCCCTCGGCCTCGACGAGGTGGTGTACCTGATCGTGACCGACGGCTCGAATGCGGCGTACCTCACGCGTCCATCGTGGATCGGCGGGATCGTCTTCGTGCTCCTCGCGGCCGTGTATGCGGCAGGCATCGCGACCTCGAAAGGACCTGCAAAGGATGGCGAACCGCAGAGAACGCAGAGAATCTGAGAGGCCGCGGAGGAAGAGCCGGGTGCATGAGCGTGTTTGCTCCTGGCGCTGGAGACTCGATCGCGGGAAATGTGTGCGAGCGCCTTGCCCGTGATATCCGGGCCCTGAAATGGGATGAGTGGGATGAGCGGAACCATGTGTCCGCGGCGTCCGCGTGGCGGTTGTGCGCCGAAGGGATCGTGGCTGTCGTGCGCCGGGAAAAAGCATGAGATTAGGGGCATGGCCATCCCCCCTGCCCGGTTTCGCCGCGCCGTGATGAGCGCGATACTTGTTCCCGCGACCCTCACCGCGACCGAGCCCGAACCTCCCCGCAACGGCGTCTATCACGGCCGCCAGGGACAGCTCGCCGTCGCCATCCCGAAGGTGTCTCACGCGGTGAAGATCGACGGGATGCTCACGGCGAGCGAGTGGGCGGGCGCCGCGGTGCTCACCGGCTTCTCGCAGTACCAGCCGGTGGATCGCGCCGCCGCCGACGACTCCACCGAAGTCTCGGTGATGTACTCGGACTACGCGCTGTATGTCGCCGTCCGGGCCTTCGAGCCGCATGGACGGGTGGTGCACACCCACGCGGACCGGGACCGCATCTTCAGCGAGGATCACGTCCGGCTCTACCTCGACACCTTCGACGACAAGCGACGCGCCTTCGTGCTCATGGCGAACGCCATCGGCATTCAGGGCGACGGGATCTGGACGGAGAGCGGCAGCGGCTCCGGCGGCACCGACCTCAGCCCGGATTTCACCTTCGAGTCGAAGGGGCATGTCACGGCCGACGGGTACGTCATCGAGATGCGAATCCCCTTCAAGAGCCTGCGCTACCAGCAGGGCGCGCAGCAGCGCTGGGGGTTCCACGTCATGCGCCACGTCCAGCATTCCGGGAGCGTGCAGAGCTGGGTGCCGGCGGAGAACAGCCGGCCGTCGCTGCTCGCGCAGGCCGGCTCGCTCGACGGGATGCGCAGCCTGCGGCGTGGGTTGGTGCTCGACCTCAACCCGGTGGTGACGACGCAGTCCACCGGCGCTCCGGTGTCGGCGACGAACCCGGCGTGGCGCTACCAGACCGCTGACCCGGAGCTGGGTGGCAACGTGCGCTGGGGCGCAACGCCGAACCTCAGCGTCAGCGGCACGATCAACCCCGACTTCTCGCAGGTGGAGTCCGACGTGGGGCAGGTGGTATACGACCCGCGCGCGTCCATCTCCTTCCCCGAGAAGCGTCCCTTCTTCCTCGAGGCGAACGAGAACTTCGAGGTGCCGAACGGGCTGATCTACACGCGGAACATCGCGGCGCCCGTGGGTGCGGCGAAGATCTCCGGAAAGGCGGGTGGGCTCAACGTCGGCATCCTCTCCGCGGTGGACGACGAGGCCATCTCGGCGACCGGTGACCGCAACCCTGTCTTCACCATCGCCCGCATCCGCCGCGACCTCGGTCGGCAGTCGACCGCCGGCATCGTGCTCACCGACCGCACCGAAGGGAGCTCCTGGAATCGCGTGGCCGGTGTGGACACGCGATTGCTGCTTGGCTCCTTCGTGTTTGCGGGGCAGCTCGCGGCGAGCATGACGCACGCCCCCGGGACGAACGACGCGGCCCGCCCGCTGTTCGACTTCGCCCTCGTGAAGCCCGGCCGCGCGCGCGGGATGTCGCTCCTGGTGAAGGGAGTGCATCCCGAGTTCTTCACCGCGAGCGGCTTCATCGCGCGTCCCGGGATCGCGCGCGCCAACCTCACGCATCGCTGGAGCTTCTTCCCGAAGAACCGACGCGCGGAGGCGGTGTCGTTTTCGGGGATCCTCGACAACACCTGGCTCTGGGACCGGTTCACGTCGGGGACCGAACCCGACGACATCAAGCTCCAGACACGCACCAACGTGAGCTGGCGCGGCGGGTGGCAGACGAGCGTCTTCACCTTCGTCGAGACGTTCCGCTACCCGGGGTTCCTGTACGAGAACTTCTACGTGGAGACGCGCGACGCGAGCGGAGCGGTGACCGACACCGTCCCGTACGTGGGAACGCTCCGGCTGCCGAACTACGGCACGGACATCAGCGTGAGCACCCCGCAGCGGCAGAAGTTCTCGGGCAGCTTCGGGGTGACGGCGGGGCACGACGAGAACTTCGACGAGTGGTCCAGCGCGTGGATCTTCTTCACGAACTTCACCCTCAACTACCGACCCACCGAGCGCGCGCGACTCGAGGCGCGCTGGATCGAGCAGCGCTATTTCCGCACGAGCGACAACTCGCTGGTGCGGCAGCGCATGATCCCGCGGCTGAAGCTCGAGTATCAGGTGGCCCGGCCGATCTTCGTGCGGCTCGTGGGGCAGTACGACGCGAGCAAGGTGGACTCGCTGCGTGATGACTCACGCACGAACTTCCCGGTGCTCATCCGGAACCCGGATGGTTCCTTCCGGCGGGCGGTGGCGCAGCAGCGGGGCAGCTTCCGCGGGGACGCGCTGTTCTCGTACCAGCCCACGCCGGGCACGGTGTTCTTCTTCGGGTATGGGTCGAGCTACTTCTCGCCGACATTCCTCGACCGCCACAACCTGGACCGCACCCGCGACGGGTTCTTCCTGAAAGCCAGCTACCTGTTCCGGATGTAGCGGCGTCAGGCCACGAGGTCCTGGGAGAACGCGCGCCAGACCGCGGGAGGCACCAGCAGCACGGGGGTGACGAGGCGCGCGGTCAAGGCAGACGCCACGGAACCAAGGGCGGGATGCGTCGGGCGCCCGACCGCGCGCGTGCCGAGCACCACCAGCCCCGGGCTCAGGTCCGCGGCGTACCGCGTGATGGCCTCCACGGGATCGGCGTCGCCGATCGTCACGCCGTCCACGGTTACCCCCGCCCAGTCACCGCCCAGGCGGCGGAGCGCCTCGAGCTCGCGGTCTATGATCGCCTGATCCCCGGGGGGCTCGAACGCGTCGGCTTCCACGTGCAACGCCGTCACCGTCGGTTCGCCGCCACCGCGGGGCCGCATCGCCGAGGCCCACGACAGAGCGACAACCAGCGCGCCACGCGCGGTGTCCGAACGATCCATGGCGATCAGCACGCGATCGAGCGGCAGCTCGAGGGGCGCCGTCACCACGAGGCAGGGCACCACCGTATCGCGAACGACCGCGCTGGCCGTGCCGCCCACGGCGGCGCGGTGCGCTGCCGTTCGCGGACCTCGCCGTCCCATCACGATGACGTCGGCTCCGAGCGAGCTGGCCAGTGGTCCGATCGTCGTCCGCGGATCGCCGGGTATGAGGTGTACGCGCACATCGTCCCGATCCAGGCCCGCACGCTGCAACGCGCGCTGCACGTCCTGCTCATGCCGCTCGCTCCTGCCGGTCCGCGTCAGCTCGGCGTCGGGCGCCGCGACAACGTGGATCACGTGCACGGCGGCGCCGGTTGCCGCGGCAAGTCGCGCGGCGGACTCCAGCGCAGCGTCCGACGACGTATCGAGGTCCGTCGCCACAACGCACGTGCGCATCCGCAGCAGTCGCATGTGGCCATCAGCCTGCGATAATGGGGCCACGCAAGGCAAAACAGATGGTTGTCGCGCTCGGCCCCACAGAGGTTTCCCTGACAGACAGGGCAGCCGCGTGTCGCCATCCTGACGGAGCAGAACAACCGGAGTTTTCCATGGACACTCGCCGCCGAGCGCCCGGTCCGGGGATGCTCGCGTCGGGTGTCCTGGCGCTGAACGCCCCGTCCGACGTAAGGGCTTCTCGCTCCGACGAGGAGCGCGAAGTCCTCGCGCGGGATGTGGGGGCTGCGCTTCAGGCCAACCTCGCCCGTGGCTTCCTCGAGGCCGAGCGCTACCTGCGCCAGATCGTGGAAACCCTCGATCACATCGTGTTCCTCACCGACACGGAGCTCACCGCGATTGCCTTCATCAATCCGGCATATGAGCGCATCTGGGGACGCTCGCGTGACGAGCTGTACCGGGACTCCATGGCGTTCCTGCCCGGTGTTCATCCCGACGATCGAAAGCGGCTGATGGACGTGCTCAGCGCGCAGCCGGGGTGCGCGTACGAGACGGAGTTTCGCGTCCTCCGTCCTGACGGTGAGCTGCGCTGGGTCTGGGTGCGCGGCTTTCCGGTGCGAGAGGCGGACGGCACCGTCACGGCGATTGCCGGAATCGCCGAGGACACGACGGATCGCAAGCGGGTGCTCGAGAGCCATGAACGGCTGATGCGCGGTTTCACGCACGACGTGAAGAATCCCCTGGGCGCGGCAGACGGCCACCTCGCGCTGCTGCTCGAGGGGATTCACGGCGCGTTGACCCCCGCGCAGGCGGAGAGCATCGGGCGTGCACGCCACGGCATCCGCGCCGCGCTCGATCTCGTGGTTCAGCTGCTCGACATCGAGCGCGCGCAGACCGGCACGATTGACCTGCACCGGGCCCGATTCGACCTTGGCGCCGCGCTGCGGGATCTCATCCAGGAGTACCGATCGGGGGCGGAGGCCAGGAAGATCCAGCTCTCGCTGGCGCTGCCCGCGACGGGCTCCGGGGCACTCGAGGTGTTCTCGGACCCGACGCGGGTCCGGCAGATCATCGGCAACCTGGTGTCGAACGCGGTGAAGTACACCCAGCCGGGCGGCCGGTGCACCGTGCAGGTGCGTCTCGTCGAAGCGAGCGAGGAACCGCCACTCGGTCCGTGGATGGCGATCGTCGTGACGGACGACGGCCCCGGAATCCCGCCCGAGCGTCAGCATCTCCTGTTTCGCGAGTTCACGCGCTTCAGCCCCGGCTCGGCGGACGGCTCAGGCATCGGCCTCGCCATCAGCCAGCAGCTCGCGATCGCGCTGGAGGCCAGGCTGACGTTCGAGAGCACCCTCGGAGTCGGCAGCGCGTTCACCCTCTGGCTGCCCAAGGACCGACGGGCGCCCGCGACCGGGTAGCCGCGAGTCCGTCTGCGGCTACCGCTGCGTCGGACGCAACCGGATCAGCTCCCCCGCCTTCGCGTCCACGATCGCCAGCAGCGACCCGTCCGGCATCTCGATCACGTCGCGGATGCGCCGGCCGAGGAAGATCCGCTCCTCCATGGAGATCCGCTGGCCGTCGAGCTGCAGCCGCACGAGCGACTGAGAGGACAGTCCGCCCACGAGCACGCTGCCGCGCCACCACGGAAACAGCGAGCCGCGGTAGAACGTCGCGCCCGAGGGCGAGATCACCGGCGTCCAGCTCCGCATCGGCGCTTGCATCCCGGGTTCCCTGGGGTGGTCGGGAATGGACGACGCGAAGTAGTTGTCGCCATTGCTCACCGCCGGCCATCCGTAGTTCCTGCCGCGCTGGATGAGGTTCATCTCGTCGCCGCCGAGCGGACCCATCTCGAACGCGAACAGCCGCCCCGTGGAGTCGAATGCGGCCGCGAGGACGTTCCGGTGTCCGTAGCTCCAGATGTCGCCGCGCGCCGTGTCCGTGTTCGCGAACGGATTGTCGGCGGGCAAGGTGCCATCCGCGTTGATCCGCAGCACCTTGCCGAGGTTGGACCGGAGGCTCATCGCCGGATCGAAGCGCATCCGGTCGCCTGAAGTGATGTACAGCTTTCCATCCGGACCGAAGAGCAGGCGATTGCCGAAATGGCCCCGGCCAACTGTCCTGGGCTCCTGACGCCAGATCACCTGCACGTCGCGCACGGCGCTGCCGTCGAGTCGTGCCCGGGCCACAACGCCGCCGCGCACGATGTTGTCCGACATGTCGAGGTACTGGCCGAAGCGGGGATCGCCGGTCTCGGCGGCGTTCGCAGGCTGCGGGTTGGCCGCCTCGGTGTACGAGAGGTAGATGATGCCGTTGCGCGCGAAGCCGGGATCCGCCACGACGTCCATCAAGCCGCCCTGGTCGGCGTCGTTCCGGTGCACCACCGACGGCACGCCCTGAAGCGGCGCCGAGAGCTGGCCGTTCGCCCAGAGCCGCAGGCGTCCAGGCTTCTCGGTCACGAGCACCCGCCCGTCGGGGAGCAGCTCGATGCCCCAGGGAAACTCGAGCGACGCGAGCCGCTCCACGGTAATCAGTCCGGCCGAGGAGCCGACGCTGCCGGGTGGCGGCGCCGGCTGCGGCTGGGCGATGGCGGCCTCGGCCACCGCGACCGTGGCGAAGATGAGTGCAGAGGTGCGACGGATCATGTGTGCCCTGCGCGTTGGTGTACGCGCACGGCCGCCGCACAACCGGGGCCACCGGCCGGCAGACCTGCCTAGTCCTGGGTCGTTACCCGCTCCGCAATCTCCTGCATCTGCTTCCGGCGCAACCGCGCCCAGCCGGGAAGGCGAAGCGCCCCGGTCGCGAACAGCACGCCGCCGATGGTCACGAGTGATGCGACCTTCGTCCACAAGCTCCCCTGAATTTCGGCCCCCACCAGCGTGCCAATCGCGAGCGCGACGCCCACCGTGAGCACCCCCAGCCCGGCCAGCATGTACGCCTGCGCACCGCCGTGCCTCGTGCGCAGGCGGAGGCGGTGCGAATCACCCGTCGGCTCCAGCCATGCTTGCAGGTTCCCGTTGGCCCAGTGTCGGAACGCGCCTTCCTGGCCGAGCTTTCCACGCGCGTCGAAGGTCTGGCGCAGGTCCACGACGAGCCGCTCCCATTCGGACTCGGTCAGGCGGCGGTCGAGCTGGACCACGCGCGAGACGCCCAGGGGAAGGCCAAGGAAGCGCCGCGTCTCGGCCGCGCCGGTGCGGTCCAGCGCCCGCGCCGCCGAGGCGATGGCCTCGGGGGCGAGCCCCACCTCGCGCCCGATCTCCTGGAGCGCCCCCAGGGTCATCCCGTCACGGGAGGCGAGGGGAGCGCGCGCTCCCTCCTGGGTCTCACTGGCCCGCTGGAAGATCTGGGCGACTTCGGATTCGGAATAGTGCCGCTCGGTCATGCCTGGAATATGGGCGTTATCGCGGTCCGCGCCCAACAACGGACAGACGGTGGCCATCCAGCCCGTTCAGGCGGGCTGAGCGGCGCCAAGTCACGCTTCTTGCCCTTGGAACCGGGCACATGCCTGAGAAAGCCACAACTGCTCCGTCCAGCAGATATCGCGATATCCGCCGCAGTTTTCCGCTGTTCGGCCTCCTCCTGTATTACGCCGGCCTGGTGGCCGCCGCCGCCGCGCTCATCAAGTGGATCCCGGGATTCCGGGACGCCCTGGTGGCACCCTTCCACGAGGGTGCGGTGCCCACACGGACCGACATCTTCTCGGGGGCCGCGCCGGCGCCGGCGTCCCCGTTGCCCTGGAACGGCTCCATCGGGCGCGGGCTGCTCGCCCTTACGGCGATGGTCTGGTCGCTGGCCGTCGTCATGCCGGTGGCGTGGACACTCATGCGCACGCGGCGGCTGCGCTACGACCCGTCCCTCGTCCACACCATCCTGCTGCTCCCGATCGTGGTCTCCGGCGTCGTGCTCGTCGTGAAGAACAGCCTCGCGCTTGCCTTCGCGCTCGCCGCGATTGTGGCGGGCGTGCGATTCCGCCAGAAGCTCGACGAGCCTGAGGAGGCGGTGTATGTCCTCCTCGCCCTCGGCATCGGTCTCGCCGCCGGCGTTCAGGCGCTCGATATCGCGCTCGTCATGTCCATGGTGTTCACCATCGTCGTCATGACGTTCTGGCGCTTCGACCTCGGTGCCATCTACGCGAAGGGGAAGGGGGCGCAGCTCGCCATCGGCGACTGGCGCCTGCTCGGCACCGGCGTGCGCTCGGCGGCGCGCGCGCAGCTGCGGCGCGAGGTGGAGGCGGAGGATGGCGTCGACGCCGACGGCGTCCTCCTGATTCGCACGCCATACCCGGACGGCGCGCGCCGCGCCATCGAGCTCGTGGCCACCCGGCTTGCCAGTGAATGGCGCATGACCGACCCGGTCCGCGACGACGCCGGCCTGTCCCGGTTCGACACCTACATCAAGCTGAAGAAGGACGCCGATCCGGCCGAGTTCGTGGCGGAGCTCGAGGCGCGCTGGTCGGACGAGATCGCCGTGGCTGAATACATCCCCCACAGTGGGGCGGCCGGGCGCTGATGCAGACGCACTTCGACCCTGAGCTCTCCCGGCTCGCGTTCGAGGATCGGCTGCTGGAGTACTGCGAGAACGCGACCCTGCCGCTGCTCGAGCGGGTGCGGCTCCTCGCCATCTACGCCGAGCGGATGGACGTCTTCTTCATGACGCGCGTTGGCCTGCTGAAGCGCCTCATGGAGAAGGGAGACCAGAAGCGTGCCGCCACCATGCTGCCGTCGGCGCAGCTCGCGGCGATCGCGAGCGAGACGCGGCGCATGATGGACCGCGCGTACGCGCTCTGCGGGCGGCTCGAGGACGAGCTCTGCGCGCATGGCGTGGAGGTCGTGGCGTGGGCCGAGCTGTCGCAGGACGACCTCTCGCACCTCCGGCGCGAGTGTGGACGTCGGATCGCGGACCTCGTGCGCCCCGACATCGCGGTGCCCGGCGGATCGTTCCCGCACGTGCGGAACCTGCGCCCGACGGTCGTCGCCGGGGCGCGCACGCGGGAAAGCGGAGAGGAAGGCCTCCTGCTCGCGGAGCTGCCGGCGGAGCTGCCACGCCTCGTCCCGCTGGCGGACGGCCAGCGCTTCGTGCCCGTCGAGCGGCTCGTGGTCTTCGAGCTGGCGGCCCTGTGTCCGGACCTCGAGGTGGGCGACGCCTGGGTGTTCCGCGTCACCCGCAACGGCCACACCGAGCTCGATGACGACGACGAATCGCTCGGCGACATCGAGGAGGAGATCGTCCAGCGCCCCTTCCAGGAGGTGGTGCGCCTGGAGGTGGAGGCCGCGATGCCCGTGGCGATGCGCGAGCGGCTGCTGGTGGAGCTCGGCCGCGAGTCGGAGATTCGCGTCCCCTTCCTCGGCGCGGACGACCTCTACGAGATCGAGGGGCTGGTGGACCTTACCGCCCTCGAGGATATCGCCAGGGTGGACGTGCCGGGGCTGCGACAGGAGCCTGCGCGCCCGCGCGCGATCCGGCTCGAGCACATCCTCGAGGCTGGCACGGGCGACACGCTCCTGCACTTTCCGTTCGACGACTTCGAGACGTCGCTCGAGTGGTTCCTGCGCGAGGCCGCGAAGCATCCGGAGCTCGTGTCGCTCCAGACCACCATCTACCGCACCGACCGCGACTCCGACGTCATCGCGGCGCTGTGCGCGGCGCGCGCGCGCGGCGCGGAAGCGTCCGCCGTGGTGGAGGTGAAGGCGAGCTTCGACGAACGCGAGAACATCGAGCGCGCGCGAGCGCTGGACGCGGCGGGCGTTCGCGTCATCCTTCCGCCGCCGTCGATCAAGGTGCACGCGAAGATGGCGCTGGCCACCTTTCGCGGGGAGCGCACGCCGAAGCGCGTGGCGATCATCGGCACCGGGAACATGAACGCCATCACGGCGCGCGCGTACATCGACCTGTGGCTCGTGACGCGCGATCCGGAGCGAACGGCCCAGGTGGCGCGGGTGTTCGACCGGCTCACCGGCATCACGGTCGACGACGTGGCCGGCGGCGAGCTGCTGATGGTGGCACCCTTCGAGATGCGGAGCCGCTTCCTCGAGCTCATCGAGCGCGAGATCGGGCACGCCGAAGCCGGACGGCCGGCCCGGATCCGCGCGATGATGAACGGGCTGTCGGACCGCGCCATCATCGCCGCGCTGTACCGGGCTTCGCAGGCGGGCGTGCGCGTGGAGCTCATGGTCCGCGGGCTCTGCCTCCTTCGCCCAGGCGCGTCGGGGATCTCCGAGAACATCCGCGTGGTCAGCATCGCCGGCATGCTCCTCCAGCACGCCCGGATCTTTCACTTCGGCAACGGCGGAGCCGACCTCTGGCTCATCGGCTCCGCCGACTGGCGTCCGCGCAACTTCGACGTGCGCGTCGAGGTCGTCACGCGCGTCACCCAGGACGATCACCGTGACACGCTGGACGCCATCCTCACTGAAACCCTGGCCACGCCGGATGCCTGGGAGCTGCTCGAGGATGGGACCTATCACCGCCTCGGCGCGCCTTCGGCGCGGTGAGATGGCGTGCGCAACCGGCACCCACGGGGCGCCGCCGGGAACTACTTCAGCCTGACGAAGGTGACGTTCACCCCGATCTGGACTCCGGGCTCGCTGCGGAAAATGCGCTGCGCGCCGATCGAGACGTCGAGGCCCGGATGCCACAGCTGCTGGATGCCCACTCCGGCACCGACGAATGTGCTCGCGCCAATCCCCGGGGGGCCGCTCGAGATGCAGCGGACGTCCCAGGCGATGCCCGGGGTGAAGAACGACAGCACCCGGATTCGCTGGAAGAGCGCTACCGAGATCGGCATGCCGACGTCGACCGCGCACGCCTTGCGTCCCTCCACCGCGTTCGGCGCATAGCCGTAGCCCAATTCGGCACCGAGCGTCGTGGTGGCGCCGTTGTCGCCGATGAGCGCCGCGAGCGTCGGGCCGCCGGTGATCACGTTGACCCGCGCCCGTGCTCCGTAGAACGGATGCCCGGAACAGCCGGCAATGGCGCCTTCGCAGTCACCGTCCTGGTAGCCCCCGGTCAGGCCGATGGTCGAGCCGCCGCGCCACTGGAAGTCCACTCCGGCGGCATAGGCGGCCAGGTTCCCCGGGACGTCCCACTGCGTGCCGGCCTGGAGCCGCCCCACCCAGTAACTGTGGTTCCGGCTCGCCGGCATGAGCATCCCCATGGGCGGGAGCGCTCCCAGAGGCACCGACAGCAGGCGGCGCAGATGGATCTGGCTTTGCGACTGCGCCCCGGCGGTGCTGCCCAGCGCGACCACGAGCAGGCACGCGGCAAGTGCGCGCGTCATGAGCGCGGCTCCAGCCAGCTGGACCAGGAGAGACCGCCGCCCCCCGAAGGCGTGTAGCGATAGACCCGAAGCAGCACTCCGCGGTCCCGCATGATGTCGAGCCGCATGAATCCCGCCCGATGCGGACTGGTGTACTCACTCTCGCGGAGTCGGACGGCGCATGAGCCCTTGCTCGTGGACCCTGCGCCGCTCACGAGGATGTAGTCCACGTTCTTCCCGCCGCGCAGCACCTGCAGGCTGTGATCGTGGCCGGCAGCGAACACCAGCGGGGGAGCGCCGGAGAATGCGGCCTCGATGGAGTCGCGCATTCCGCGGTTGGCTCCCGCCATGACGTCCTGGACGCGCCCGGCGAACCGGCGAAAGGGACCGGTGACGCCGCAATAGCCGCCATGCTCGCCGCCGGTCATGAGCGGATGGTGCGCGGCGACGACGACCACGCGTCCCTCGCCGGGAGCCCGTACCTCGCGACGCAGCTCGGACGTCACCGAAGCGATGGTGGCGGTGCACTCGGTGGCAGAGTCGCGCACGATGTATGGGTGCAGCCACCACTGCGTGTCCAGCAGGATGAGACGCAGGCGTCCCGTGTCCATGGTCACCGGTCCGGGGCAGCCGTCGGGGGGCAGCTGCCGGACGTCCCGCCCTCCGGCGAGCGCCGTGATCATGCGGTCCGCCTCGCGGATGGAGTAGAGCCCATCAGGCTGCTCGTGTGCCCAATCGTGATTGCCGGGGATGAAGATGCCCCGCGCGCCGGCCGGAACGGCCCACACCTGTGCCGCGAGACGGCGTCGCGCATCCGCCCATTCCGCCGCTCCCTCCCGGGGAATGCCCGCGGGATACACGTTGTCGCCGAGGTAGACCACCGTACTGCGCTCCGGCGCCTCCGCCATCTGCGCTGTCAGGGAGTCGAGGGGTATGCCGCCTCGATCGGCGCGCGGATCGGCCTCGCCGGCGTCACCGATGAGAAAGAGCGTGTGCTCGATCTGTTCAGGGGCCGGCGCCTCGATCCCGGGCGGAACCAGACAGCCGCCAGCGAGCGCGACAGTCAGGATGACCGAGAGCGACCGGGGGATACGCTTGAGATTGCTGTGCATTGCGAGCCCAACCGACGCAGACTCTGGGCCAATGATCGAAGTACGGGCGCTTGCTGGCTTGTAGCCTCAGTGGAGGACACAACAAGCCAGCAAGCCAGCAAGCGTTCTTTCTAGTAGGACAGGCCCGACTTGATGTAGAACCTGGGTCCCTCTCCCGTCGCGTACGCAACGCTGACGGCTCGGCCGAATGCCGCGAGCCAGAAGCCGCCTCCGACGCCGCTGTGCCAGCCACCATTGCTGGATCCATCGTGCCAGACCCGGCCGGCGTCGGCGAGCGCGAACACGCCAACCTCCGACCGGACCAGGAGGTTCATCGTGCCAACGGGAACCCTGAGCTCCGCGCCGCCATTCACCGCCGCGTCGCCGGTGAATCGCCGCCAGGAATACCCGCGCAGCGATGAACGACCGCCGAGCGGCGCGGCGAACTGCGCCGGGTAGGCACCCGCGGCGATGGCGCCCCCCGTGCGGAATGCGAGGTGTGGTCCGCCAGTCGCGCCGAGCGGCACGTACAGGGAGCCTCGCGCGAGCGCGGCGCCGAATGCGCGATCGAGTCCCGAAGTGAGCGGGTACGCGGCGACGTCGCTTTCGAGCCTCCATCCGCGCGTGGGAATCGCATCGTCGTCCGTGCGATCCAGCTCCAGCGCCATGCGCGCGCCTGCCACGCCGAACGAATTGCCGCCACGCACGCCCGGCGCCAGCAGCGGCGACGTCAGCCCCGCATCCGCATCGAACCAGGCGAGCCGCGCCCCCAGGCTCACCTCACCTGCCAGCGGGCGGAGACCGCGATACCGTTCGATGCCTTCGCCCTTCATCAGGTTGGACGTGTCCTCGCGCTGGCGCCATCCGATGTTGCGGACGGCCGCGGGCTCGAGCATGTACACGGTCTGGTTCACGAGGGCAGCGCCGCTCCCGATGTCCGGCGTGTCGTTCCCGTAGCCATAGAAGCGCGTGGCCTCGAGCTGCGACGCCAGCCCTTCGATGCGGAAGCCGCCCGGTGAATTCTCGTGGCGCACCTCATGGAAGGCGTTGATGCCCACGCGCCCATTGCCGGTGCCATACAGCAGGTTCGCGCCGCCGCGAGACTCGAACGGCAGCCGTCGGAAGCCGTACGACTTCCATCGCGGGCCCGCGCCGATGATCAGCCCCGCGCCCACGTGATGGTCGAATGCCGGTGCCCAGCCGCGCGAGCGGCCGAAGTCGGGCACGAAGCTCGTCCCCATCCGGAATCCGACCACGGGCTGCACGGGGGTCCATGCGCGCGTGTCGATCCGCGTGCCTTCGGCGGGGATGAAGCGGTTGTCGCCCTCCGCGTCGTACAGCACGGTGTGCCGGCCACCGGCGGAATCGGCGAGCACGTCGTTGCCCTTGCCGCCAATGATCCGCACGGTGATCGCGCGTGTCCCCGCGCCGCGAACGACTGCCACGTCGTCGCCGTCATGGGCGAACAGCCGCACTTCGTCGGTCTCGCCGGGCAGGAAGGTGCGGCTGTAGAACGGAGCCGCGGCGCCGGTCCCAACCTCGCCGGCGGATGAGGTGACCACGGTGCCGTTCTCTCGCACCGCGACGATCGCCGGCGCTGCCGGATCGCCGATGGTGACCGTGACGCGCCCATCGGCATGGCGAAGGATGTCCATCCGGTCTGCCGTGTCGGTGGCGTGGACGTCCACCGTGCGCGCCAGGTCGCGGTAGAACTCCATGGCGAACGCCGGCAGCGCCTCGCGGCGCGCGCGCAGCACGCGCGCGAGCCGTTCGTCGGCGCCCGTCTGATCCCGCCATTCGCGCGGCAGCTGCGCGATGGCATCGGCGATCACCGCGTCCGTCAGGGAGCGGCGCACGGCCTCGGCAGCGACCGCGAAGTCGGCGGCGGCGAGCCGCTGCAGCAGCCGCCGGTCGAGGAGGTGCGTGGAGTAGGTGAGCCCGGCCAGGTCGAAGCGCTCGGTGAAGGGCAGCTGCTTGGGAAAGATCCGGCTCACGAGCAGGGAATTGACCAGCCCACGGGCGTCCAGAAAGGCCTGGTCGCGATCGCGTGCGAGCGGGCGCCAGGTGTACGCGCCTTTCTCGCCGTACCGGACCCAGTCGAAGTTGTCGGGGGTGCGGTCGGGATCGTTGATCACCATGTCCAGCAGCCGGATGCGCAGGAACTCACGCTCGTCCAGCCGGTGTTCCCGGCTCGCGACAAGGTCCTCGAAGAAGTTCTCGGTACCCTTGATCTTCTCGGAACCGGCGAATCCCGGCGTGTCATCCGGGCCCTCCTCGGCCTTGAGCTCGAAGGTGCCGAGCATCCCGGTTACGGTGTCGCGCAGGGCGCCGAGCTGCTCGCTGTCGCCGAACACGCGCAGCGCCGGCTCGACGGTGAGCGACCCGATCGCGCGCAGGAGCGGAGGCACCATCAGTGGGCCGGCAGGGAAGTAGACGCTGACCTGGTCCTGCACGATGCGCCCCATCGCGGTGCCCTGAATGGACGGCAGTCCCTGCTCGGTGAACTTGTTCACCGACCGGAAGCGGTACTCCTTCCCGGCATCCTCATCGGTGAAGTGCAGCACGAGGCTCTGGTTCCCGCCGCCGCGCTTGTCGAACTTCAGCCCGCCATTCCAGCTATCGGGATTGAAGACGGGCGCAGAGACCGGGGTTGTCCAGACCTCGCGCCAGCCGGCACCGAACAGCGCCTCCTGCAGTGGCGATGCCTTGTAGGGCCCGGGAAGGACAGTCCTGGTTGCGCCCGGCGCCGAATCGCGCTGCTGGGCATGAAGGACGTTCGCCGCAGCGGCGAGGCTGAGGCCGGCTGCGAGCGCTCGCAAAGTCATATGGGCGGCTGACATGCCCCTACGGATGGGCATGTTACGCGCCAGCCAGCCGTCAGCCGATTGTCAGTCTGCGCGCAGCGCCCGCGCGGGATCCACCCGCGTTGCCCTGAGGGCGGGGACCAGGCTCGCCGCGGCCGCGATCACGAGGAACAGGAGCGGCACCAGGACGAACGTCACCGGATCGCGCGGCGACACGCCATACAGCAGGGATGCGAGCGCACCGGAGCCGAGCCAGGCGATGACGATCCCGGCGGTCGCCCCGCCAAGCGCGAGCACCGTACCGCGTCCCACCACCAGGCCGAGCACCCGCGAGGGCGCCGCGCCGAGCGCCAGCCGAATCCCCATCTCCTGCTGGCGCAGCCCCACCAGGTACGACATCACGCCATAGATCCCGATGGCCCCGAGCAGCAGCGCGGCAAGCGCGAACGCCCCCACCAGCACCATGGTGAAACGGGCGCGCTGCAGCGAGCGCGAGATCACCGCGTCCATCGTGCGCACGTCGCTCACGGCCACGCTCCGGTCCGCGTCGCGCACCACGCGCCGCACCACATCCGCCAGCGGGCGCGCATCGCCGGATCCGCGTGCCACCACCCACATCTCGCTCCCCGACATGCGGGTGCGCTGCTCCCACGGGGTGAACACGCTGGTCCGCGCGGTATCGCGGAGGTCGTTCTGCTTCACATCGGCGACCACACCCACCACCGTGAGCCACGGGCTGTCCCAGGGGTATCCGATCCGCTTGCCGATCGGGTCCTCGTTCGGCCAGAACCTCCGGACCGTGCTCTCGCTCACGATCGCCACCGGCTCCTGCCCGTCGCGGTCCGCTGGCGTGAAGTCGCGCCCGCGCAGGAAGCGCATCCCCATCGTGCTGAAGTAGTCCGGCGTCACGGACTGGTGGTGCGCGATCTCCGGAAGGATCGTGGAGCCGTCCTCGTACTGCCCCTGCACGCGTACGGCAACGCCCCAGACGTTCTGGGCGATCGGCAGCTTGTCCACGGCGGCGACGCTGGCGACACCCGGCATCGCCGCGACCTGCTCGAGGATCCGCGAATACAGCGCCGTGAGCCGTGGCGGATCGCGGTACTCCATGAAGGGCGGCGAGACGCGCGCCGCGACCAGCTGCTCGGGTCGGAATCCGGTCTCCACTCCCTGCAGCGCAACGAAGCTGCGGAGCAGGAGCAGCGATCCGATCACCAGGGTCACCGCGAGCGCCACCTCGGCCCCGACGAGCCAGCCGGTGACACGGTGGTGCCCGCCCCCCGCGGTGCCGCGCCGTCCGGATCCGATGCTGGCGGCCGCGGGTGACCGGGACGTCGCGCGCAAGGCCGGCACGAGGCCGAACAGGAGCCCGGTCACCAGCGCAACCGCCGCCGTGAATCCGAGCACCAACCCGCTCACGCCGATCTCCTCGGCGCGCGGAACTTCGGCGGGCATGACGGCGACGAGCCAGCGTACCGCGACGAATGCGAGGGCCATGCCCGCCGCCGCGCCCGCCGTGGAGAGCAGGACGCTCTCGGTGAGCAGCTGGCGCACGAGCCGCGCGCGGCCGCCACCCAGCGCCGCGCGCACCGCGAGCTCGCGCTCCCGCGCGGAGGCGCGCGCGAGCAGGAGGTTGGCGACGTTCACGCAGGCGATGAGCAGCACCAGCAGCACCGATCCGAACAGCACCCAGAGGAGGTTGCTGCTCGTGCCGACCATCGCGTCGTGCAGGGGCACGATGGCGACGTCGCGGCGATAGCGATCGCCGGGATCCCAGAGCGGGTTGAGGCGGCGGAGTGAGGGCCAGACCTCGGCGACCTCGCGCTGCGCCTGCTCCATGGAGGTACCGGGCGCCAGCCGACCGATGAACTGCCGCCCGCCGGTGGCCCAGTGCAGGCCCATGTTGGCGGGGTTGAACACGTGCGGCTGCCAGTACTCCGCCGACCGGTCGGGGAACGCGAACGACGCCGGCATGACGCCGACGATCGTGTGCGGCACACCGGACAGCTTCACCTGTCGCCCGATCACATCGCTGGAACCGCCGAACTGGCGCTGCCACAGCCCGTGCGACAGGATGATCGCGCCGGCGCCCCCGAGGGCCGCATCGTCCTCGGTGAACGCGCGGCCAAGCAGCGGGCGCACGCCGAGCACCGAGAAGATGTTGGCGCTCACCACGGCGCCCTCCAGCCGGAGCGATTCGGTCCCGTCATCCACCGGGCGTGCCTGCGTTGCCGAAAGCGCGAGGTCCGAGAACCCGCGCAACCGCTCCGCCAGGTTCACGAATTCTCCCGCCGATCCCTCGCCGACGTAGACGAGCTTCCCGGGCTCATTGAAAGGAAGGGGCTTGAGCAGCACCGCGTTCACCACGGAGAAGATCGCCGCGTTCGCGCCGATCCCGATCGCGAGGGTGAGGATGGCGGCGGCAGCGAAGCCAGGTGTCCGGCGCAGCGAGCGCAAGCCGAAGCGGAGGTCCTGAAGCACGTCCCCGACATACTCCCGGCGCCCTTCGGTTGCGAGCCGCCGATCGTCGTGGACCTTCAACGCGTGACGGACGAGCGTCACGTCCCCGAACCGGCTCAGCGCATCACGGCGCGACTCGTCGTCGCTCATGCCAAGCGTGCGATTGCGTTCCATGCGCATCTCCAGGTGAAAGCGCAGCTCGTCGTCGATGTCCTCCTCGACGTTGGGTCGGGTGAGACGCAGGTAGCGGCGCCAGCGCGGTTCCTTCATGCCAGCGCGGGCTCGGCGCGCAGGACACGCGTGACGGCCTGCGAATAGCGCAGCCACAGCGACGCCTCGTTGCGCAGGTGCTTCTTGCCAGCGGTCGTGATGGTATAGAAGCGTGCCCGCCGGTTGTTCTCGGACAGCCCCCACTCCGAGGTGACCCAGCCGCGGTCCTCCAGGCGGCGCAGGGCAGGGTACAGCGACCCTTCCTCGATGCGCAGCACGTCGCCCGTGGTGTCCTCGATCCAGCGCGACACGGCGTAGCCGTGCGCGGGACCGGGCAGAAGGGTCTTCAGGATGAGGATTCCGAGCGTCCCCTGAAGGAGCTCGCCGGGATCCTGGCGCTGCGGTGTGACGGGCATGACGTCCCCCTTGGCAAGACTAGGGGAACGTGCGCGAACGGCACTCCCTTGTCAAGGCTAGGGGAAGCCATCGCCGACCGCGGGGCGGGTTCCGCGCACGCACGCCCCGAAATGCCGGTCTAGTGGATTCGTTCGTTCGGCGATCGGGAGCCGGTCACGGCGCGGGCGCCGCGCCGCAGCAGTCCCCAGATCACGAGCGCGATGCCCACGATGACGATGAGGTGGACAAGGCCGCTCACGATCTTGAAGCCAAGCCAGAGCACGGCCCAGAGCACCAGCAGCGTCATTCCGAGTGAGACGAGCGCTTTCATGAGGTCCGTCCGGGTGGGGGTTGCACCGGGCGCTGCCGCTGGGGCCGCCCTTCCGAGACCGCATCGGCAGTCAAGAAGCGTTCCCGCCCTTGCCCTGGTTGCGCACGAGCAGGGTGACGATGTTCGTGTGGAACCGCAGCAGCCCCAGCGCGATTCCGAGCACGACGCCCACGACGGTGGAATAGAACCGCCACCAGCCGAGGAGCCGCAACTCCTCGATGCCGAGATTGCCCGCGGCCCCGCCGAGGAAGCCGAGATCAATGGCGCCAGCGCCCGCCGGAGCCGGGATGAGCGCCTGGGCATACACGAGCGCAAAGGACCCCACCACCATCGCCACGTGCGGGGGAGGTGCGTGCAGCGTCATCGCGAGGACGGGCAGGATGGCCGCCCGTACCCCGATCTGGACGACCGTGAGCAGCGTGCACGCCACGTAGGTCCACAGGGGGACGTCGCGCATGTGACCCCGGGCGGCGGCGAACTCCACGCCGGCCACACGCAGGAACTCGGGGCGGGTGCGCCGGACGAACAGGTACGCCAGCCAGGTAAGCCCCGCGATCCCCGCGAGCCAGGGCCAGCTCCGGATCGCGGATCGCGTGAGTCCCGGGCCGGCGTATCGCCACCAGTCGCCCCCCACCGTGACGCTGAGCACGATCGCAACGAGGGCGATGATGGCGACCACCGCCACGAACTCGAGCCCCACGGCCACGATAGCGATACGGCTGGGCACGCCCTGCACCCCCATGGCCCACACGCGCGCCGGCTCGCCCCCCGCCCGCATCGGCGAGATGGCGGATGCGGTCTCGCCGATGGCGCTCTGCACGAAGATCTCGCTAAAAGGCAGCCGGATGCCGAGCGGGCGAAGGAACGCGTCGGTCCGCCAGGTGCGGAGGACGAAGTCCAGCGCCACGAGCCCGAGGCAGATCAGGTGTGCAACCGCGAATCGCATTTCCTAAAGCTCGCCAGTGCGCTCGGCCGCGCACAGCCCCCGCTCCCGAAGAGCGCGAGCGCCGGTTCGTCACGCCTAGTCGTCGCGCAACGCCACCGCGGGGTCCACACGCGACGCGCGCCACGCCGGCACCAGCCCGGCCGCGACCGCCACCGCCAGCAGGGTACCCACCGCCAGCGCGAGCACCGACGGCTCCATGGGGCTCAGCCCGAACAGGAACGACTGCACGAGCTTCCCGCCCGCGAGCGCGCCCGCGGCGCCGATCACGACGCCGACCACCACCACTCGAGCGACGTCCCCGAGCACCATGGCCAGCACCCGCCCGCGCTCCGCGCCGAGCGCGAGCCGCACCCCGATCTCGTTCCACCGACGCGCCACCGCGTACGACATGACGCCGTAGAGCCCGAGCATCGAGAGCGCGAGCGCGACGGCGCCGAATGCCGCGGAGAGCACCGCCAGCATGCGCTCGCGCGCCAGCGACCGATCGAGGCTCCGCGAGAGCGTCGAGAATTCCACGGTGGACGCCGGGTCGAACTCCGAAAGCATCCGCCGGACTGCCGGGATGAGCGCCAGCGGGTCGCCGCTCGTCCGGAGCTGCACGTTCGCGTACGCGAGCGGACCCGCCGTCTGCGACGCGGCCTGGTACACCGTCTCGCTGTTGGTCTCCCGCAGCGACCGGTACTTCGCGCTCTCCACGACGCCGATCACCGTGAAGGGGTCGTCGAAGGTGTCTCCGGACTTCGTGCGGTACTGCTTCCCGATCGGGGACCCGGCGCCGAAGAACTTCTTCGCCGTCAGCTCATCGATGATCGCCACCCTGGGGGAGGTCGGCACGTCGGTGGGACCGAAATCCCGTCCCGACAGCAGCCGGATGTCCAGTGTGGCGAAGTAGCCGTCGCTCACCTCGTTGAACCAGACCACCCCGTCCTGTTCACTCATCGGGATGAAGCCGTCAACGAAGATCTGGTTGTTCCATGCGTTGCCCGCGATCGGAGTCAGGTCGGCGAGGCTTGCGGACTCCACGCCGGGGATGGCGCGCACTCTCGCCAGCAACTGGAGGCGCATGCTCCCGCGCTGCTCCTCTGGCCACGCGGCGCGCCGCATGTCCGCATTCACGAGCAGAACCCCGCTGGGATCGAATCCGGCGTCGATGGTGCGCAGGTTGCGCAGCGAGCCCACGAGCAGCCCGGCGCCCACGAGCAATACCATGGACAGCGCCACCTGGGCAGCCACCAGAGACTTTGCCATCGTGAACCGCCCGCGCGTTGCGCCCTCCACCACGCCGCGCCCGCCCGCTTTCATCGCGCTCTGTGGCTCGATCCGCGTGCCCCGCCAGGCGGGGATCAGCCCGAAGATCACGGCGGTGAGGACCGCGGCCGCCGCGGTGAAGCCGAGTACGCGAAGGTTCAGCGCCAGGTCGAGCGATACGGGCGAGGTTGGTGACGCGATGAGCGCCACGAGCGCGGCGCTCCCCCAGCGGGCGACGAGCAGGCCGGCCGCGGCACCGAGGATCGCGAGCAACGCACTCTCGGTCAGCAGCTGGCGCATGAGGCGCCGCCGGTCGGCTCCGATGGCCATGCGGATGGCGACCTCGCGCTCGCGCGTCGTCGCGCGCGCCAGCAGCAGGTTCGCGATGTTCGCGCACGCAATGAGCAGGAGGATGGCGACCGTCCCCATGAGGACGACCAGCGCTTTCGAGTACCGCTCGCGCAGTCCGGACAGTCCGTGCTCGACCTGGCGGACGTTGAAGGTGCGCCTGGCATAGTCGGCCTTGTGTGACTCCGCCCAGCGCGGCGGCACCGTGTTCCCGTACGCATCGGCGGCAACCGCCTTCACGCGCGCGCGCACCTGCTCGAGCGTGAGCGTCGGGTCGCGCCGGCCGATCACGCGAATCCACCAGTTGCTCCGGCCATCGAGGTTGTTGCCAAAGCCAGGCAGGTAGCCGTTCGCGCAGAGCGGGGCGTACAGCACCGGCTCGCGCCCCACCTCGGGCCCGCGGAAATGGCCCGCCGGCAGCGTGCCGACGATCTCGAACGGCTTGCCGCGGAGCGATATCGTCTTGCCGACGATGTCCCGCTGGCCGCCGAATTCGTTCTGCCAGAACGTGTGCCCCAGCACGACGACGCCGGTGCAGCCGCGACGATCGTCCTCGGCCGTGAGCAGGCGTCCGACGGCCGGCTGCATGCCGAATACCCGGAAGTAGTCGCCGCTCACCCAGAGCCCCGGCGCGATGCGCGCTTCGCCCGCATCGGCGAGGTTGAGCTCCGTCTCGGAGAATGCCGCCAGTCCGTGGAAGCCAGTGACGTTGTCACGCAGCTGCTCCCACAGCGGGTTCGAGAAGTAGCCGTCTGCATCCTCGGCGTCGCTCGTCACCACCTGGAGGAGCTCCCGCGGCGCGGGGACGGGCAGGGGACGCAACACCACCGCGTCGATGAGCGAGTAGATGGACGTGTTGAAGCCGATCCCGATCGCGAGCGACGCCACGGCCACCACCGTGAACACCGGCGAGCGACGCAGCGCGCGCAGGCCGTAACGCACGTCGCCGAGGAAGGAGTCGGCCCAGCTCACGAGGTCCGCCCGCCGGGTGTCCTCGGCCTGGATGGTCCGGTTCCCGAACTGACGCAGCGCCGCCGAGCGCGCGAGCGCGCGCGGCATCCCGGTCGCGACCAGCTCCTCCACCCGCTCCTCGATGTGAAAGGCCATTTCGCGGTCGATGTCCCGCTGCAGGGCGTTGGACCGCCCCAGGTTGAGCACTCGGCGAAGGAACGACATGACGGGCTCCGGTCAGGCGTGCTGGAGGACGCGGCCGACGCCCTCGGTCAGTCGCGCCCAGTGCTTGCGCTCGGCCTCGAGCTGGCGGCGGCCGGCGGCCGTGATCTCGTAGAAGCGCGCCTCGCGGTTCTTCTCGGTCTTTCCCCACGACGCGCGCAGCCACCCATCCTGCTCCATGCGGTGCAGAGCAGGGTAGAGCGAGCCTTCCTCCACCCGGAGGATCTCGGCGGAGACACGATGGATGTGCGCGGTGATCGCGTAACCGTGCATGGCGCCGCTGGAAGCCAGCGAGCGCAGCACCAGGAGGTCGAGCGTTCCCTGGAGGACGTCGGAGCGGGATCGAGGCATATACCTAGTTGGCTATGTCTAGCTGTCTCTATATGAGCCTCCTGTCGGCGTTTGTCAACGCCCGAGCGGAGCGTTTGACAGGTGCGTCACCGCAACCCAGACTCACCGCCTGATGATGAACCTTCGCTGGCCGGTACGCCGACGCCCGCACGAATGGGCGACCCTGGCCTGGGCGGTCGCGATGTGTGTCGCCGCACCGCTGGCTTCGGCGCAGGCACCGGTACCTGTCGCGCCCGTCCAGGTACACGAAGCGTCCATCCGGGACCTCCAGGCGGCCATGACCGATGGCCGGACGACGGCCGTTGCGATCGTGGACGCCTATCTCGCGCGCATCGAGGCGTACGATCGAGGCGGGCCGAGGATCAACTCCATCCTTCGGCTCAACCCGCGCGCGCGCGAGCAGGCGGAGGCGCTCGATCGCGAGCGACGGCAGGGCCGGGTGCGCGGGATCTGGCATGGCATCCCGGTCATCCTCAAGGACAACTTCGAGACGGCCGACATGCCGGCGACCGGGGGGTCGGCCGCGCTCGCGGGCATTCCGGCGACACGCGACGGCTTCGTGGTGCGGAGGCTTCGCGACGCGGGGGCCATCGTGCTCGGCATCGCGAACATGCAGGAGCTCGCGTTCGGCTTCGAGAACGCCAGCTCGCTCGGCGGCCAGACGCTGAATCCCTATGACCTCAATCGCTGCCCGGGAGGCTCCAGCGGCGGCACCGGCGCCGCGATCACCGCATCGTTCGCCGCGATCGGCTGGGGCACCGATACCTGCGGCTCCATCCGGGTGCCGTCCGCGTTCACCAATCTTGCAGGCCTGCGGCTCACCCAGGGCACTGCAAGCCGTGACGGCGTGCTCCCGCTCACGCTCAATGGAGACATGGTCGGCCCGATGGCGCGCACCATCACCGACCTCGCGATCGGTCTCGATATCACCGTCGGGGCAGACAGCGCGGACACCACGACCCATGTCCTTCGAAACCGGCCGCTGCCGCGGTTCGTGGACTCGCTCGGGACGGTTCCGCTGCGCGGCGCCCGGATCGGCGTGTTCCTGCCGTACTTCCGCGATGCGCACCCCGAGGTGGTCGAGGTTGTGCGGGCGGCGATCCGCGCGATGGAGGAGCGGGGAGCCGTGGTGGTCGAGGTGGCCGTCCCGCTGGATACCTTCGCCGCGAATACCAGCCTCGTGTTCGCGGAGATGCGCATCGCGATGGATGCATGGCTTGCCCGCGTGCCCGCGTCGCCGGTGCGCACACTGGAGGAGCTCGTCGCCACCGGGTTGCACCACCAGACGGCGGACGGCCGCATCCGGCCTGCGTCGGCAATCACCCCTGAGGACGCCGTTGTGCGTTCACGAAACGTGAACGCGCGCCGCGCGGCACTGCGCGTCGCGATACTCGCCGCGCTCGATTCGCTGCGACTCGACGTGCTGGTGTACCCGAGCACGAAGCACCCCGCCGCCGTCATTGGCGAGACCCCGCAGGGCATCTCGTGTGCGCTCGCGGCACACAGCGGCTTCCCTGCGTTGGCGATGCCCGCCGGGTTCACGGCCGCGGGCGTTCCGGTCGGCCTGGAGCTGCTTGGCCGCCCGTTCTCGGATGCGCGCCTGGTGGCGCTGGGCTATGCGTTCGAGCAATCGGGCGCGCGGCGCAAGGCTCCGGCTACCGCGCCGCCACTCAATCCGGGAGGGAAGCGCACGGCAAGGCCCTGAGTGCCGCTGCTATCTTTCGGTGGTGCGGCACCTCGCGACTCCCTCCCAGCGCGCCGCGATCGAGGCTGCAGCCAGGCCCGTTCTGCTGGTCGCGGGCCCGGGATCCGGAAAGACGTTTTGCCTCATTGAGCGGATCCGCTTCCTGGTCGAGGAGCGCGGCGTCGCGCCCGAGCGGATCGTCGCCTTCACCTTCACCAACAAGGCCGCCGAGGAGATCGCGTCCCGCCTCGAGGAGCTCGGCCCCGCCGCCCGCGCGGTGAAGCGCACCACCATCCACAAGTTCTGTGTGGACACCCTGCGCGAGCACGGCACCCGCATCAACGTGGATCCGGCCTTCGGCATCGCCGACGAGGACTATCAGTGCGCCCTCCTCGCGCGGCTGGGCTCCTCGCAGCGCAACCACAGGGGACTGCTCCAGCAGTTCGCCCGCCACCGCCTGCGCGGCGACCCGCTCGGCGTCACCGAGAACCGCCGGTACGAGCGGTACCTCGAGGAGCTGGCCAAGTGCAACATGCTCGACTTCGACATGCTCCTCCTGCGCACCGCCGACGCCCTCGAGCACGCCGAAGCGGCGCAGATGGTGCGCGCGAAGTGGGACGCCATCCTCGTGGACGAGTTCCAGGACCTCAATCCCGTGCAGTACTCGATCGTTCGCACCCTTGCCAGGGACACGAACAACGTCTTCGCGGTAGGCGACTACGACCAGTCCATCTACGGGTGGGCGGGTGCGGAGCCGAAGCTGTTCCAGCAGTTCATGAACGACTTCCGGATCACCGAGACGCTCTACCTGCGCGAGAACCACCGCACACCGCGCGACATCTTCCAGCTCGCGCGACGGTTCGTCGAGGTGAACCCGATGCTGCCGGGGTTCGGCGGCCGCCCGGAGATCAGTGCGCTCCGAGAGCCTGAGCATCCCATTGGGGCGCGGGTGTTCGAGAACGAGCGCGAGGAAGCCGAGTGGCTGGTGCGCGACATCAAGGACCAGCGCACGCATGATGCGGGACTCAACTGGGGCGATTTCGGCCTTCTATATAGAACGCACGAGATCGGGAACGTCCTGGAGCCCGTCCTGCTCATGAACGGCATCCCCTGCCGGCTCGCGCACGGACGCGCCGTGTCGGAGGATCCCGTCATCGCGTACGTCGTGGCCGCCCTCGGCGTCATGCTCCATCCCGCCGACATGGCGTTCCAGGAGCGGTTCCTCGAGATGGTGCTTCCGCGCACGCTCACGGCGTGGGCCCGCAGCGAGGGCGAGCGGCGCGGGCAGAGCATGCTCAAGCCGCTCCGCGACCAGATGGACAGGAAAGGGCAGAACCACGAGGAGATCCGCCGCGCCGTGGCGTCGCTGAAAAACCTCGGGGCGTTCCTGCACCGGCATGACGAGATCGGCTCGCTGCTGGAGGAGCTGCTCTCGCGCAGGGTGGGGAAGTACCGGAATCCGCTCGCCGAGCGTCATCTCGAGCTCGACGACCCCGAGACCGACGTCGAAGCAAGCACGCTCGCCTTTCGCCTCAACGGAATCCTCAAGGACCAGCGGCCCGTCCAGCTTCCGCATCTTGGAGGGGCGGAGATCCCGATCAAGGCGATGCTGCACGAGATTGGCGTCAGAACGGTGCACCTTCCCGGCCGCTCTCGGCTCTCGGCTCTCGGCTCGGAGACGTCACCCACAAGCCGAGAGCCCAAAGCCGAGGGCCTGCCAACCAGCCTCTCGCCACGCACCGTATTCAAGGCAGCGCAGATCCTCACCGCCCGGAAGTTCGAGGGCACCTTCCAGGACTTCACCGCGTTCGACCTCGAGACCACGGGGCTCGACACGCGGAAATGCGAGATCGTCGAGATCGCCGCCGTGCGGGTGCGCAACGGACAGCCGGCGGCCGAGTTCCACAGGCTGGTGAAGCCCCGCATTCCCATCGAGCCGGGTGCGGCTGCCATCCATATGGTGGACGATGCGAAGGTCGCCAGTGCGCCCTTCTTCGAGCAGGTGTGGCCGGAGTTCCGCGACTTCTGCGGCGACGACGTGCTCGTCGCGCACAACGGTGAGGAGTTCGACTTCCCGGTGCTGCGTCGCATGGCGAAGGGGATGCAGGGTGCGGGCACCATCGCGACGTACGACTCGATGCCACTGGCGTACGAGATCACCCCGAAGAGCCACAAGCTCGGGAACCTGGCGCGCGACTACAACATCCCCACGGGGCGCGAGCACAGCGCGCTCGACGACGCGAAGACGCTGGCGCTCGTCTTCGCCCGGCTGAACCGCGAGAAGGTGACCCGCTCGCGGAAGGCGAGCCTGCTCCAGCTGCTGGACCACCTCGGCGTCGCCCTCGCGCTGGAGCGCGGTCATCCCGAGCGCAGCCGCAGTCATCCCGAGCAAGGCGAGGGATCTGCACCTCGAGGTCATCCCGAGCGCAGCGAGGGATCTGCACCTGACGATACAGGTGTTCTCTTCGACATCGCGCGGCCCTTCGCCCTTGGCGTGTTCAGCGAGGCCCTGGACTACTACGAGTCACTGCGCGGCGAGTCTCGCGACGACTCGCTTCCCACGCGCGACGACGTCATCGAGCGCCTCGGCGGCCACGAGCTCATGGAGCGCATCCGGGCAGGGAAGACCGCCGACGAGCGCTATCCCGCCTCCATGCTCCGCCTCCGCCTGCTTACCGAACCAGCAGCGGAAAGCCGAGAGCCGAGAGCCGAGAGCCCAGGGCCGGGGGCCGAGAGCCAGAAGCCGAAAGCCGAGAGCGATGTCCGAGCCCAGATCGCGACCCTCCTCGAGCGTGTCGCCCTCTCGGGGCGAGAGGTGGGCGTCGAGGACGCCGGGCGCGTCAACCTCCTCACCCTGCACGCCACCAAGGGGCTGGAGTTCAGCCGCGTGTACATCGTCGGCGCGGAAGACGAGCAGTTTGCCCGCGAGAAGGACGGGCGCGAGCAGCTCGAGGAGAGCCGCCGGGTGTTCTATGTCGGGATGACGCGCGCCAAGGACCGGCTCGTGTTTACCCGCGCGCTGAGCCGCAACGGAAAGCCTACAGACGGGTCGCGTTTCCTCGACGAACTCGCTGTGCCGGTGACTTCGGGCTAGCCTTTTCCGCGCTTTCCCTTCCCGCGTCCGCGCGCCTTTCCCTTGCCGCGCTTGCGAGGACGATCGTCGTCCACGTACCGCGACGTGGGGCGCGCGGCCGGCGCCGTGCCTGTGCTCAGCTCGCGCCGGACGAGTGCGACGTTGGTCACCGGCGCGCCCGTCACCGTTCCCGGGCGCTTCACCGCGTCCCAGGACTGGGCGAGGGCGATGGTCGTGAGCACGTAGTCCTTCGGGGAGATGTCGGCGGAGTCGAGTGCCGCGCGCGCGCGCGCGTCCTCCTCGATCGCGTCCACGACCGCGTCAATCTCGTCATCCGACGGATCCACGGTGCTGAGCCGAGCGGTGGGCTGGATTCCCGCGCTGTCGAGCAGTGCATTGGCCGTCACCCAGCGGCGGTAGTTGTCCGAGGTGAGCTCGTAGTCGATTCCGGCATACGCCGACGTGTCTCGCCGGACCTCGGCGTCGGTCAGCTCGAGCGGATCGTCGGCATCGCCGCAGGCGAGGACCGCGACGGTAGCGGCGACGAGCGCTCCCGCGCGCCAGACCGGGCGTGCCCTCACGCTCGTCGGGTGGCCCCGCGAATGACGCGGAGGATGAAGAGCAGGACCACCGCGCCGATGAACGCCGTGAAGATGACGCCCCCCAGCCCGCCGAACGGCGAGGACACCCCGAGCCTCGCGAAGATCCAGCCGCCGACGAACGCGCCGATGATGCCGATGATGATGTCGCCGATGATGCCGTACCCCGTGCCGCCCATGACGAGCGACGCAAGCAGGCCGGCGACGAGCCCGACGATGAGCCAGGTAAGCAGGTCCATGAATGCCTCCGATGCACCCGCCACGGGCAACCGCCGTGCCCAGGCGCTTGGCCGGCCTGCCTAGTCGGTCTGGACCGCCATGAAGGCATCCACGGCCAGCGGCCCCGACCCTGCCGAGTCGGGAACGTGGTCGTGCTTGAAAAACACGTACGCCTCGCGGCAGCCGAGGGCCCGAATGGTGGCGGACCAGCGCGTCAGGTCGTCCGCCGAATAATCCATCCGGTGCAGCCGCAGGTAGCTCCAGGTGGTCGTGCTCCGCACGGGTGAGGAGAAGTCATCCTGGTCGATCACGACGAGTGCCACGCCATGCTCGCTCAGCGCGTCGAAGACCGAGTCGTCCTCGAACCAGCTCGCGTGCCGGAACTCCATCGCGTACCGCCGGCCCTCGGGAAGGCCCGCCAGGAACGCTCGCAGCCGATCGAGGTCCCGCTTCATGTTCGGCGGAAGCTGGAACAGGATGGGCCCCAGCCGCTCGCCCATCACCGCGGTGGCGCGCACGAGGTACTCCACCGTCTCCAGCGCCTCGGGCTTCAGCCGGGCGAAGTGCGTGATTCGCTGGCTGGCCTTGATCGCGAAGCTGAACCCCTCCGGCACCTGCTCGGCCCAGTGCTGCAGCACCGAGTCCTTCGGCAGCCGGTAGAAGGTGTTGTTGATCTCGACCGTGGGAAACCGGGTCGCGTAGTACGGCAGGAAGTCCGCGGCCTTCAGCTCCTTCGGGTAGAAGACTCCCTTCCACTCGGGGAAGGCGAAACCGCTGGTGCCGGCAAGAAGCTTCACGGATGTCCTGGTTGGCCCGCCGAGAACTGAACGGCGGCCGTAAGTCTACCTCACGGCCGCCGCCGAGTACCCACGTCGGAACTTTACTGCTGGACCAGAATCAGGAACCGCGAGCCCGCCCAGAACTCCTCGGGTTTCGTGATCCTGAGGTTCCCGCGGAACGTCATCCCCTCGCGCCCCTCCACTTCCGCAGCGTCGAGGTTCT
>Ga0307505_10000510_pt1 | contig 42340 bp, 40 predicted proteins | sample 23_S_MG_FD_202183 | JGI IMG/M metagenome (GOLD analysis project Ga0307505, IMG submission 202183) | Soil microbial communities from Populus trichocarpa stands in riparian zone in the Pacific Northwest, United States - 23_S | ecosystem: Environmental > Terrestrial > Soil > Riparian zone > Trees...
CGTTCACCGGCTGCGCTACCGAGGAGGCCGATACCGTCGAGATCGAGACGACCGGCGCCGACACGACGGTGGAGATGATGCCGTCCGAGGAGCTCGATTCCCTGGGCAATGTCATCGAGGACGCGGCCGCTGAGGCCGCAGACGCCGTCAGCGATGCCGCCGACGCCGCCGGCGACGCTGCCGCTGACGCCGCAGAAGCGGCCGGCGATGCCGCCGAGGACGCGACCGACGGTCAGTAGTCGCGCACGACGGATTCAAGAGCGGCGGGTGCCCATGGCGCCCGCCGCTCTACTTTTGCGCCCCACTACCCGCGCCGGCCGCGATCCCCGCCGCTCGTCCCCCTCGATGCCCGACCCCACGCAGCGCGTAGCCGTAGGCGGCCGGACCCTCGCCTTGTCGAACCTCGACAAGGTCCTCTTCCCGGCCGACGGCATCGTCAAGGCCGAGGTCGTGGCCTACTACGTGGCGGTTGCCGGCGCCATGCTCCCGCACATCGAGCGCCGGCCGCTGTCGCTCGTGCGCTTCCCGGACGGCGTCGACGGCGAGGCCTTCTTCCAGAAGGCGCGGCCCGTGTGGGCCCCGGCGTGGATCGAGTCGGTCCACTTCCGCGAGCGCGATTACCTCTACGTCGCCGAGCCGGCCGGCCTCGCGTGGCTGGCCAACCTTGCCGCGCTCGAGCTCCACCAGGTGCCCTCCCGCGCACCCGACCTCGACCGCCCCGACGTGCTCGTTTTCGACCTCGATCCTCCCGAGGACGCGCCTTTCGCAACCGTCCGCCGTCTCGCGATCGATCTGCGGAGACACCTGGAGGGACACGGGTACGTCCCGTTCGTCAAGACCTCGGGTGGGAAGGGCGTGCACCTCTTCTGCCCGCTGGTGCCGGACTGGGACGAGTCCGAGGTCCTCGAGGCGGCCAGGGACCTCGCCGCGTCGTTCGCGCAGGGCAGGGCGAAGGCGGTCACGCTCAACATGGGCAAGGCCCGCCGCGCCGGCCGAGTGTTCATCGACGTCTACCGCCACAGCCCCGGCCAGACGGTGGTCGCGCCATACAGCCTCCGCGGCCGCAACGGCGCTCCCGTCTCCACGCCGCTCACCTGGGAGGAGTTCGAGACGCTCGACGACCCGCGCGAGCTCAACCTGCACACGGTCCCGGCGCGTCTGGCGACCGACGGCGACCCATGGAAAGCCATCCGCGACCACGCGACCGACCTCCACACCGCGCCGGCGGCGGAGGAGGGGGTGAGCGCCGGCGGCGGCCTCGAGGAGTACGCCGCGAAACGAACGGCCGGCGCGACGCCGGAACCCGTACCGGCGGGGGCCCCGCGGCGCCGGCGCTCCCGCGGTACCGAGTTCGTCATCCAGCGCCACCATGCCCGCGCGCTTCACTACGACCTGCGGGTGGAAGAAGGGGGCGTGCTCCGCTCCTGGGCCGTCCCGAAGGGACTCCCGCCACGCCCCGGCATCAAGCGCCTCGCGGTCGCCACAGAGGATCACCCGATGGAGTATCTCGATTTCGAGGGCTCCATCCCGCGCGGCCAGTACGGCGCCGGCCGCATGTGGGTGTTCGAGCGCGGTCAGTACGAGCCGCTGAAGAAGGAGGACGGGAAGCTCTACGTGCGCCTCCGCGGTCGGTCGATGGCCGGCGACTTCCGGATGTTTCGCACGAAGGATCAGGAGTGGATCATCGAGCGTCTCGACGTCCCCGCGGAGGACTGGCCGAACGTGCGCGTCGAGCCCATGCAGCCGACCCTCCGCAAGGCACCACCCGACTGGAACCGCTTCGAGTACGAGGTGAAGTGGGACGGTATCCGCATCCTCGTTCACGTCGACGAGGGCCAGGTTCGCCTCTTCTCCCGACGCGGCGTCGAGTTCACGGACCAGTTTCCCGAGCTGACGGCCCCGGACACGCTGCGGTCCATTTCCGCCGTGTTCGACGGCGAGATCGTTTGTCTCGACGAGGAGGGGAAGCCGAGCTTCGAGCGCGTGCTGCAGCGCACCCAGGGCTCCAAGGGCCGCGCGGCGGGCGCGGCCAGGCGCCTGCCGGTGACGTGCTACCTGTTCGACGCGCTGTATCTCGACGGGCGCGTGGTCCTCGACGAGCCGCTGTCGCGCCGGCGCGAGTGGGTCGAGGACTCGCTGCGGCCCGGCACCCCCTACCGGTTCAGTCGCGCGGTCACGGACGGCCCCGCCTTCCTCGAGGCGGTAGAGGCGATGGGTCTGGAAGGGCTCGTGGCCAAGGATCCGACAAGTAAGTACCAGCCCGGCAAGCGGACGGAGACGTGGATCAAGATCAAGGTTCGCCGCGACGCGACCGTGAGGATCGTCGGGTATCACCCGGGCGAAGGCTCGCTCGCGGGCGACATCGGTTCGCTGCACGTAGCGGAGCCTGACGACGACGCCCTTACCTACCGCGGCAGGGTGGGGTCGGGCATAACCGAACGCGACCGCCGGCGCCTCCGCAACGCGCTCGAACCCCTCGTCAGGGCGACCCCCCCGCTCGAGGGGGGCGCACCATCCGACGCGGCCGGCGCCGTCTGGGTCGAACCTCGACTGTCCTGCGACGTCACATTTGCGGAAATCACCGGCGCCGGGCGATATAGGGCCCCGGTGTTCGTCCGATTGTCAGCCGACCCGGCGCCCGCGGCCACCGAATCCGCCTGAAGCCACCACTCCCATGCGCGCTCAATGGACCGGCCACATCAGCTTCTCGCTGGTCTCCATCCCGATCAAGCTCTACGGCGCCGTCGATCGCGAGAACGCCGTCGAGTTCCGACAGCTCCACGTGGCCGATAATGGGCCCGTGGGCTACGAGAAGAAGTGTAAGAAGTGCGGTGAGACGCTCACCGCGAGCGAGATCGTGCGCGGCTACGAGTACGACAAGGACCGGTTCGTGCTCGTCACCGACGAGGAGCTGGAGGGCCTCAAGCTGAAGAGTACCAAGACGATCGAAATCGAGGCGTTCGTCGACGCGGACGAGATCGACCTCGCGCTGTTCGACAAGCCGTACATCGTCGGCCCGAATGGCCCGGTCGCGGCCAAGACCTACCAGCTCCTCCACCAGGCAATGACGGACAACGGCCGGATCGCGATAGGGCGCGCCGTGCTGTACAACCGAGAGCGCGTGGTGGCCATCCGCGTCGCGGGCCCCGGGCTCATGGCGTACCAGCTTCGGTACCCGGCGGAGCTTCTGAAGGTGAAGGACGCGCCGCTCGTCGACGAGAAGGAGGACGTCTCGGACGACCAGCTGAAGCTGGCCAAGACGCTCGTGGAGACGCTCACGCGGCCGTTCGAATCGCTCGAGCTAAAGGACCGCTACACGGAGGCTGTCACCCAGATGGTTGCCGCAAAGGTGGAGGGCAAGCAGATCGTGACGGTCGACGAGGTCGAGGCCGTGGAGAGCGTGCCCGACGTGATGTCGGCCCTGGAGGCGAGCATCAAGCGGGCGCAGGAGTCACGCAAGCCGATGAAGCAGGCGGCCGACAAGGCGGAGAAGGCCGAGGAGCGGCCGGCGCGGAAGCGGAAGGCCGGCTGACGCCGCCCGTGGCACGGATCGTTCGGCTCGACGACTACGTCCTCCGCGGGCTGGAGCGCCCGCGCGGCCGCGCCGACGACAGCCAGCTCGCGATCACGTTCCCGCAGGCGCGGATCGTGCCGCTGGGGCGTGCGCCGGCGCCGCCGGCGATAGAGCTCTACGGACTCGACGATCCGGCGCAGGCCCTCGCCAGGGCTGCGGCGGCCGGCGCGGAGGCGGACGACCTGGTCGACGTAGGCGTGGGGGCCGTCGATCGCGGCCACGCCGACGTGGGCATCGAGGCCTTCGCGGCCGCGCTCGCCCGGGAGCCGGATCACGCCGTCGCGCACTACGACCTGGCCAACGTCTACCTCGCGCGGGACATGCCCGCGCCGGCGCGCGTGCACCTGGCTATCGCGGTCTCGATCGAGCCCCGGTTCGCCGACGCCCATTACAACCTGGCGCTAGCGTGCGCGGTCGAGGGGCGCTGGATGGAAGCGCTGCGCGCGATCGACGCGTACCGCGGCCTGGTGGGCGAACCGGATGTCGTGGCCGAGGAGCTGGCCACGCAACTCCGGGCAGCCGTCGCGGAAGCGCCCGCGCCGGGTTAACACGAGCTAGCCCTCGGTGCCCGGTGCCCGCCCGACTATCGGCGGTCCGTCGTCGCCTCGGTCGCGGCCGGCGGGGCCGTCGGCGTCCTCCGGCGGCTCCAGGATCGTCTGCAGGCCCTCGGGCGTGAGTCCGAACCGCCGGACCGAATGCGAGCCGTCGCGCTCGACGCGGCTGCGCACTAGAGACGCGTTCTCGAGACGTGCCAACGTGACGTAGAGCCTGTTCGGCGTGACGCCGAGCATCTCGGCGATCTCGGCGTGGCTGCAGTCGGGACAGCGTGCGAGCGCGCGCAGCGCGCGCTCCTCCGCTGGAGTTAGGTGATCTGCCATGCGTCCGGGGGGTTCGTAGCGACCGCCGGGATGGCCGCTCCGCGAGCCGAACGTACAGCGATCAGGTGGCTCGTTGCACGCCTTGTGGGCACGTGGCTCGTTTGGGCGCGTGGCTCGTGGCACGCGGCCGGTTGATGAGAGCGTCGGGCGCGTGGCTCGTTGCACGGGGCTCGTTGATGTCGAGGCACGGGGTAACGTCCACGAGCCACGAGCCACGAGCCACGAGCCACGAGCCACCTCACGAGCAAAGCTTGCCCCTACTTGCGATAACTGTTATTATCACAAGTAGGCAACCGGTCCTAACGGGCCGCAAAGGCGCAGCTGCCAGCACCGATGCCCGACCTCACTCGCTCCGCCGGCGCGATCCCGTTCGACCCATCGCGGGACGACCTCCTGCCGATGTACCTGCTGCGTTTCGACCGCGCCAACACGCGCCGCGCCTACGCGGCCGACTTGCAGCAGCTGTTCAACAGCACGGTGATAACCCTCGGGCAGGCGCAGGCTCTCTCGTTCGTCGACGTCAATACGCACCTCCAGGCGCTGCAGGCCGCCGGCGCGCGACCGGCGAGCATCCAGCGGAAGACGGCGGCCATCCGCGGCTTCTTCGCCTGGCTGGTGGCACTCGGACTCGGGTCGCAGAATCCCGCCGACAGGCAGCTCGTGCGCCGGCCGCGCCGGAGCGCCGCCGCCGACCGCGTCATCACCGTCCTCACCCGCGAACAGGCCCGCGCGCTGGTCGACGCCGTGGACATGGACGCGCCGGCCGGCGCGAGGGACCGGGCGTTGATTCTGACACTTCTACACGGCGTGCTCCGTCGGTCGGAGGCCCGCGGGATGGACTTCGACCACGTCCGGCGCGCCGGCCCGTACTGGATCCTCGGGCTACCGAGCACCAAGGGCGGAGACGATCAGTTCGTGAAGCTGCCGGATAGCGTTGTTGAAGCGATAGATGAGGTCCGATCCCGATACCACTTCGACAGCGGGGCCGTGTGGCGCTCCCTGAGCCCCAACAGCCGCGGCCGACGTCTCTCGGGGCAGTCGATCTACGCGCTCACGAAGCGGTACGCCGCCGCCGCCGGGATCGCGGAGCACGTCGGTGCGCACACGCTGCGGCACACCGGCTGCACGCTGGCAATCGAAGGCGGCGCAACCCTCCAGCAGGTCCAGGCCCACGCTCGGCACAAGCAGCTCCAGACGACCATGGTGTACGTACACCAGCGAGACCGCCTCCGCGACTCGGCTGCCGACTACATCGGGCTGGACTGACGTTTGTTCGTGGCTCGTAGCTGGGTGCTCGTGGATCGTAGCGGCGGTGCTCGTTGATGCAAAAACGCCGCTGCCCTCGTGCAGGGACACGTCAACCACTCACGAGCCACGAGTAAAGCCTCGAACGAACATCAACGAGCCACGAGCCCCGAGCCACGCATCCGTACTGTGACCTACGCCGCCTTCCTCCTGGCGCTGGTGCTCCTCCCGATAACCGCGTTGGCCGCCCTGCCGCGCCGGCTGCCGCGCGGGTCCGGCCGCGTGCTCGCCCTGGTCGCCGCGGCCGCGCTCGTCTACACGACGCCGTGGGACAACTACCTGGTAGCCTCCGGCATCTGGACCTACGGACCCGATCGAGTAGTCGGTCGCATCGGGTACGTGCCCGTCGAGGAATACGCTTTCTTCGTCCTACAGCCCTTCCTGGTGGGCCTCCTCTTCCTGCGTCTCTTGCGTGTGCCCTCCCCCACTCCGATGCCCCCCTACTGGCGCCCCGTGCTGGTCGGCGGGTGGCTCGCCGCGGCCGGCGCCGGCGCGGCCATGCTCGCGGTCGGGCCTGATTCGACGCGTTACGCCGGCCTGATTCTAGCCTGGGCCGGCCCCCTGCTTGCCGGGCTGAGCGTCCTCGGCGCCCGGCACGTGTGGCAGCACCGCCGCGCGGCGGCCATCGCCCTGGCCGGCGCCAGCCTGTACCTGTGGGCGATCGACCGGCTGGCAATCGGCGTCGGGATCTGGTCCATCGCCCCGAGGTTCAGCCTCGGGACGGTCCTCGGCCTTCCCGTCGAAGAGGCGCTCTTCTTCTCGGTCACCTCCTGGCTGTGCATCCAGGCCGTGGCGATGCTCTTGCCCGAATCGGAATCCACGTGAGCGACGAGCGGTACGCGCGGCAGGTGATCCTCCCCGAAGTGGGCGAGGCCGGCCAGGCACGCCTGGCGGAAGCGTCGGTGCTCATCGTCGGCGCCGGCGGACTCGGCACGCCGGTAGCGCTCTACCTCGCGGCCATGGGCGTGGGGCGGCTAGGCCTCGTCGATGGCGACGAGGTGGATCTCTCCAACCTGCACCGGCAGGTGATGTACACCACCGCCGACGTCGGTCGGCGCAAGGTGGACGCGGCGGCCGACCGCATCGCGGCGCTCAATCCCGAGATCGTCGTCGAGCGCTACGGCTTCAGGCTCGAAGCGTCGAACGCCCTGGCCACAATCCAGGGGTACGATCTCGTGGTGGACGGCACGGACACGTTCGAGACGCGCTACCTGGTGAACGATGCCTGCCTGCTGACCGGCGTACCCAACGTGTTCGCCTCCGTGAGCCAGTTCGAGGGCCAGGCCTCCGTCTTTGCCTACCCCGACGGGCCGTGCTACCGGTGCGTCTTCCCTACGCCACCCCCGGAGGGCAGCGTGCTGTCATGCGCCGAGGGGGGCGTACTCGGCGTCCTCCCCGGGATGATGGGGATGATCCAGGCCGCCGAAGCCGCGCGCCTTCTGCTAGGCATCGGCGAGCCCCTGGTGGGGCGACTTCTCCTCGTAGACGCGGCGTCGATGCGCTTCCGCACACTCGATGTCGAGCGCGATGCGGACTGCCCCGCGTGTGGTCCGAGCCGACGCCTACGAGACCTCGCTAGCTTCGGCGCCGACTACGATCCCACCTGCGCCGTCCCGATGAGCACCCCAGAGATCACCGTTCGCGACCTGCAGGAGATGAATCAGAATGCCGTACCTCCATTCGTGCTCGACGTCCGTCGCCCGGAGGAGTACGCGGCCGCCAACATGGGCGCGGAGCTGATCCCGCTCGACCAGCTGCCGGCGCGGGTGGGTGAGCTCGAAGAGCACCGCGGCGAGCAGATCGTCGTGCACTGCCGCAGCGGCAGCCGTTCCGCACGCGCGGTCGACTACCTGCGCGCGCAGGGATTCGACGCCGTGAACCTGAAGGGCGGCATCCGCCAGTGGGCGGCCGAGATCGCCCCGTCACTCCACGTGGAGTGAGCAGCGGGGCCCCGGCGCCGATACGGGTTCTCACGGGGCCGACCGGTGTCGGCAAGACGGAGCGCGGTCTGGCCCTCGCGGAGGCGGTGGGGGCCGAGGTCATCTCGTGCGACAGCCGCCAGGTCTATCGCGGGCTCGAGATCGGCACCGCGACTCCACCGCCGGCAGAATTGCGTCGGGTGCGACATCACTTCATCGGCGAGCTGGATCCCTCGGAGCCATGGACTGCCGGACGGTTTGCGCGCGAGGCCGAGGCCCGAATCGCCGGCATCCTCGGCCGCGGACGCTCCCCGCTGGTGGTGGGCGGATCGACGCTCTACCTGGAGGCGCTCGTGCACGGCCTCTCCAACGTCCCTGCAGTCGATGCGGACATTCGCGCCGGCGTATCCGCCGAGGCCTCGACCGACGCCGGCCGGCGCCTGCTGCTGGAGGAACTCCGCGCCGGCGATCCCTCGACGGCCCGAAGCATCGACGCCGCCAACCCCTCGCGCGTCGCTCGCGCCGTGGAGGTTCTGCGGGCAACGGGCCGCCCTATCTCGTCGTTCCGCGGAGCCGCGCGCGCGCCGGCGTACCGGTTCGTGGTGCAGGTGCTCACGCGCCCCCTACCCCTCCTGAAGGCGAGGATCAACGCGCGCGTGGACGCCATGCTCGAGCGCGGCCTCGTCGAGGAGGTGAGAGGCCTGCTCGCGTCGGGGCTGTCGCCGGAAGCGCCGGCGCTGCGCACCATCGGGTACCGCGAGCCGGCGGCGTTCCAGGCGGGCGAGATCGACCACGAAGCCATGGTCGCCCTCCTGAAGCGCAACACGTGGGCCTACGCGCGCCGGCAGCTCACGTGGTTCCGGCGACATCCGGAGTACGAGTGGGTCGATCTCGGCGAGGGCGCGTGACGAACAGCACCTGCGGGTGCACGGACCCGCCGCGCCGGCGCTCGTCCAGCACCCCGAGGCCCGCGTCCTCGATGCGCCGGCGCCACTCGATGGACGACCGCATGCGTAGCCACGGCTCGTCGTCGCGAAGGCTCCGCTCCCGCAGGCGATTCGCCATCCGGTCGAGGAGCTCGGTGCGCCGGCGCCGCGACTCGTCCGGGACCGTCTCCACGATCACGACCCGGTCGCGGGCCACACGCGCCGCCTCGGCGAGGAGCAGGTCCGGATCGCGGGCATGGTGCAGCACGAAGACGAGTAGAACGACGTCGCGGTGTTCGTCGGGCATGGGCAGGCGCGCGCCGTCGTAGACGACGTAGGGCAGGTCGGTGGCGTTGCTGTCCGCCACGTCGGCCAGCGTCACCCGCGCGCCGGCCTCGGCCGCGCAGGCGCCGACGAAGCCTTCGGCGGCGCCGAGGTCGAGAATCGACCTGCCGGCGACGGGCTCACCGAGGGCCGACGCGATCCAGCGCCACTTCCACCGGGCGCGCCGGCGCAGCGCCCATGCGATCAGCCCCGGCGCGGCCCACAGGCCGACAGCGCCCAGCCATCCGATGGCGACAGCAGCCGCGTACGCCGGCGCGGGGCCGGTGTAAAACAGGTACGTGGCCGGCGCGAATGCAGCCGCCCAGAGCCACGGGCCCGGCCGGCGCAGGAGCGGCACCATGGCTAGCGCCGGCACCAGGTACCACGGATGCACCGTCGTGGCAGTGACGAAGAAGAGTCCGTACAGCGCGGATGTCGTCGCGGCGAACGATCCCCGGTCTCGCCGCAGGAGCGCGGCCGCGCCGGCAGCGAACGCGAGGGCGAGCGCCGGGCCGAGCGTCTTGCTTACGTCGCCTAACCCCAGCCAGGCCCCCGCCGCTTTCAGGGCCAGGTAGGGTGCGGCGGCGAACTCGAATGAGCGCACGTACAGCGCCAGCGACTCCGCGACGTTGCCGACAACGCCGGGCGCGGCGTACGGCAGTGCCATCGCCACCCCCGCTGCGAGCGCAGCCAGCGGCACGGCCGCGCCGGCCCGGCGCCACGCGGCGGGGACCAGCAATATCGGAAACAGCTTCGCGCCCGCCGCCAGGGCAAGGCCTGCTCCGGCCCACGCCCCGCGCCGGCGCGCCACCGCCCACGCGGCCAGCACTATCCCCAGCACGGCGAGGCCCTCGGTGTGCCCCTGCCCGGCGATCTCGATCAACGCGAGCGGATTCCACGCGTAAAGGACAACCGCGGCCGGCGCCGCGAGCCGGAGGAGGAGCGAGACGGCCAGGAGATCCGCCATTGCAATAACGGCTTTCACCACGTAATAGGCCGCCGGCCACCCGCCCGCGGCCGCGCCGCCGCGGAACGCCAGCTGCGACGCCGGCGGGTACACCGAGTGGTACTGCGCCGAGTTGAGCCGCGCATACTCCTCCCCGCCGCGCAGTGCGGCCAGCTCCGGCGCGTCCGGCTCATACAGGTACGGGTTGATGCCTTCCCCCTGCACGCGGCCGTCCCACGCGTAGCGGTAGGCGTCGTCCGAGAGCGCCGGCGGGAGCGGGAACGCGATCGCGCGCAGCGCTATCGCCAGGCCGAGCACCCGCGCGGCCGATGGGCGCGACGTTCCGGAGTACCAGGCGACGAGCCCGGCGGCCGCGAGGCACGCCCCCGCGAGAACCCAGCGATACGCCGGGCCGGCCGACGGCTCCCGGGATGCGAGAACCGCAGCGAGCGTGAGCACCACCAGGCCCGCCTCCGCGAGCCATGCCCGTCGGGCCGTCACGCCGTCACGAAGCGGAGCGCCAGTCGCCGGCCGTCGGCCTCGAGCCGCACCTCGTCGGCGAGGGCGCGCATGAGGAACAGGCCGCGGCCGCGCGTGCTCAGCGGGTCGTCGGGAAGCCCGGCAGCCTCCAGGAGCGCCGGGTCGAGCCCGGGCCCGTCATCCTCCACGCGCAGCCAGTATCCGTCGTCCGCAGACTCCCAGGACACCCTGAACTCTCTCTTCGGGTCCTGGTCGCTCCCGTGCTCAACGGCGTTCCCGACCGCCTCGCCGGCCGCCAGCGTGACGCGGTCGACAAGGTCGTCGGACAGTCCCTGGGCGATCATCTCCGCCTCGATGGCGTGCACGGCGTCGGCTACCGACTCTGGAATGGCGGGGAAGGCTCGTTTCACGCCGGCACCCTGTTCTCGGCCGTGCGGTTCAGCGACGTTCGGTATCCGCTGACAACGGCCTCCGCGAGCAGGTAGCGCACCACCGGCGGCCTGAGCCGTCGAGGCAGCACCGGCAGTGCGCGCCGGACGACGCGGGCGATGCTCGCGCGCAACAGGATGGAACCGACAACGCCACGGAGCGAGTCCGGCCGGGCAAGGTCTCCTCCCAGATCCCTAGCCAGCGAGGGGTGCCGCTCCAACAGGAGGGGCACGGACGAGCGGCCGAACTGCCTCCACTTGGATAGCGCGGCCTCCAGGGTGGGCGCTCCGTACTGCACGACCCGTGCGCCCTCGGCGTAGCGAAGGCCGCCGGGGAAACGCTCCGACAGCCGCACTGCAAGGTCGGTGTCTTCGCCGTACGGGATGCCCTCGTCGAATCCGCCCACCTCGTCGAGCGCGGCGCGCCGGACGGACGTGTAGCCGATTACGAAAAGCCGCGCCGGCACGGGCCGATCGGGGTGCAGGCCCTTCCAGCCGCGCCGGTACCGGGCCAGGTACTGGTGGTACGGGTCGCGCGGGTCGAGGTCGCCCCAGAGCTCGGGCGAGACGGCGCCGACGGTCCCCGGGCGTTGGTGAGCGACGGCGTGGGCCTCCAGGAAGTGCGGCGCCGGCGCCATGTCGGCGTCGAGAAAGACGATCAGGTCGCCACGTGCATGGGCTCTCCCCGTGTTGCGTGTCGCGGCGCGGCCGCGGTTGCGGTCGTGGCAGACGACCTGCACCGACGCTCCCGGCGCGGCGAGGGGCGTGTCGGAGAGTAGCCGGGCAAGAACGCCCGACGTCTCGTCGCCGGAGCCGTCGTCCACGAAGATCCACTGCGCCTCGCGGGTCTGCGCCATCATGGCCGGCACTGTCCGCGGGAGCACCTCGCTCGACCGGTAGACCGGCACGACCACCGAGATCGATGCCTCTGCCGAGTTCGGTAGTTCGGGCCGCGTCATTAGAGCACGACCAGGTCGGTACCCATCGGAGTGAGCGTCTCGGCGCCGCCGGCGCGCACGACCACCACGTCTTCGATCCTGACGCCGAACCGACCCTTGAGGTAGATGCCCGGCTCCACGGTCACGGCCGCGCCGGCGGGGACCACGTCGTCCGCTTGCCGCGAGAGGCGCGGCCACTCGTGGGTCTCGAGCCCGATTCCGTGGCCCAGGCTGTGCGTGAATGCCTCGCCGTAGCCGGCAGCCTCGATCACCTCCCGGGCCGCCGCATCAGCGGCTCGGCCGGCACCTCCGGGCGTCAGCGCGGCCTTGCCGGCGCGCTGTGCCTGCAGCACGACGTCGTACACGCGGCGGGCTTCCGCGCCGGGCTCGCCGACCGCGACCGTCCGGGTGAGGTCGGCGGAATACCCGTCCAGTACGCCGCCGACGTCGATGACCACCATGTCGCCGCGTTCCAGCCGGCGCTCGCCGGCGCGCGCATGCGGAAGCGCGCCGCGCGGACCGGAGGCGACGATCGGCTCGAACGACATCCGCTCGGCGCCGCGCTTCAGGTGGTGGTACACGAGCTCCGCCGCGACGTCCGACTCGGCGACGCCGGCCACGATCATCGGGAGGACCGACTCCAGCACCTCGCACGTAAGCGCCTGCGCTGCGCGGAGCCGATCGATCTCCTCCTCCGTCTTGACGGCGATCTCGGCGTCGAGGAAGTCGTCCAGCGGGATCAGTTCGACGTCGGGCAGGAGACCCACCAGGCGATTGAAGCTCGCGAGCGTCGTGTGGGACGATGCGACGGCCACGCGCCGGGCGTCGCCGAGCAATCCGTTCTCGGCGACGTGCTCGAACAGCCGGTAACCGGGCACGTGGATCTCCGCGCCGGCGACCTCGGCGCGCGCCTGCGCGTCGTACCGGCCGTCGGTGACGAAGTGTGCCGCGCCGGCGCTGACGACCAACACGCCGGAGGAGCCGGTGAACCCTGCGGCCCAACGGAGATGCGCGGGGTGCGTCAGCACTGCGCCGTCGGCGCCGGCCGCGCGGGCGGCGCGCAGCACGTCGTCTGTTCGCGGGGTCATCGTCGCCGGCCGGTCAGGCCCGGACCGAGTAGTTCGGCGCCTCCTGCGTGATGGCGACGTCGTGCGGGTGGCTCTCTCGGAGGCCCGCCGCGGTGATCCGGACGAACCGCGCACGCTCCTGGAACTCGGCAATCGTGGCGCACCCGCAGTAGCCCATCGCGGCACGGAGGCCGCCCACCATCTGGTAGATCACCTCCGCCAGCGCGCCCTTGAACGGTACCCGGCCCTCGATTCCTTCCGGGACGAGCTTCCTCAAGTCGTCCTCCGCGTCCTGGAAGTAGCGGTCCTTGCTGCCCTCTGCCATCGCGCTCAGCGAGCCCATCCCACGGTAGTGCTTGTAGCGCCGGCCCTCGTAGAGGACCGTCTCGCCGGGGCTCTCCTCGACGCCGGCAAACAGGCCACCCGCCATCACGGAATCCGCGCCGGCGGCGATCGCCTTCGGCACGTCGCCCGTCTGCTTGATCCCGCCGTCGGCGATGACGGGCACGCCGTGCTCCGCGGCCGCGCCGGCGCAGGCCATCACGGCGGTGAGCTGCGGGACGCCGACGCCGGCGACCACGCGCGTGGTGCAGATAGACCCGGGGCCGATTCCCACCTTCACCGCGTCGGCGCCGGCTGCGATGAGGTCGTAGGTGGCCTCCGCGGTGGCCACGTTCCCGCCGATCACGTCCAGCGAGCCGTAGTCGCTCTTGATCCGCTCGATCATGTTCAGCACGCCCTCCGAGTGGCCGTGCGCGGTATCGACAACGACGACGTCAACGCCGGCCTCGACCAGCGCCGCGATGCGCTCTCCTGTATCGGAGGCGATGCCCACGGCGGCGCCCACCCGAAGGCGGCCGTACTCGTCCTTGCACGCATGCGGATGCTTCTTGCGCTTCTGGATGTCCTTGAAGGTGATCAGCCCCCGCAGCCGCCCGCCCTCGTCGACGATGGGGAGCTTCTCGATCTTGTGCCGCTGTAGGATGTCCTCCGCCTCATCCAGCGACGTCCCCACCGCTGCCGTAACCAGCGGAGGGCGAGTCATTATCTCCCGGAGGTGCCGGTCGTTGTCCGTTTCGAAGCGGAGGTCCCGGTTCGTGACGATCCCGGCGAGGAGCCCTCCATCCTCGACTACAGGGATGCCTCCGATGTGGTAGCGCCCCATCCGCTCGCGGGCCTCGCCGACGGTGCCGTCGGGACCGAGCGTGATCGGGTCGAGGATCATCCCGCTCTCGGATCGCTTGACCAGGCGCACCTCGCCGGCCTGCCGCTCGATCGACAGGTTCTTATGCAGGATGCCGATCCCCCCCTCGCGGGCCATCGCGATCGCGAGCTCGCTCTCGGTGACGGTGTCCATCGCGGCCGAGAGGATGGGGACCGGCAGGCGGATGTTGCGCGTGAGCCGGCTCCACGTGTCGACCTCGCGCGGCATGACGGTGGAACGCGCCGGCACCAGCAGCACGTCGTCGTAGGTCAGGCCCTCGAAGGCAATCTTGTTCATGGGGGGCGGGGGGTCAGCGCCGGCGCGGCTGTCGGCGCCTCGAGGGGCGCCCGGGCGTCGTACGGGCGGGTCGTTCGAACAGGATTTCTTTCAACTTGACGGAGCGCCGGAGGGCGTTGATCTCGTGCGGCTCCAGCCGGCGCCAGCGGCCGCGGCGAAGGCCGTCCAGGGTGAGTCCGGCGTAGCGCACGCGGTCGAGTTGGACTACCTCGTAGTCGAGAGCCTCGAACATGCGCCGGACGAGCCGGTTGCGACCCTCGTGCACGGATAGGGCCACCTCGGAGCGATCGGCACCGACGTGCCCGGCATGGTCGGCACGCGCCGGCCCGTCCTCGAGCTGGACGCCGCGCTCGAGCCGCACTACGTCCTCGGCTGCCATGGGCCGGGCCGTCCGCACCACGTACAGTTTCTCCACGACGTAGCGCGGGTGCATCAGGCGGTGCGCGAGGTCGCCGTCGTTGGTGACGAGGAGCGCACCCTGCGTGTCGCGGTCGAGACGGCCGACAGGGAAGACGCCGGCGCCCTCGTGCTCGTCGAGCCCCAGGAGGTCCATCACGGTGCGCCGGCCGCGTTCGTCGTCGGTTGTCGTGATGGTGTCGCGGGGCTTGTTGAGCAGGATGTAGACCGGCCCCTTCGGCGACACGGCCCGTCCGTCGAGCGTGACACGGTCTGCCGGCGTGACGCGCCCGCCGAGCCCGACGACGGTCGCGCCGTTGACGGACACGCGGCCGGCGCTGATGAGCTCGTCGGCCTCTCGCCGGGAGGCGACGCCGGCGCGGGCGAGGAACCGGTTGAGGCGCATCGGCCCGTCCGGGTCCGGCGGCGGCGCCTCGGGGGCCGTTGCCCCGCGGCGCCGGCGCTCAGCCACGGCGCGTCGGCGCGCGGCGTCGGGGTCGGAGCGGGGTGGTCGACGCTCAGCCATCGGTGGGCGTTGGTGGCGCGAGGGCTGTCTCGGCCGCTAGCAGGGCGCGCTCGCGACTGAACTGGGGATCGGCGAGGAGCTCCTCTACCTCACGCGGCCGGGGCAGCTCCTCCAACGTGCCGAGGCCGAAGAGATCGAGGAACCGCTCCGTAGTTCCGTAGAGCAATGGGCGCCCTACCGACTCGGCGCGACCGACGACCGAGACGAGGTCTTTCTCCAGCAGGGCCCGGAGCGCGTAGTCGGTGTTCACGCCGCGTACGAAGTCGACCTCGGGCTTGGTCACCGGCTGGCGATAGGCCACGACGGCTAGGGTCTCTACCAGCGCACGCGACAGCTTGCCACCCTCCTCGCGCGCGAGGAGGGTCCTGACAAACGGCGCCATCTCGGGCTCCGTAGCCATCCGCAGCCCCCCACCCCACCGCTGGATCCGGAAGGCGCGACCCGACGTGGCGTAGACCTCGTTGAGCGACTCGACGGCGGCGTCGACGTCGGCCGCGTCGACGTGCGCGCCGGTGACCTCGGCGATGATCCGCGCCGCCTCGGACGCGCCCAGGGGCTCCTCCGCCGCGAATGCCAGGGCCTCCACGGCGCGCTCCAGGGCCGGCGTCGACCCGCGGCTGGCTACCGATTCGGAGGGGGCGGTTTCCATGTTCGAAGCTACGACGGGCCCCCGCCAGCTTCCTTCACGCCGGCTCCGCGGTTCGCGCAGGCGCGATGCGGAAGTCGTCGGAATCGGCCCCCAGCACGAGCCGCGCGGCCTGGGCGCGAACGAGCTCCAGCACCGCCAGGAACGTGGCGATGATGAACGAGCGCGACCGGCCGCCGACCAGGTCCACAAACGAGCGCGGCTTCTGCCCGATCTCCTCCAGCACCCAGGCTTGCTGCGCCTCGACGCTCCACGCCTCCCGGCGCAGGGGGTGTACCTCCGGCTCCGGCGCCTGCGCAAGCACCCGCTGCAGCGCGCGCATCAGCTCGAACAGGGAGACGCGGACGGGCACCTCCTCCGGCGGCCTTTCCTCGGCGACCGCTGCCGACGCCGCGCCACGCGTCGCGTGCCGGGAGCGGGCATCGAGGCGCTCGTCGAGCTGGCCGGCGGCCTCCTTGTAGCGGACGTATTCCAGCAGCCGCTCCACGAGCGGCCGGCGCGGGTCCTCCGGCTCCTCTCCGTCGGGGCCCGCCGCGCGCGGCAGGAGCATCGCGACCTTGATCGCGATCAGCTCCGCGGCGAGGTAGATGAAATCCGCCGCGCCGTCCAGGTCCACCGCCTCGAGCACGCGCACGTGCGCCAGGTACTCGTCGGCGATGCGCGCGATGGGGATGTCGAACAGGTCCAGTTCGTCGCGGCGGACGAAGAACAGGAGCAGGTCGAGGGGCCCCTCGAAGTCGGCCAGGGAGACGCGGTACATCGCGGTCGAGGGTACGCCGCGCCGGCCGCGCGGTCAACGCGGCTGCCTGGTCACGCGCCGGCGCCGGCGCGCTTCGCCCGGAACCAGTCCACCGTGCGCGCGAGCCCCTCCTCGAGCGGGACCTCCGGCCTCCAGCCGAGTCGCTCCGCGATACGGGACGCGTCGAGCACGCTGCGCTGCTGCTCGCCCGGCTTAGCCTCTCCGTGCGCCTCCGGCGCGCCGGCGCCGACGCGCTCGTTGATCACGCGGAAGAGCTGGTTCACGTCGCTCTCGACGCCCGTGCCCACATTGAGCACGTCCGATCCCTCCGCATCCAGTGCTGCCATCACGGCACGCACGACATCGCCGACGAATACGTAGTCCCGCGTCTGGGTCCCCGGTCCGTTGATAGTCGGCTGGGCGCCGTCGAGCAGGCGCTCGGTGAAGATGGCTACCACGCCGGCCTCACCGTGGGGATTCTGGCGCGGGCCGTAGACGTTGGCGAAGCGGAGCGCCACGAACTCGATCCCGTATAGCGCGCGGTAGAACCACAGGTAGTGCTCCGACGTCAGCTTCGTGATCCCATACGGCGACGCCGGCCGCGTGGGGTGCGTCTCGGGCTGCGGTCCTCCGCCGTTCACTTCCGGGTCGGGCTCGCCGTAAATGGCCCCGCCGGTCGAGGCGAAGACCACGCGCTCGAGCCCGTTGCGCCGGCCCGCCTCCAGCGCGTTGAGGAGGCCGAGCACGTTCACGCCGGCGTCGAAGACGGGGTCGGCCACGGAGCGCCGGACGTCCATCTGCGCGGCGAAGTGCATCATGGCGGCGAATCGCTCCTTCTCGAACAGCCCCGCGACGCCGGCGTCGCGGATGTCCATCACGTGGAGCGTCGCGCCGGCGGGCACGTTCTCGCGGCGTCCGCCGGAGAGGTCGTCGAGGATGTGCACCTCGGCGCCGGCCTGGACCAACGCGTCGGCCACCTGCGAACCGATGAAGCCGGCGCCGCCGGTTACGAGGACGGGGCGGCCGGCGTATCGCGAAGGCATGGCGTAGCGTCAGGCGCTGGCTTTCAGGTCGGGGACGAACGCCACGGTCGAGAGGCGCGCCGGCGCGAAGATCGCCTCTGCGGCCGCCCGCACGTCCTCGGCCCTCACGGCCTCGACCTCGTCGAGCACCTCGTCGAGGGAGTAGTACCGTGCAAACAGGAGCTCGGTCCTGCCGAGCCGCTGCATGCGATTCGACATGCTCTCGAGACCAAGCATCACGGAGCCCTTTAGCTGCTGCTTGCCGCGCGCGAGCGCGCCCGGAGTCAGCGGCTTCGCGGCAATGTCCTCCAGTTCCCGCACGACGAGCTTCTGGACGCGGTCGACCTTGCTCCCGTCGACACCCACATACACGCCGGCGTCGCCGCTGTCGGCCTGTTGGTTGACGAACGAGTAGATCGAGTAGCAGTAGCCGTACCGCTCGCGGATGTTCTGGTTCAGGCGGCTGCTCATGCCGGCGCCGAGCACCGTGTTGAGCAGCGCCAGCGCGGTGCGCCGTCCATCAAGCGCCCCCCACGCCGGCGCGCCGATCACGAGGTGTGCCTGCTGGATGGGGCGCGGAATCGCCTGTGCCGAAGGCGCGTACGCCTCCGGGGCTGTGCGCATGAGGTCGAATGGCTTCCTGTCGAACCCCGCAAGCTGGCGCTCCACTTCTCGGACCACCCGCGCGTGATCCACGCGGCCTGCGACGGCCACTACGATCTGGTTGGGTGCGTAGCGCTGCTCGAGGTACCCGCGTACTCGCGCCGGCGTGAACGACTGCACGCTCTCCGGCGTGCCGATGACCGGCCGGCCGAGTGCGTGCCCCGGGTAAACGGCCTGTTCGTAGAAATCGAAGACGTGGTCGTCCGGGTTGTCCTCGTACATCTTGATCTCCTCGATAACCACGTCCTTCTCTTTCTCGACGTCCTTCGCCGGGATCGTGGGCGAGGTAACGAGGTCGAGCACGGTGTCGAGCGCCCGCCCGAGGTGCTCGTCGAGGCCGCGGGCGTAGAAGCAGGTCTGCTCCTTCGTGGTGAAGGCGTTCAGGTATCCGCCGACGGACTCCATCCGGCGGTTGATCTGGTATCCGCGCCGGCGCGCCGTGCCCTTGAAAACCAGGTGCTCGAGGAAATGGCTGATGCCGCCGTCGGCCGGCGTCTCGTCGCGGCTACCGGCGTTCACCCACGCGCCCACGGATACCGACCGCACGGACGGTATCGACTCCGTGACGACGCGTACGCCGCCGGGCAGGATCGTCCGCTCGAAGGTCGCCGCGGCTTCCTCGAGCGGCGTTGGCCGGCGCTGTACCAGGGACTTCGGGGATCTGATGGTCTCGGGGGGAGCGGGTGAAGGTCGATTGGCGCGCGGCACCGGCGGTCATGGCCGCCGGCGCGTCCTTGCATCGACGTCGTGTGAGATCACGCCAGACCGCGCGTGGCCCGCACGTTCGCCCCATCACCGGCCGCGCCATCGCCACCGGGTGTGTGCGGCTCGGCACCGCCAGGGAACTGCTTGATGTGGGCCTGCTGCACGGGCCGCCCCGTGCCGGCGGCGTTGGGCGAGGCCTCGTGGATGTAGAAGTCCACCGCCGGCAATGACTCGACGAACGCGAGCGAGGCCTCCGCCGCGGTGCGCATAGCATCGTCGGCGTTGCGCTCCAGCTGCCGCAGGTTCTGCTCGATGCCGTCGTGGGCCATGTGCATGAAGTACACCCCGGCGGCCTTGTCGCGCTCCCACTCGGCGCCGGAGGCGCCCTCCATCATCTGCTGGTCGAGCCGCGCGAGGACGCACGACCACGCGAAGAGGTACGACGCGTTGTCGGCCAGGCGCGCATGGATCGCGCCGCGCCCGACGATCTCGTCGGCGTGCTTCTTCGAGGTCACCTTGAAGGCCCGCGTGTGGTTCTGGACGTGGGCCGCGAGGCGATCGGCGAAGGAGCTCAGGGAGGGGTGCAGCCGCTCGAACGACGGGCGGGCGACGCGCTTGCCGAGGAAGATCTCGGCGGCCAGCGGCGTGCCGGCGCGGATCGTCGCGGGGCGGAAGGCGCCCTTCAGGATGCGCGTGACGTTGTCCGGCAGGTCCTGCTCGTCGTCCCACGAAACCGTGTTGAGGACGCCGAGCATGAACTCGGCGAGCTGCTTGCCGCCGTAGGCGAAGATGAAGCCCTGCATCACCTCGTTCGAGCCCTCGACGATGCGGTGGATGCGGTTGTCGCGCCAGATGCGCTCCAGCTCGTTCTCCGTCATGTAGCCTTCGCCGCCCACGATCTGCAGCGCCTCGTCGATCACCTTCCAGCCCTGCTCGGAGCAGAACCACTTGCAGGCCGCCGTCTCGACCATGATGTCCGCGTCGGCCCTGTCGAGCATGCCGCAGGTCATGTAAAGCACGGCGCGCATGGCGTAGACGCGGGCGTGCATCTCGGCGATGCGCTTCTGGACGAGCTCGAAGTCGGCCAACGGGCGCTGGAACTGGTAGCGGGTGGCAGCCCACTTCGTTGCCTGCTCGGCCGCGCGGGCGGCGCCGCCCGTGATGCCGGCCGACAGCGTGCAGCGGCCGTAGTTGAGGCACGTCAGCGCCACCTTCAGGCCCTGGCCCTCCTTGTGCAGGAGGTTTTCCTTCGGGACGCGGACGTTGGTGAAGCGGATTCGCGCTTGCCACGTGCCGCGAATGCCCGTCTTCGAACGGTTCTTCTGGAAGACCTCCACACCTTCCATGTCCGGCGTGACCATCAACGCGGTGACACCCTTCTTCTCCTTGCCGGTCTTCGGGTCTACCACCATCTGGTTGGCCATCACCGTCATCAGGCCCGCGAGCGCGCCGGAGGTGCTCCACTTCTTCTCTCCGTTGAGGACGTACACACCCTCGTCCGCGAGCCACTCGCAGTGCGTCTCCTGGCCCGCGGCGTCGGAACCGACCTGTGGCTCCGATAGACAGAACGCCGACAGGTACTCGCGCGCCACGCTGGGCAGGTACTTCCGCTTCTGCTCGTCGGTCCCGAAGAGCATGAGCGCCTTGCAGCCGATGGACTGGTGCGCGGAGACCACGACCGAGGTGGAGCCGCAGCGCCGGCCTATGGCCTCGAGGACGCGGTTGTAGCTCGTCACGCTCAGGCCGAGGCCGCCGTACTCCTCCGGGATCGTCATTCCGAGGACGCCGATGTCGAACAGCCGGCGGATGGCCCACTCGGGGATGTACTGCTCCTGGTCGATCAGGATCGACGGATGCTCGTTGTCGAGGTAGTCCTCGAGCTCGACCAGCAGCGCGTCGCAGCGTGCCCGCTCGTCGGCGGACGGGCGCGGGTACGGAAGCACCAGCTCCTCGCGGACGCGGCCCCAGAAGAGGTTCTTGATGAAGCCCATCTCCTCGGGCTCCGGGCCCATCATGGCCTCCGTTTCCTGCAGCATCTGCGCGTCGCGCGCGGACACTCCCTTCAGCTTGTCGAGGAGCGACATCGGTCGGATTGGCTGGTGTGTGCGCCGGTCGCCTGCGCCGGCCGGACAAGGTAGCGCGGCAGCGGCCGGCGCCGGGCGGGCGCGGCCAGCTCCGGCGCCTGTGGCGGGCCTGCCCGGAGCCTTTTCGCGCGGATTTCGGCCGGCCCGGCCCGGCCCTTCACAGGATGTCGTCGCGCCGGCGCCGCGGCGCAGGACGCGTCCGGTTCGGGCTCAGTCGACGCGACCGCTGAATACCGCGCCGTGCGGGACGCCGTCCGCGCGCCCGCCGTGCGGCCACTCCTTGTTCTGCATCCGGTACCCGGGCTCCGTCGCCCCCGGCTCCCGGAAGCGGTCGTCCATCCACAACCTGCCGGTCGCCGGATCGAACCCCGCGATCACGACGCGATGCATCAGGTCGCCGTATCCGGTCAGGACGACACGGCGGTGGTCCGGCGCCAGCGCGATCCAGTGCGGCACGTCGCTCTCGCCGAACGAGAGCCGGCTCACCTCGCGGGGTGCGGAAGGATCGCTGATGTCGAGACTCACGATCGCGCTCCACGCGGGCACGGTCACGAGGTAGTAGTCCCCCGCGATCGCGGGGATGGCGCAGTACGTCCGCGGCTTGCGTGGAAACGACGCCACGAGCCGCGCCGACGGGGAGTCGGTCTCCAGCCCCTCCATCAGGTAGAGCCCGCACGAGAAGGTCGAGACCAGCACGGTGCGGCCGTCGTCCAGCACGCGCGGCTCCGCCGTTAGCTGCGACTCGCCGCCGTCAGGGCCATCCTCGAGGAGGATCGTATGCAGCAACGACAGGTCGGACAGGCGCCAGACCTGGAGTTGGCGGGAGGCCTCGTGGTCCTGGTGCATGTCGGAAGTCGTGGTAACGATCCGATCCAGGGCCGGCACCACGCCGGCGCTGTAGACACGCGTGTTGGGATCGAGACCCGGCGCGTCTGCGGAAACCGACCGCACGCGTTCGCCGGCCGGCGTCACTTCCACGAGTCCGCCCGGCGCCATGCCGTCCGGCCCGTGCCGCATCTGGAAGGTCGCGAGCACGTTGCCGTTGGGCAGCCGGAGGTAGCTGTGCGGGTGCTCGTAGCCGTCGACGCCGCCGAACTCGCCGGCGATGCGCGGCTGCTCCGGCTGGCGCAGGTCGAAGATCCAGGTACGGCCGGCGGCGAAGCCGTTGGCGAAGAGCTGGCGGTCGGCGGGCATCTCGTGCTCCGTGTGGTGCGGCATCGTCCTCCGCGCCGGCACAGGCAGGGTCGTCACGAGGCGCCCGTAGCGCGCCGTGTCCGACTCGGTGACGTCGAGCACCGCCAGGAAGTCCTCCTCCGTGGAGTCGACCGACGCGGTCCAGAGGTAGAGGTACTCGCGGCCGTCGGCCGGCGCCGGCTGCGCGGACGCGCCGGCGCCGGCGGTGAGCGCGAGGGCCGCGCAGCCGAGCAGGCGACGGCTAGTCCGCATCGGGGTCGTGCAGTGGGCCCCAACGCTACGGATCACGGCACAAACCAGCATCTAGCGGCTCGGCCGGCTGTTCCCCAGCTGGCGCGGCGGGTATGTTGCGCAACCCCGCCACGTAGGCATGGATTTCCCCGATCGCCTGGCGGCCGCTGTGGCTGCCGCTGGCAGCCCGCTCTGCGTGGGCCTCGACCCGCGCGTCGAGCATGGCGACGACACGCTCGATTTCTGCCTCGCGATAACGGAAGCGACGGCTCCGTACGCGGCGGCGTTCAAGCCCAACCTGGCCTTCTTCGAGTGCCGCGGCGCGGCCGGCTGGGCCGACCTGGAGGCACTCTGCGGCGCGATCCGCGCGACCGGCCGGCTGCTCGTCCTGGATGGAAAGCGCGGCGACATCGGCTCGACGGCCGATCGCTACGCGGAGTCGCTCTTCGACACGCTCGCCGGCGACGCCGCCACCGTGGCGCCCTACATGGGCACGGACAGCATCGCGCCCTTCCTCACGCGCGCCGGCCGCTGTGCCTTCGTGCTGGTCGCGACGTCGAACCCCGGCGCATCCGACCTTCAGACTCTCGATGTGGACGGCGAACCGCTATACCGCCACACCGCCCGCATGGCGGCGGCCGCAGGCGCCGGCGCGGCCGGTACCGTAGGGTTCGTCGTCGGCGGCACGCGCCCGGCCCTGCTCCGGGAGCTGCGCGAGGAGCACCCGCACGTTCCCTTCCTCGTGCCCGGCGTCGGCGCGCAGGGCGGCAGCACGGACGAGGTTGTCGCGGCGAACGCCGGAGGCCCGATGCTCGTCAACGCGTCGCGCTCGATCCTCTACGCGTCCGAGGGCCCGGACTTCGCCGCCGCCGCCGGCCGCGCGGCCGCGCAGCTCTCGGAAGAACTCGCGGCCTGACGGTTACGCCGGCGCCGGCGGCGCGTCTAGGGGGAGACACTCCCTCCCCCACCTGGCCGCCCTCGCATCACTGGCGCCGGCGCCGCTCATCGGCGAGCCCGACGCGCTCCTCCGCGGCGTGCCCGAGTCCGTCCTGCAGGACGTCTGGCAGCACCGGCGCTTCGACGCCCGTGCCGCAAGGCTCACGACCGGCGAGCGGATAGAGGTCCTCCACGCCGGCCGCCTGAACCGCAACGCCGGGCCGGACTTCCTCGACGCTCGCGTGTCCATCACCGACGACGACGGCCACACCATCGTCCTCGCCGGCGACGTCGAGATCCACCGCAGCTCGGGCGAGTGGGTCGTCCACCGCCACGACCGCGACGCGCGTTACGACCGGGTGGTGCTGCACGTCGGCTTCGCCGAGGATCGGCACACGGGCTCGCTGCGCCGGGCCGACGGCACGCTTCTACCCGAAGTCGTCCTCGGCGAGCACGTGGGTGCCCCGCTCCGCCGACTGCTGTTCGAGTTCTTCGCGCACGCGCGGCCGGACTTCCCCTGCGCGGCATCGTGGGATACCGTGCCGGTCGACGTCCGGCGGGAGTGGGTGCGCCGGCTGGGCCGCGCCCGCGCCCGGGAACGGGCGGCGGCGCTTCGCGAGTGGGACTCCACCGACGAGGCCCTGTACCACGCAGCCTTCCGCGCGCTCGGCTACGCTCCCAACGCCGACGCCATGCTCGACCTCAGCCGGCGCGTCCCCGCCGCGCTCCTCGCCACCCTCGACGACCCCCTCGACCGCGAGGCAGCGCTCCTCGGAACCGCCGGCCTCCTCCCCGCGCCGGCGTCGCTCCGAGGCACCGACCCACCGGCGGCCGTCTACGCCGGCCTCCTCGCCGATCGGCTCGCCGCGCTCGCGCCGGCGCTGACCGTACCGATGGCGGCATCCGTGTGGTCCGCCGGCCGTCTCCGGCCCACCAACCAGCCGGCGCTGCGCGTGGCGCAGGCGGCCGCCCTCGCCGCGCCGGGTGGCCTGGCCTCGACGGGCGTGGTCGAGCACCTCCTCGCCCTGGCGTCCGTCGAGGAGCCCGTCCGCGCCCTCCGCGCCTGGTTGCTCTCCTTCGAGCCCTCGCCGTTCTGGATGGACCATGTCCGCTTCCAGACCCGCATCCCGCCGCGAAACGGCCACATCGGGGTGGACCGCGCGGACCGGCTGATAGTCGATGCGATCCTGCCGGCGCTGGTGCTGGAAGCTCGCCGGCGCGGCGAGCCCGAGCGGGAGCGCCGGCTAGTCGAGGTCGCCGACAGGCTGCCCGCCGGCTCGGACTCCGTCGTCCGGCGCTACGCGCCGTTCCGCCCCGCGGGTGAGCTGGAGGCTTCCGGACTGCGCGCCCTCGCTCGCGACTGGTGCGCCCGCGGCCGGTGCCTGCAGTGCGGAGTCGGGAGGTTTCTCCTGGGGGAGAGTCAGTAGTCAGTCGCCAATGACGGCGCCCGCCGAGCACCACCCACCGCCAACGGCCCGCGGTCCACAGTCCGCCTCCACCGTCACGCACACTCGGGCTGTTGACTACCGACCACTGACTACTGACTACTGACCATAGAGCAGCGATCTTGCCGCCGAAGCCACCTGCCCTATCCTGGAAGCCGTCGCCCCGCCCACAGCTCGCCGAATTGCGGACTTCCGCCGCCCGGTCGAGGGCGACCTCGAGGCGTTCCGGCAGCACTTCCGAGCCGCAATGCGCGGCCGCGGGGTCCTCCTCGACCGGGTCACGCAGTTCGTCCTGGCCCGCAAAGGCAAGGAGATCCGACCGACGCTGGTCCTGCTGGCGGCGCGGGCGTGCGGCGGCGGCGGCGACCGGGCGCTCCGGGCTGCCGCGCTGGTGGAGCTGCTCCACACGGCCACGCTCGTCCACGACGACGTCGTAGACGAGGCCGAACGCCGGCGCGGCGCCTTCTCGATCAACGCCCTCTGGAAGAACAAGGTCGCGGTCCTCTTCGGCGACTACCTGCTCAGTCGCGGCCTCCTGCTCGCGCTCGATCACGGCGACCACGACTTCCTCCACCTGATATCCGACGCCGTGCGCCGGATGAGCGAGGGGGAGCTCCTCCAGATCGAGAAGACGCGCCGGCTCGACATCGACCAGGGGACGTACTACCGCATCATCGCCGACAAGACCGGATCGCTCATCGCGGCGTGTCTGGCCTGCGGCGCCGCCAGCGCCGGCGCGGACGGCGAGACCGTAGCCCGGATGAAGGACGCCGGCGAATCGCTGGGGCTCGCCTTCCAGGTCCGTGACGATCTGTTCGACTACGGCGGGGCCGACGTCGGCAAGCCGCTCGGGCTCGACCTTCAGGATCGCAAGCTGACGCTTCCGCTGATCGCAGCCCTCGAGCGGGCGACGCCATCGCAACGGCGAGACGTGATCCAGACCATCCGCAGCCGGCGCCGGCGCGCAGCCGCCGCGCCGGATATCCTCCGCTTCGTCCAGCACCACGGCGGACTCGAGTTCGCCCGCGCCGCCATGGAGGAGCACGCCGCGGCCGCCGCGGCCATCATCCGTGAGCTCCCGCCCTCCGACGCCCGCGATGCGCTGATCGACCTCGCCGAGTATATCGTCGCCCGCAAGTCGTGATCGCCTACCTTCCGAACCCCCTCAGCCCGGGACCGTGAATCTCTACCTCCTCGGAACGGGGGCCGCTGTCAGCGACCCGCACCGCACCACCACCATGCTGGCGGTCGAGGAGGAAGGACGAGTGCTTCTAATCGACTGCGGGGGCGACGTCGTGCAGCGTGCGATGGAGGCCGGGGTCGACCCCGCCCGAATCCATGCGCTGGTGCTCACACACGAGCACCCGGACCACGTCGCGGGCTTCCCGCTGCTAATCGAGAAGCTCTGGCTCCTCGGACGCACCGAACCGCTGCCGATCTACGGCACCGCCGGCGCGATCCGCGTCGCGCGCGCCCTGTTCGACGCGTTCGAGACCGCCAGCTGGGAGGGTGTTCCAGAGCGCGAATGGCACACCGTGGCCCACCACGCCGGCGCGACCGTATTCAGCGACGACACGTTCGACGTCACAGCCACGCCGGTCGAACACCCGGTGCCGACCATTGGCCTGCGCGTACTCGGCGCATCGGGGGCAACCGTGGCCTACTCCGCCGACACATCGGTCTCGGACGCCGTGGCGGAGCTCGCGCGCGACTGCGACGTGCTCGTGCACGAGGCCACCGGAACCATCCCCGGGGTCCACTCCTCGCCCGAGGAGGCCGCCCGTACAGCCGCCGCGGCCGACGTCGGCCGCCTCGTCCTTGTTCACCTGGCGCCGGCGCTCTCGCCTGACGACCTCGAGCGCGCGCGCCGCGTCTTCCCCGCTACGGACGTCGGCGAGGAGCTGGGCGTACTGGCCGTCGCGCCGGCGCCGGTGTAGCTAGGAGGTGATTGCGGTGTGCCGGCCCGGCGCGCCCCACTGGCATGTCATCGTGATTGCCTGTGACCTGTCAAGAGCGCGGGAGAGTGTTTCGGGCGTGCCGGCGCCGGGGCGTCCGCGCCGCGATCGTGGGTGATGAGCGATGGGTGACCAGGCGCGGAGCGGCACCGCCGCGAGGCAGCGCGCTCTCCCCTCCTGCGACGGGCTGCGAGCTGCAGCCACATCTGGCTGCCGCTCTCCCTGCTGATCGCCTGCGAGCTGTCGTGGTGCCAGCTCCCGGCTGCTAGCTCCCAACAGCCAGCCCGAACAGCCGGACGGCGTTGGAGCTCGTCACGGCCTCCACCTCATCGACCGGTAGCCCACGAACCTCCGCCAGTCGATCGGCAACGAGGCGGACGTACGCCGGCTCGTTGCGCCGGCCACGGTGAGGCACCGGCGCCAGATACGGCGCGTCGGTCTCGAGTATGATGCGCTCCAGGGGGACGGACGCCGTGACCGTCGCTACGTCGGCACGGGGGTAGGTGAGGGTTCCGCCGAGGCCGACGTGGAAACCCAGCGCCATCACCTCGGACACGAGCCACGCCGGCCCGCCGAAGCAGTGGAAAACCCCTCGCAGCGCGCCGGCCGGCGCCGCGGCGCTCTCTTCGCCGAGGATCCCCACGAGCGCCCGGGCACACGTCTCCTGACCGTCCTTGTCGCGCATGTGGAGTACAAGCGGCTTGTCGACCTCTACCGCGAGCCGCGCGTGAAAGCGCAGCGATCGTTCCTGGTCGTCGAGGTACGTGACGTCCCAGTAGTGGTCCAGTCCGGTTTCGCCGACCGCCACGACGCGCGAATCGGCCGCGAGGCCGGCGATCTCAGCCAGCGCGGCATCGGTGATACCCTTCGCCGAAGTCGGGTGGATCGCCGCCATGGTGTGGAGGCGGACCGGCCCGTCCGCGTACTCGTCCTCCATCTCCAGCGCCCGGCGAGTGGTTTCGGCATCCGTCGCCGGCATCAGGATGGCCCGGCCCCCGATCTCCGCGAATCGCGAGATCACCTCCGCGCGGTCCGCGTCGAACTGCGGCAGGTAGAGGTGCGCGTGGGTGTCGATCATGCCCGAGCGGTGGTCGGTGATTCCGGGTCGTGCGTAGCTCTCCGGGTCGTCCTGGCCATTCCCAGTCCCGTTCGTACGGCTCGGCCGTGGTCGGGCATCGGGATCCAGGTCGCCAATGGCCCTCCGGGCGTCGTGCCTCTTCTAAAGTCGGGCTGTGCGCTGGATGACTCTAATCGCTTACTCGCGTAATCGCTGAATCGCTGAAACGCTCAATCGCTGAATCGCCGAATCGCTGAATCGCTGAATGAATCTATCCGAGCCTAATCTCCGCCTCACATCCGCTCTCCCGTGCAAACCGGCACTACCTGGCTGCTCCGCGCTCTCGTGGTCCTCGTGGCGCTCGGCTCGATGGTGCCGCTCGTACGCGTTGTCGCGGACTGGGTCGCGGTTGCTCGCGTCCTGGGCGCCGCGCCGGCGCCGCCGCCGGTACGCGGCTACGACGGTGTCCGCTGGGAGGATCACGACGGCGTGATCGTTGCCGCCCACGTCGATGCCCGCGGCCCGGCGGCACTGGCCGGCCTTGCCAGCGGCGACAGCCTGTTCGCGTTGGACGGACAGCAGTACTTCGGCGCCGAGGACGTCCAACGCGCCGTCGAACGCGCGTCCGGGAGCACGCTCGTTTACGAGTTGACGGATGCCGGCCGCGCCGGCGGCCAGCCGCGCCAGGTGGAAGTGCCCGTCGTCCGCTACCCGGCGTTCCTGTACCCACTCAACCCGGCGGTGTGGACCGTCTCCGGCTGGGGTTTCGCGCTCGCAACCTTCGTGCACCTGCTGGCCCTAGCGATTGTCGCGCCGCTGGCCCGGCGCAGCCGGCGCGCGATGCGGTCGACGCTGCTCGTCGCAGCGGCGCTCCTCTGGGTGGGCGGCAACTTCATTCGCATTCTGATCCTGGCGGCCGTTGGCCCGCCGGAACTGGTTGGCCCGGGGCTCGCGGCGCTCTTCGAAGCGTTGACGCTGCTCGCGCTGGCCGGGTGGGTCGCCTTCCCGGCTCTGCTGCTGCACCAGGTGCTGCTCGACTCGACGATGATGAGAGCCGCGACGCGCGGCGTCCGCGCCCTCGTGTGGGTCCCGCCCACGATCCTGGGCGCGGCCGTGTCCGTCGCCACGGCGCGGGGCGCGATCGGGCCCATCCCGCCGGACGCCCTCCTCGCGCCACTTCTCTTCTACGTGTGCCTCTACGTCGGCGCCGCGAGCGGGCTCGTGCTGTGGGTCACCAACCGGCGGCGCGGCGAAACGGCGCCGGCTGCACAGGGATGGAGCCGCCTGGCCACGGGCATCGTGCTCGTCCTCGCATCCGTCGGCGCGCTCTACGCCCTCGGTTTCGTGCCCGGCGGCGCTATTCGCGACGACGTGTCGGCCGCACTCGTCGTGGCGCTGCAGCTCTTCTCGCTCGCTCCCGTCGGCGTCGTCTCCATCGCGACGATGCGCTATGGTCGCTTCGACCGCGTCCTCACGCAGGCCGTGGTCTACGTCGTAGGGCTCGGGGCCGCGTTCTTCGGTGTCGCCACGTCGCTGTGGCTGCTCCGCGCCGTCTCGCCCGGCGCGTCCCGCAGCCCGCTCGTGGTCGCCGCGTGGCTCGTCGGGGCCCTGGTCCTGATGGAGCGCGCTACCGTCCGGCTCCGGGCATGGGCGTCGGACTGGGTGCAGTCGGACCGCCGGCGCGCGCGGCAACGCCTTAACCGATTCGCCGACCGGGTACGCACCTACGTAGACGGCCAGGCACTCGCGGACGAGACCGTCACCGCGGTGGGCGAGGCCCTCGGAGCCCGATCGGCCGTTCTCTATCTCGCCTCGCCTGTTCCCGGAGGCGAACGCTGGATTCGCGCCGGCTATCGACCCGAATCGCCGTACTTCACGTCCGAGACGATGGACGACGTCTGGCGGCTGATCGACACCAACGGCGGAGGACGCATCTGGTCGCGGACGGCAGAACTCGACGAGACGGGCTGGCCCGAGGATGAGAGCGACCGGCTACACCGCCTCGGCGTGGCACTGATCGTCCCGGTGACGAGCGGAGGGGGCGACAGCGTCGGGGCCCTCGTGCTCGGGCGACGGGAACAGCGCGGCGCGGTGTACAACCTCGAGGATGCCGAGATGCTGCGCGCGCTTTGCGGCCAGCTCGCCCTCGCCGTGGAGCGCCTGGCGCTGCTAGAGCGCGAACGCGCGCTCGTGGCCGAAACGGCGGAAGCGCAACTGGCGGCCCTGCGCGCGCAGATCAACCCGCACTTCCTGTTCAACGCCCTCAACACAATTGCGGCGCTCATCGGCAGCCGGCCGGCCGAGGCCGAGGCGACCGTCGAGCACCTGGCCGCGCTCTTCCGGCACGTCCTCACCGCCGGCGGCCGGCCGTTCCTCCCGCTCTCAGAGGAGGCCGCGCTCGTACGCCAGTACCTGGCCATCGAGCGCGCGCGCTTCGGCGACAGGCTCGTCGTGGAGGAGGCCCTCGACGCGGCGACCCTGGCAACGCCGGTGCCCGCGTTCGCCGTGCAGACGCTGGTCGAGAACGCCGTCAAGCACGGCATCGAGCGCCGGCGCGGCGACGGCCGCGTGCGGTTCGCCAGCCGGTGCGTCGACGGCGCGGTCGTCGTCGAGGTCTATGACAACGGGCCGGGAATCCCGGCTCTGTTCACGCCTCCGCTCGAGCCCGGCGGCGGCAGCGGCGCACGCACCTCCTTCTACGGCATCGGCCTGCGTAACGTAGCCGCCCGCCTCGAGCAGCTCTACGGCCGCTCCGACCTCCTTGCCATCGACAGCACGCCCGACGAGGGTACGCTCGCCCGCCTAACGCTCCCACTCGACGGCGATTGACATGCTGAGGACCCTGGTGGTCGACGACGAAGCGCCGGCGCGGGAGCGGCTTGCCCGCCTCCTGATGCCGCTGGTTGAAGCGGGCCGGATCCAGGTCGTCGGCGAAGCGACCGACGGCGAGGAAGCGGTCGGGGTGATCTCCGACGGGGGTATAGACCTCGCGTTTCTGGACGTGCAGATGCCCGGTCTCGACGGGTTCGCGGTGCTCGAGCGCCTGCCCCCGGAGACGCGGCCGGCGGTCGTGTTCGTGACCGCGTTCGACCAGCACGCGCTGCGGGCCTTCGATGTAGCGGCTGTCGACTACCTGGTCAAGCCCGTGGAGCAGGAGCGCCTGGTGGAGGCGGTCTCGCGCGTCGAACGCCTCGGCGCCGGCGAGGACGGTCGCAGCCGGGAGGAGCGGCTGGCGGACCTGCTCGACTACCTGGATCGCCCTCGGGGCGAGCAAGCGGCGGCGCCGGCGGAGGGCTACCTGAAGCAGCTCACCGTTCCCGGCCGCGACCGTCTGCTCGTGGTCTCGGTGGATGACCTGCTCGCGGCGGAGATTCAGGAAGGCATCACGCGTCTCTACACGCTGGGGCATGCGGACGGCGGTCGCGCCGGCGTCCAACGCCACCTGGTCGGCTACGCGCTCGAGGCCCTCGAATCACGCCTCGACCCGTCCGCCTTCATGCGCGTGCACCGCGCGGCCCTGGTCCAGATCGGGCACATCCGCGAGATGGTGCCGTGGTTCTCGGGTCGTTACAAGTTGGTGCTGAGCGGCGGCCACGAGGTGATCGCGAGCCGCGCTCGCTCGCGCGAACTGCGGGATCGACGGAGCCTCTGAGGGTTCCCCGGAGCGCCCACGGGCACGCCGGTGAGCGAGCTTCGCCCCGTTAACGTCGCGCTGGCAGCGCCGATACTTACCCGCCACGTCGCCGCTCACGTGCAAGCGCGCCCCCTTCCGAGAGCTCTCCCGGCCGTCGCCTGCGCGGCGTTCCTCGCCATCGCCATCGCCGGCGACGCCGCGGCGCAGTCTGCGGAGGTAGTCCGTGTTCGCGTCTTCGCCGCCACGCCTCTCCGCTCGGCGGTCGTCCGGGCCCACGACGGGCCCGTGGCGCTGCGCTCGGATGGCCGGCTGGTGGCCACGCTGCAGCGCGGCGAGTCTGTAACCCTCCGTGCCTCCGGCGGCCGCGTGGCGGCAACCGGCCCTGGCGTGGACGCCCTCGGCACAGCCATCGAGGCCGCGCCGACCGACGGAGGGATGGTCGCCGTCGAGTCGGGCAATACGCGCCGGCGGTACACCGGGACTCTCCGTGCGACGACTTCCGGCACCCTGAAGCTTGTCAACGCTGCACCGATCGAGGACTACGTCGCCGCCGTCGTCGCCGGCGAATACCCCTTCCAAGAGATCGAGGGCATCAAGGCGCAGGCCGTTCTGGCGCGGACCTACGCGCTCCAACGGCGGGGGCGCCTTGGCGACCACGACGTTGTGGACTCCATCATGGACCAGGTCTACCCCGGCGCCGGCGCGGCCACGGCCATGACTCGCCGCGCCGCAGATGAGACGCGCGGCGAGGTGCTCGCCTACGCCGGCTCCATCGCCGAGGTGTACTACTCGTCGTCCAACGGCGGCCATACGGCGTTCAACGACGCTGTCTGGGGCCGCACCCCCCTGCCCTACCTTCGCGGACGCCCCGACCCCTACGACTCCTCGCCGGACTCGCGATGGACCGCGCGAATCGCCGTTCAGCGCCTGCACGACGCCCTCGGCCGGCGCTTCGGCGGCAACGTCACCGGCTTCGACGTCGATTCGCGATCGGCCGACGGCCGAGTCCACTGGATGACGCTTCGCGGCGGCCGGCGTAGCCGGATCTCGGGACAGGAGTTCCGCATGCTCACGATTGAGGTTTTCGGCGGCCGCGTGCTGCGGAGCACGTTGTTCGAGATGCACCGTGCCGGCGACCACTATGTGTTCGAGGGCCGCGGCTGGGGTCACGGCGTGGGCCTCAGCCAGTACGGCGCGCGGGCCCAGGCGCAGCGCGGCCGCACCTACCGCGAGATACTCGACTTCTACTTCGCCGGCGCCGCGCTCACGCCCGCTTCCGACGCGTGGCAGGCGGGAGGCACGCCGGCGTTGCTGGACGCAGCCGCACCGCTCGACGCGGCGGAGAGGGAGGCAATGGGCATACGGAGCCGCCCGCTCACCCGACGCGAGCGCGCGCAGCGCGACGCCGGCGCAACCACGGATCCGTCGAGGATAGAGGAGCGGCTGCGCGATCCCGATGGGCGCCTTCGTCCCGCCCCACCCGAGGACTCGGGAACCGACGATCGTCGCGACGCCTGGTAGCCATAGCGTTCGGACCCGGCACGTCGCGGATTACACGAAGTAGCCGAACGCGTTCTCAAGGTGGTCGACCGCGGGCGGATCGTGCGCCAGGTCTACGCCGATTACATCGAAGCGGACCATCGCGCCTGAAAGCTTGCGCTCGAAGAGGTACGCCTCCGCGACGCGCATGATCGCCCGCTGCTTCGCCGGCCCGACGGCCTCGGCGGGACTTCCGAAACTGTCCCCGCGTCGGGCCTTCACCTCGACGAACACGATATCGCCGCCATCCGCGTCCGGATACGGCTGGAAACACACGAGGTCGACCTCCTCGTGAGCGAACCGGTAGTTGCGATCGAGGACCGTGTACCCGCGCGCCTCCAGGTGGCCCGCCGCGACAGCCTCTCCGCGCGCGCCGGCCGTCATGGCGCGCCGTCGCCCGCCGGCGTGGCCGCTCGGCCGGCGCGACGCAGTCGGTTGGCGAACCGCATGATGCGCCGGATGGCGCCCACGCGCCGGTGGAGCAGGAGCGGCAGTACCGCCGTGCTGAACGCGTCGAAGAGCTCAACGGACGAGACGAGGTCCTCGATCCGCGCCGCGAAGCGACCCTCCTCTTCCGTGGGTGCGTCCGCCTGGCGAAGATCTGACGCGACGGCATTGAGCGCGCGATGGACCGGCTGGATCTCGCGACGCTGGCGCTCCTCGATGATCGTGGTGGTTATGCGCCACACATCGCCCTCCGCCGTGTAAAAGTCCTTGCGAGACCCGGGCCGCTGCGTGCGGCGCGCGAGCCGCCAGTCGACCAGCGATCGGAGGTTGACGTTGGCGTTGCCGCGGCTGACGCCTAGGCGTGCCATGATCTCGTCGGTGTCCAGGGGACGCGCGCTGGCGAAGAGCAGCGCGTGGATCTGCGCCATCGTCCGATTGATCCCCCACTGTGCGGCCATGTCCCCCCAGAGCACGATGAAGCGCTCAAGCGCCTCCTGGTGCCGATCGGAAAGCGGTTCGGCGGGACTGGGGAATGTCTTCACCGGGGAAAGATATGGGTGGGGACGGGTAGGGAGAGGCGGATTCGTTGGTTGTTGGTTGTTAGTTGTCGGTTGTTGATTGCATAAGGCTCGGGGCTGGTTGGTTCTTGATCATTGTGTAGTGCCTTTGATAACATGATTGCATGTGTGAGCTTAAAGCGCATACAACGAACTACTAACAACTAACCACCAACAACGAACCATCACGCCCCCCGCCCCACCGCGCCGCCCCACCACTACCTTAGCCCAGCCCTCCCGTCTCCGTGCTGCCCGCCGTCACCCTCACGACCGACTTCGGCCTTCGCGACGCGTACGTCGCCGCCATGAAGGGGGCCATGCTGAGCGTGGAGCCGTCACTTCGGCTGGTCGACGTATCGCACGAGGTCGCTCCGCACGACGTGATGGAGGCGGCGTTCCTTCTACGCCAGGTAGTGCCACACTACCCGGACGGGACCGTCCACCTGGCGGTCGTGGACCCGGGCGTCGGAACCGACCGCCGGGCCGTCGCGGCGCGGTTTCGCGTCGGCGACACCACGCACGTTTTCGTGGGCCCGGATAACGGCATGCTGGCGCTCCTCACGGACGGGATGTCCAGCAACGACGCGCCTGCCGCCGGGGGGCTGTCGGGGCTCGAATGCGTCGTCGAGCTCGACAGGCCGGAGTTCTGGCGGACCCCTCGACCCTCGAGCACCTTCCACGCGCGCGACCTGTTCGGGCCAGCAGCGGCCCACATCGCTGCGGGGCGACGCCTCGAGGAACTCGGGTCGCCGATCGACGAGATTCAGCGCCTCCTCTGGGCGATCCCGCTGGCCGACGATGAGGGTGTCCGGGGCTGGGTGGTCCACATCGACCGCTTCGGCAACTGCGTCACGAATATCCCCGGGCACCTCATCCAGGACGATCCGCGCGTGCATACGGCCAAGTGCTACGTGGGCGGCGCCGTGTTGCGGGGCATCCATCGCACGTATGCCGACGTCGCCGCCGGTGAGCCGCTGCTGCTGCTGGGCAGCGCCGACTTCCTGGAGGTCGGCGTGAACGGCGGCAACGCGTCGTCGCTCCTGACGATTCGCAAGGGGTCCGCCGTCGACCTGGTCTACGGGGAGGCGCCGTGATGGAGACCGAGCGCGACCTGCAGAGCGCCGCGGGCGCGCGGCAGCCGGCCGCGGCGGGGCCCGGCGACTGGATGGAGGCGCCGCCGCGTCCCCGGCCCTCGGGACGCCGGCGCGGCTGGGCGGCCGCCCTCGCCCTGGTAGCGGTGGTCGCGGTGATCGCGCTGGTGATCACGTTCGCGTTCATGAGCCGGCGCGCCGGCGAGCAGACGCCCGACCTCCTCGCCCTCGTGGCCACGCGAGCATCCGACACGCGCGTCTCCATCGGCACGGGCGACCCGGAGCGCGCGCATCAGTTCATTCTCGACCAGTTCGGGTGGCCGTTGGACGTGCCTGCGCTGTCTTCGGCGTCGCTCGTTGGCGTTGGGGTCGACCCTCTCGTGGCCGGAGTCGAGCTCCCGTTCCTGCGCTACCGCGACGACGACGGGTCCCGCATCAGTGTGTATGCGTTCGACTACGCGTTCCTCGACGCGGCCGCGCGGCAGGTCCGGCTTGCGCCGGCGGTGTTTGCACGCCTTTCCGCCGTGCCCGCGGTCGACGTCCGCCGTCAGGACGAGCGCTACGTAGTGGTCTGGCGCCGGCGCGCCGCGATCTACGCCGCGGTGACCGACGACGCCGAGACCGCCGCGGCGCTGGCCGATGACGTGCGCTCCGACACCCCGGACGCGCGGTTTCAGGACTGAGACCCCTCGACCTCCGGCACGCCGCCGGCTCGATCGGGCGCACCGTCGCCGGGCGGAGCCTCCGCCGCGCGCAGGGCGATCCCGAAGACGGTCGATCCCGGACGTGACTCGACGAGCTCGAGCCGGCCGCCGTGGTACTCCTCCACGATGCGCCGCGCCAGGCTGAGCCCGAGGCCCCAGCCGCGACGCTTCGTCGAGAATCCAGGACGGAAGATCATGCGCTGGACCTTCCGCTCGATGCCCTTGCCGGTGTCGGAGACCTGCAGCAGGATCTCGTCGTCGTCCACGCCGGCCGAGATGGCGATCTCACCGTCGCCCTCGATCGCGTCGAGAGCGTTCTTGAGCAGGTTCTCGATGACCCATTCGAGGAGTTCGCCGTTCACCCAGGCGTGGAGGCCGGGGTCGACGTCGACCGTGAGCTCGACACGCCGGCTCTGCTGGGGGATGCGCCGGCGCATGTAGTCCGCCACACGCTCGACGAGCGGCGCGAGCGGCGCCGGCGCGAGGATCGGCGCCGTCCCGATCTTCTCGAATCGATCCGCCACCCGCCGCAGGCGGGACACGTCGCGCTCCATCTCGTTGGCCACGCTCTCGACATCCTCGTTGCCCTCGTGGCGCATCCGCAGGAGCTCGATCCAGCCGATCATGCTCGAGAGCGGCGTACCGAGCTGGTGCGCGGCCTCCTTGGCCATCCCGACCCACAGCAGCGACTGCTCGCTTCGCCGAACGTAGCTGAAGCCCATGTAGCCGACGAGAACGAATAGCGAGACGAAGAGCAGCTGCACGAACGGAAAGAGCCGGATCATCCGCGCGAGCGAGCTCTCGTCGTAGTGCACGAACTGTACCTCGCCGGCGAGGTACTCGAATCGGATTGGCGGATTCTCGCGGTCCATCTCGCGAGCGCGCGCCAGCAGCTCGTCGCGGATGGCCGCCTCGCCTGCGCCGGAGTCGACGCGCACGTTCTGGTGCGTGATGACGGCGGTCAGCTGGCTGTCGGTGATGATCGCCGGCACCGAGAAACGCCGCGGCGCCACGACCTCGTTGAAGACGAAGTCGAGCTCTTCGCTGGGCGGCATGGTCCGCGCCCACGCGAGCGCGGCCCGCAGTCCGCTGCTGTCGGCCGACAGCCGGCCGGAGGTCACGAGCGAATCGAGGACCTCCAGCTCGGCGATGTAGGGGTTGAAGGCTCTCGCCTGGGCCTGGTACTCGATCCCCCGCGCCCACAATCGGACGGCCTCCGCCTCCTGCTGCATCAGCCGGTCGGCCAGCCTGTTCGTCCACGCCAGCGACGCAACCGCGATGAGAACCGCGGAGACAATCAGTCCGAGCTTGAGTTTGGCGCTGGTTCGGTAAGCCTGCATGGTGCCGACGGGGGCCGGCGGAATATCGGGGCGGGCGGGCGGCTAGCGGCGATGGGCTGCTTTCCCGCCGCGAATGCGGCCGTTCGCAATCGGACACCCGCTGCGACCAGGCGAGACGCGGGGATCGCTCGCATCATCGACATCGTGGCGGCAGCCGGCGAGATGCTCCTGAGCGTCCGCCGCGCCGGCGCGCGCGGTGACAGGGGCGGTGCGTCCTCCCTGCCCGCTAGAGGGCTCTATTGACAACCACCTTGCTTCGGGGGTCATACCGCCTCCCGGCTCTACCGCCCGCGTTCGGGAACCGACAGCCCTCGGCAGATCTTCCGAACCAGACCATCCGGCACCTCCGTGTGCCGTGGCACCGCCTCCACAGCGCTTCAGGACGCACCCGTACCGGCGACGGTGCCGCAGCAGTTCCCCACGTTTCACGCCGCGACTCGGACCGTCGTCCTTTCCGCCTCGGCTGGGACGCCGCGCAGTCCCTCCTCGCGCCTGTCCTCCACGATCATCCCGATAGCGTCCGCGAGACTCTCGGGGGCCTCCTCCATGGTGCGCCCCTGCCCGTTGGCGCCAGGGACCTCCGGGGCGTAGGCGACGAACCACTCCGCATCGCGCTCGACGATGGCCGTGAACTCGTGCTGCATCAGGTGTCAGGGTGGGCGGAAGAATAGATGCCGCGGACTTCGGCGGGTTCGGCGGCGGTATAACAGGTTTGCCGGGTAACCGCGAAACGAGGTTTGCGACCGGCGCGTGGCAACGTAGGCGCGGACGCCGGCGCGGTGGCAAGGCCGGCCGCGTTTCGTCGGCTAGAGCGGCGGGCTCATTCCAATAAGGTCCCACCGCTGCCGCCATGACGCCACCCGGGCTCTGCACCGGGAATGGCCTCCACAAGCGGACGCTCACCGCGACCACCCTCGACCGCGCCGGCGCCGTCGTCTCCTCTGCGAAGCCGTCGTGCCGGCGCGCGCTCGCCCCGAGACCCGTGGCAGCAGCCCGCGAGATCGCTCGCGGTGGTGCCGTGCTCCTGAGCGACCGCCGCGTCGGGGCGCGGGGGCTGGTACATCCTCCCTAGGCGCTAGAGGTCATATTGCCAAACCCACATTGTTTCGGTCAGGCGGCTGCGGTCACGGGCGGAGCACGTACGCCCGTGCCCACCCTGACGCGCCGCCGATGACCAGGCCCCACGCGACGCCCCCTCCCACCATCCCCGCCGCGGCGGCCTCCGCTTCGTACACGGCGCTGTCCCCTCCGAGGAGGGCCGCAAGGCCTAGAGCCGCGCCGACGCCCGCTCCGATCAGCGCTCCCCGTCGGAGCGAGCGCCAATCCCCGTGCCGGACCATCCGAACGATGGAGTCCGTCGGCGCTGCGCGGCGGACGAGGAGGTGGCGCCACGCGGTGGAGTCGGCACGGACGAACAGCACGACCCCCTCCTCCCGCGCGCCGTCGGCGAGCGTCACCCTGGCGCGGCGGCCGCGCATCCGCTCGTCGAGGAGCGCGAGGTCGGCCGGCTCCGAGCGGGAGATTGCGAAGGTGGGGACGCAGCCGGCGGCCGCGGCGGCGAGGCAGAGGAGGGCGAGGCGCTTCACGAGGACCGAGTATGGCGCGACGGTGTTGGGCCGCCTAACAGCTTGCCGGTCAGCGGCGCAGGGCGCGTCGAGGCCGGCCGGGGCAGTGTAGGCGCAGCCGCCAGGACGAGGCAAGCCGGCCGGCCTGCGTCCGCTGAAGCCGCGGGGTCTTTCCAACAAGGTCCCACCGCTGCCGCCGTGACGCCGCCCGTGCTCTACACCGGGATCGACCTCCACAAGCGGACGCTCACAGCGACCACGCTCGACCCGGCCGGCGCCGTCGTCTCCGCGAAGCTGCCCTGCCGGCGGGACGCACTCGCGCTGTACTTCGCCGACCTGGACCGCCGGCCACACGAGCGCCGGCCCTCACTGGCTCAGCGGATCGGCTGCGATCCGGGAGCCGACGGCCGCCCGCGGCCGTGAGCCCGTTTGGGGGTGTGGCCCGCCACGCTCCACGCGAATGCGGAGCCTCTGGCGGCAGCCCTTGAGACCACCTACGGTGGCGCCGCGCTTCTGGCAGACCGCCGCGCCGGCGCGCGGCGACGAGACCCGCATGGCCCTTCCTGCTCGCAAGCGGCTCCTATTGACACCCACCATGTTTTGGGGGTTAGCGGGCGCCTGTGCCCGGCACGACGAACCGGCGTGTCGCGGACCACCTGCTACCGACTGCGTGGACGACGTAATTGCCCGGGGCGAGGTGCGAGCAATCGATGGCGAGGGACGCTGTCCCGGGGGAGAGCGGGCCGTCGTGGAGGACGACGACCTCCCGGCCCAGCCCGTCGTGTACCGCGACGCGGACGCCGGCCGCCGCGGCCGGGGGGCGCAGCCGCACTTCGGCGCGCGCCGTTGTTGGATTTGGGGCGACCGTCAGGGTGGGGCCCACGTGGCCCCCCGGTGCCTCCAACGCAACCACAATGGGGGCCCCGTACTCAAGTCTGCCAACCCGCGCATACGCAAGCGTCTCGCGGAAGCCCGAGTCAATCTCCCCGAACTCCTCCCAGAGGAGCAGTCCGATGCCTGCGGCGTGTCGCATCCGCCGCCACCCGGGAACGAGGACAAAGAACTCCTTCTGTGCGGCCAAGCCGCCGAATGGAAGGGGGAGCTCGTACCCTCCACTTACCGTCGACTCCTCGCCCTCCGGGCACGCGATGGCGCGGGCCGTGTCGGGGGGCGCTGGGAACGGCTCGTCGAGACGGCAGCCGATGCCCCCGATGGGGTGCTCCGCCCCGCCGGAGCCCGCGGCCACGGCGACGGCTGCGGCCGTGTCGTATCGGACCCGGTAGAGGGCGGTCGCTGGGGGCGGCAACGGCATGAGCGGAGGGACGTTGTGCGAGCGGAATCGGAGGAGGGCGTACTGCCGCCCCGCGACGACCTCCGTGCCGATAACCACATGGGAGGTCTGATACTGGCAGGGGTTGCAGTCGATGAAGTAGTACCTCTCCACCTCGTAGTGCCACTCGTCGCCGAGGCCGAGGGGGTAGTACCGCCACGGCGCCGTCGTGTCAGGGATCGCCTGCGCACTGGCGCCGAGGGGCGCGGCGAGGACGAGCAGGAGAGGGAGGCGTCGGCACATGGGAGGCGACGAAAGCGCCCGCTAACCAGCCATTAGGCGGACGACGTCGGCTTAGTACGCGGCGCGAATACGCCGGGCCGCCGGCCGCGCCGGCCGCAAAGGCCTTTGAGGCGCCGCTGCCGGATGGACACGTTTGCCCCCGATGCTCACCAGACCGCAAACGGCGAGCGGCTCACCGGCTACTGCTGACCCGCCCGCAGCGTCTCCTCCCGGCGCGGACCCGTCGACACCATCGAGATGGGCACCTTCAGGAAGTCGCTCATGAAGCGGAGGTAGTCCTGCGCGGCTCCGGGCAGCGCGTCGACGTCGCCCGTGCCGGCCAGCGGGCCGTCGAAACCGGGCAGGGTCTCGTAAATGGGCTCGACACGCTCCAGCGTCGGGAGGTCGGTCGGGAATCTATCCGACTCCTTCCCGTTGACGCGGTAGCGCGTGCAGACCTTCAGCTCGGGCAATCCGGCCAGCACGTCGAGCTTCGTGATGGCCAGGTCCGAGAAGCCGTTGATAGCGGCGGTGTAGCGGAGCGCGACGAGGTCGAGCCACCCGCAGCGGCGCGGCCGGCCGGTGGTGGCGCCAAACTCGTGGCCCTCGGCCCTCAGCCGCTCGCCTATGTCGTCGAGCAGCTCCGTCGGAAAGGGCCCGTTGCCGACACGCGTCGAATACGCCTTGGTGACCCCGATTACCCGGTCCACCGACGTGGGCGGTACGCCGAGGCCCGTGCAACACCCCCCCGCGGTAGGATGGCTGCTGGTTACGTACGGGTAGGTGCCGTGGTCCACGTCGAGCAGCGCCCCCTGGGCTCCCTCCGCGAGGATGCGCCGGCCGTCGGCCAGCGCGCGATGGAGGTACGCCGAGGTGTCGGTGACGAACGGGTCGATCCGGCGATCGAACGCCACGTACTCGTCGGCGATCTCGTCCACGTTCACCCCATCGTCGCCGTAGACGGCCTTCAGGATGGCGTTCTTCTCCTCCATCGCGGCGACCAGTTGCGCACGAAGGTTCTCACGGTCGAGTAGGTCGACCACGCGAATCCCGGAGCGTGCGTACTTGTCCACGTAGGCCGGCCCGATGCCGCGCCCCGTCGTACCGATCGCCTCGGCGTCGCGCCAGCGCTCCCGGGCCTGGTCGAGCCGCTTGTGATACGGCATGATCAGATGGGCCGTGTGCGAGATCAGCAGTCGGCCTTCCACCTGGAAACCGAGCGCCTCGACCTGCCTGATCTCGTCCATCAGCGCGACGGGGTCGATGACGACGCCGTTGCCGATGACGCACGTGACGCCCGGGTGGAAAATGCCGCTGGGGATCAGGTGCAGCACGAACAGCTGCGACGGCGCCCCGCCGTCGCCTCCCCAGGCGATCGTGTGACCGGCGTTGGCGCCTCCCTGGTAGCGGGCGACAATGTCTACTTCGGGGGCGAGGAGGTCTACGACCTTCCCCTTGCCCTCGTCGCCCCACTGGCTGCCGATGACGATGGTAACGGGCATGCGTGCGGTGTGCGGCGCTGGTGCGCCGGCGCCGGCGGGCGCCTACTGGAAGGACGCCGCGGCCTCGTCCACGGTCGGGAACTGGCGGAAGACGGCCGCGAGCTTCGTGATCACGAGGAGCTGCCGGACGCGGTCTCCGACTCGCGCCAGGCGCAGGTCGCCTCCGCCGTTGCGGACCGACGAGAGCGCGGCGATGAGCATCCCCAGGCCCGACGAGTTCATCGAGCTGAGCCCGCCGAGATCGGCGACGACGTTCCGCCTCCCCTCCTGCCGCAAGGCGTGCAGGCGGTCGAGCAGCGCGGCACCGTCGGGGCCGCCCATGGCGTCGCCCTCGAGAGTGACGACTAGCACACCGTCCTGGTCGCCGACGTCGAAGCGCATCATGCCGCGGAGGGGAAAGCTGGGAGGGGACGGGAGTATACCCCGCCGGGCCGCGGGGACGGATCGCGAGCGGCCCGGCGGAGTGCGCTACGCGCGGGCCAGGACGGGCCGCGCGCGCCGGCTGGCCTGCCACTTCTTGAGCT
>Ga0307505_10000511_pt1 | contig 42269 bp, 42 predicted proteins | sample 23_S_MG_FD_202183 | JGI IMG/M metagenome (GOLD analysis project Ga0307505, IMG submission 202183) | Soil microbial communities from Populus trichocarpa stands in riparian zone in the Pacific Northwest, United States - 23_S | ecosystem: Environmental > Terrestrial > Soil > Riparian zone > Trees...
CCCAGGCCAACCACGCGGAGCTGCACTTCATCCTCCTCGCGCCGGACCACAAGGCGCTGGCGAAGAAGGCGGACGGGAAGTACGTGGAATGGGGCGTCGAGATGGCGGGCACCGCCGCGATCGCGCAACAAGGAATCACCGGCACCACGTTCGGCCCCGGCACGGTGTTCAGCGTCAAGCTGAATCCCCTCCGCGACGGCTCGAACTTCGGCGCCCGGGTCGGCGCCATCGCCAAGTGCCCGACGGACGCGGCGACCAGCAAGCCGAAGCTCCCCGAGGCCGGCAAGCATTGCGACTCGGTGCAGGGACACACGCTGATCGGCGGCACGACCTTCTGATCGCCGCCGGACGTGAAGCAATTCGCCCTCTGGCTGTCCACCACCGCGCCTAGCGTCTTCATCCAGGAGCACCACGCCTGGACGATCCCCGCGATTCAGTCGGTCCACATCGTGGGGATCGCCTTCGTGATGGGGTCCGTCCTGATGATCGACCTGCGCATCCTCGGATGGGCGTGGGTGGATCAGACGCTGCGGCAGACGGTCGGCCGCTTCGGTCCCTGGCTGACCGGTTCGCTGTGGCTGCTGCTGGCCACCGGGATCCTCATGGTGATCGGGGAGCCGACGCGGGAGCTCATCACCTTCTCGTTCTGGCTGAAGATGGTCCTGGTGGCCGTGGGTGCGCTGGTCGCGGTGCTGTTCCAGCGCGCACTCCGCCGGCATGATCAGCAGTGGGGGGACAGCCTCGTCGCCCAGCCGTCCATCAAGGCGTTCGCCATCGTCACCTTCCTGGTGTGGGCGTTCGTCATCGTCCTGGGGCGTCTGATTGCCTATGACTACGTCTGGGGCAGTTGGTCGCCGGCGCCAAGACAGTAGTGGACATCACCGCGGCGCTCGACTGGCTCCAGAGCACGGGCCCTGCCGTGCAGATTCGGGATTCGCTCTTCGCGTTCCCCCTCCTCGAGGGCGCGCACGTCATCGGGCTGGCGCTGGTCTTCGGCACGATCGCCATCGTCGACCTGCGGCTGCTGGGATTGGCCTCGACGCACCGCCCGTTTCAGCGACTGGCGGCCGACACGTTGAAGTGGACGTGGGCCGCCTTTGCCGTGACCGCCCTGACCGGGGTGCTGATGTTCATCACCAACGCGACGGTGTACTTCCACAACGCGTACTTCCGCGCGAAGGTGGTGCTGTTGGTGGTGGCGGCCCTGAACGTGCTGGTCTTCGAGCTGACCGCGGGACGGACGGTGAAGCAGTGGGATCAGGCACCGGCCGCGCCGCTGCTGGGTCGCGTCATCGCCACGGTGTCACTTGTCGTCTGGGTGGGTGTCATCGTGACGGGCCGGATGATCGGTTTCACGGCCACACGAGCCGCGGCCCCGGAATCCGCGCCCGTGGACACCAACTTCGAAGACCTGCTGGGGCTGCCCGCGCCCAGCGGTGACGTCCCGGCTCCTGAACCCGCGCCGCGCTGAGCCGCGCGTTCCGGCGAGGGGCTGCGGCCGCTGCTTTGATTAACGCCTACATCCAGACCGAACGGCGTCGGCCTTGGAGGCAAACGTCCGTCCCGCGCAGGTGCCTTGGTGGGCGTGGTAGTTGCCCCTCTTGTTGTCGTTGTGTCCACCGTAGGCGTCGAGGCCGCCCCCGTGAGCCTTCGTGGGCTCGCTGGAGAAGATGGCCAGCAACCCGACGATCAGGGCAAACGTCAGGCATAAGCACGTGCGTGGCGTCGAAATTGGAGCTCCCATCACGTCCTCCAGTGCAGCCGCATCACACGACTACCTCACTGTGAGCGTTCGCTTCTTTGCCGACGCGTTCAGAACCGCCGCCTTGACTCGCGCATACTCCCCGGCGTTCGTGCGAAGCGATGTCATCTCAACGTCGCGATAGTTGTTCTTCAGCTCGTTCATTAAGTAGCTTCGTCGAGTGGGCTCGTTGTCGTGCCCGCTCCAGAACAGGTTGGTGGCAGACACGCCGTTCTTTTTCGCGATGACTTTCCAGACGGCTGGCGCCTCTCTCGGGTCATATCCCGCTGCAACCATATACTGGAGTCCGATCCGGTCCGATTGATTCTCCAAGTCGCGTTGATGACCGTTTACAATTGCGCCGTTGACCATGTTGGCGAGGTCGGCCACGCTGTTCATGCCGTAAGCTCCTGCGACCGCCGCCGCCAACGCGATCCCGATGCGCTTCTTCTTGTGGTACTGCTGCTGCCGCCAGGTGTGTTCATGCGTCGCATGAGCGATCTCATGTCCAACCACTGCGGCCAGCTGCGCTTCGTTCTCGAGGAGTACGATCAGGCCCGAGTGCACGACGACGATCCCGTTTGGCGTGGCGAAGGCATTGACGCTCTTGTCCTGGACGACGTGGAACTGAAACGGAATCTTCCGTGGGTCGTCTGTCTTCAGCTCTGCCTGGTAGGACGGAACAAGGCGCTGCCCGAGTGCTGCGATGTAGCGTTGCACCTCGTCGTCTGGGAGGAGGCGAAACGTACCGACCTTGTGGATTCTCAGTTCGGCAGGCTTGAGTCCCTGCGCCGCCTTCACAGAGGTCTTCAACGATCGCCACATCTTGGCTTCACCGTCCTCGAGGTCGTTCGTTGCGAATTCGACGCGATCAGCCAGAATGACACCGCTCTCCCTGTCGCGTGCACCCTGGTACGTCATCGACATCCCGACCTTTACTTGGTCTAGCGCTTCGAGCGCCTGGAATTCTTCGCCGTCCTCAGGCTCCTTGACGTTCTGGGCCCGCCCGTCGGCGAGCTTCTTCTCACGTTTCGTCGGTTTGAAGACGACGGCTGTCGCGCTCGTGATCCGAATGATCTGTCCGTCTGCACGGAGGTCTCCGGCCCACGCACCGTTGAGAAGCTGAATGCCTTCAGGGGCTGCCGAGACAAACGCCGTCTGCTTGATGGACTTGAATTGCTCCATATCCACCTTGATGGCCGTCGCCTTCAGATCGCCCGTCAGTTCGTTCAGAAGACCCTTGATCTCCAACTCGACTCCGACGCGAATATCGTGAAGCTGGAACATCACACCAGGATCGGCGTTCTCGAAGTCGAGGGTGAAGGCTGCATCACGTGTGATTCGGTAGTCCTCGATGTCGAAGTCGGTGGGACTGCGAAACTCGGTCACGTAGCCACGAAGCTTTACCTCTTTCACGCGCGGCGGGTGAAGCGTTGTTGGTATAGAAGTGGTCCGATCCTGGCGAGGCGATTCGGATGCGGCTGGCGAGACCGAGGTTGCGGGCGGTGGCTGTTGCCTTTGAGTCGCCGCGATGGCTGGAATCGGGTGAGTGCTCGACTGAGGCGCGGCTGGAGGTAGTGGCTTGAACGCGGTCCTGTCGACGCGATCGAGCGGCGTGTCCACGCTGGCCCACCCACCCCTGCGAGACCCGTCAGGCGCTGTTTCGACAATCCAGTGGACGCTGCCGAACCTGACTCCCACCTCCAGGGGTGGCTGCGGCGCCTGGGCGCTGGCGACGCCTTGCATCAGGGCCATGGCGAGAGAGGTTACTAAGAATGCTCCACGCACGGGATCTCCTTCGATCCCCTTATCGACGATCTCCGGCCCAGGGTTATGGAGAAGTCGCTCGCGCGCAAACATCGAGAGCGCCTATACGCGTCGAACTGCGAAGGCTGCGGCAACACTGGCCGGAGCTGTCTGCCGTCCGGCGTGGGCCACATAGGCGTCGACCCGTGTCCGACGGCGACGCTCCCGCCCTGCGGTGACCGCAAGCGCCGCGTTGAGTTGCTAGTAGCCGCAGCGGCCGTTCGTGTGCAGGTTGATCGTTGCGCTGGTGGCGCTGCCTTTGTGTCCGGCGCGGTCTTCCAGCACCAGGCTCAGTTGGAACGACACGGTGGCCCCGCCGCTCCCGCCGTTCAGTTCACTGCAGACCGTCGGTGGGACGAATGTCGGCGTCGTGGCGACGAAGGTGGATTCGTTGTCGCCCACTTTGAACGTCCACAGGTACTGCGCGATGAACCCGCTGGACTGCGTGGCGTCGAGCGTGCAGTCCACGGCTCCGGCGGCGGTGGTGATTGCGCAGGCGTTGCTGCCCTCAGTCGCGGACGACACGCTGAAGCGCGCTTCGAGAGCCGGCGAACGCACGGTCAGCATGACGGATCGGCTGACGGTGAGATTAGGTGGCCGTCAGCTCGACGACCACGGTGGTCGGGACGGTGGCGGTGTCGACCGTGAAGGACGCCGACGTGGCGCCGGCTGGCACCGTCACGGTGGCGGGCACCTTCACGAGGTCCGTGTCCTTGCTTTCGAGTCGCACGACCGCTCCTCCGCTGGGCGCGGGAGCCGTCAGCCTGACGGTGCCGGTTGGCTGTCCCTGTCCCTCCACGGAGGTGCTGCTCAGTGTGAATGCCTCGAGTGCGGCTGGCTCCGGCGGTGGTGGCGGTGGCGGAGTTGGTGTCGGGGCCGGCGTGACCGGCGGCGTGACGACGGTCGGGGCCGTGGGAGCTGCGGCTTCCTTGTCACCGCACGCAGCAGCGGCAACGGCACACGCCACCGCGCACGCGAGCGCCGTGAATCCCTGTCTCCCCATCGCACGCTCCCTCGCTTCGACGCCTGCCTCGAGGACCGCACCAGTGTGGGGCGGCCTCGCGCGGCGATCTTACACTGGCGGAACGCCCGGCCCGTCGCGGCGCTACAATCTCCGTGCTCGAGCCGAGGAGACATATGAGCAAGCAGTTGTTCGTGACCCGCCTGATCGCGACGGCCCTCGTTGCCGTGCTGACGGTGCCGGTGTCGGCGCAGTGGCTGCGGTACCCGACCGCGGGCGTGCCTCGAACGCCGGATGGAAAACCCAACCTCGCGGCGCCGGCGCCGCGCACGCCGGACGGGAAGCCGGACTTCTCGGGCGTGTGGCTGGTGGACGGGCTGGGCCCGCCTGGCTCGGAAGGCACCGGTCCCGAACCGCGCACGGTGTTCTTCGACGTGGCCCACGGACTGAACGGGCCGCCGCCATATCAGCCGTGGGCCGCCGAGCGTGCGGCCGATCGGAAGGAGCAGCGGGCGAAGGACAATCCGGACGCGCGGTGCCTGCCGATTGGACCGCTGCAGATGCTGGCGCATCCGCTGCCGAAGAAGGTGCTCCAGTTACCAGGGCTCTTCGTGATCCTCCACGAACGCAACATGGAGTTCCGGCAAATCTTCACCGACGGCCGGTCGCTGCCCGTGGACCCGCAGCCCACGTGGTACGGCTACTCCACGGGCCGCTGGGAAGGCGACACCCTGGTGGTGGAGACAGCGGGATTTCGTGACGACCTGTGGGCCGACTTCTTCGGCAGCCCCTTGACGGACCAGGCGCGCATGACCGAGCGTTACCGCCGCCCAAACTTCGGGACGCTGCTGGTGCAAGTGACGATCGACGACCCGAAGGCCTACACCCGGCCCTGGACCATCGCCGTCAACCAGCACCTCGGGCTCGATACGGACCTGCTGGAGTACGCCTGCCTCGAGAACGAGAAGGACGTCCCACGCCTCGTCGGGAAGTGATCGCGAAACCGGCGAGGGCGGCGAATCGGGTGAGGAAGGGCCCGCGAAAGGCACGGAGGACATGGACATCACGACCACCCCCAACATCGAAGGCAAGCGCATCACCAAATACTGCGGCGTCGTGGCCGGCGAGGCCATCCTGGGCGCCAACATCTTCAAGGATCTCTTCGCGGGGATCCGAGACCTGGTGGGCGGACGCTCCGCCACGTACGAGCGCGAATTGCAGCGGGCACGGGAGATCGCGCTCGGCGAACTGCAAGAACGCGCCGCGGAAGTCGGAGCCAACGCCGTGGTCGGCGTCGACCTCGACTATGAGGTACTGGGGGCGGGCAACGGCATGCTGATGGTGTCGGCCAGCGGCACGGCGGTGGTGGTCGAATAGGGGGGCGCCAGCAGCCGGCGCATGATCTTGCCGCTCGCCGTTTTCGGCAGGTCCACGATGATCTCGACGACGCGGGGAGCCTTGTAGGCCGCGATTCGGTAGCGCGTGAACGCCTTGATCTCCTCGGCGGTGGTCTGGTGCCCCGGCTTCAGGCTGACGACGGCTTTGATCGTTTCCCCGCGATAGCGATCCGGGATCCCGATCACGGCCGCCTCGCGGACGGACGGGTGTAGATACAGCACCTCCTCCACCTCGCGTGGCCACACCTTGAAGCCGGACGCCACAATCATGTCCTTGGCGCGACCCACCAGGTAGAACCACCCGGCGTCGTCCATGAAGCCGATGTCGCCGGTGCACAGGAGGCCGTTGCGGAGGGACGAGACCGTCTCGGCCGGCCGCTGCCAGTAGCCAGGAACGATCTGCGGGCCCGCGATCACCAGCTCACCGATTTCACCGGGCCGCGCCAGGTGTCCCGCTTCGGTGACCACGTGGACGTCCGTGTTGAACACCGGTACGCCGATCGACATCAGGCCGGTGCCGGGGTCTGTCGGCGGAACGCTCCCGTGCGGCGTCATGTGGGTGGGCGACGTGGCCTCGGTCAGGCCGTACATCGGGTGGATGCGTGCGCCCGTACGGGCGTGCCACTCGGCCAGTACGCTCGGCGGTGTCGGGGCGCCGCCGGTGTAGACCTTGGTCAGGGAGCGAAGGTCGTAGGTGCCGATGGCCTTGCTGTCGAGGAGGGCGATGAAGGCCGTCACCGCGGAGACGGTGAACGTGGCCCGGTGCATCTCGGTGAGCCGGCACGCCTGCTCGGCGTCGAAACGGTAGAACAGGACCAGGGGACTGCCGGTCAGCATCGCCAACGTGACATGTCCGATGAGGCCGGTGACATGGAACAGCGGCGCAAGGCCCAGGATCGTGTCTTCGTTCGTGAGGCCAATCCACTGCTGGTAGACGGACGTGGCGAACACCACGTTGCGATGGCTGTTCATGGCGGCCTTCGGCTCGCCCGTCGTCCCGGAGGTGTAGACCAGAAACGCGGTGTCACTTCCCCCGACTTCGATGGCCTCCGGAACGTCGCCCAGGTGGCGCCCCACCAGCTCGCCCAGGTCGGGGACGCCGGGGTGATAGGCACGCGACGCGCCCGCCAGGACGGCGGGGACAGCCGCTGCCGATTCCAGGAAGTCGAGCGGGCTGGTGGTGATCGTGTGCTGCACACGCGTGAAAGGCAGCGAGGGGCGTGCCACCTCGGCGTACAGGTCGTCCTGGCACACCAGGACGCGGCTGCCACTGTCCAGGAGAACCTTGATGAGTTCTCGTTCGCGCAGCATCGGGTTGCAGGGAACCACCGCGGCGCCGCACTTCCAGGCGGCGAGGACGGTGAGGAGTACTTGCGGAACGTTCTGCAGATACATGGCCACGCGGTCGCCGCGCGTCACGCCCCGCCGTTGCAGCGCAACCGCCAGGGCGTCCGACATCAGGTCCAGCTGTTCGACGGTCAGGTGGCGATCGAAGTAGTGCACGAGCACGGCACTCCGGTCGCGGCGCGCCGTCGCGCGAAACATCTCGAGCCCCGTCCCGCTCGCTGGCGTGATCGCCGGGGGACGGGCGCCGTAGCGGTCATGCCAAGGACGGCCGCCGCTGCCTTTCACGTTTTGCATGTGGTGTCTCCACATGCAGAGTAGTAAGCGGTTGTGTCGTTAGACGCTCGCTCCGGTAAACAGTGTGTGTCTGAACAGTGCCTGTTCGAATCGTGTCTGTTCGAACAGTGTGCGTCAGCGTCGGGCGACGTGCCGCCGCCTGGCGAGCGCCAGGCCACCGATGGCGAGCAGTCCCAGCGTCGTAGGCTCCGGCACGCCCGGCTGTTGCGGACTGAGGACGAGCGTCATATCCACTGCCGAACCAGGTTCGCCGCCCAGGAGTTCCACGACCACATCGAGCCGCACCGGCGTTGCGTCAAGCCCCAGCAAGGGTCCGGGTGTGAAGATCCCGAGGAACGCCAGGGTCAGGAGGTTGGCGTTCTGTGTGCCGATAGCCGCCGACGTGGCGACGAAGCTGCCGTAGTCGGCGTTGGAGAACGTAAAGGAGCCCAGGAGATTGGTGGTGTCGAGCACCAGGGGCCCGAAGTTCGTACCATCCGGCACGCCGCCAACGCCTGCAAGGTCCCCGGCGGCGCCGATTGTCAACATGTCGCTTCCGCTGATGATCGTGTCCACCGAAAGGTCGATTCCGGTCATCACGACATTGACGCCCCCGACATCGAGGCTTCCGGTGATAGGGGCTGCGTCGCTGGGGCGGCTGGCTGCGAGAGTGATCGCGAGGCACACGGCGAAGAGGACAGGCGTTCGGAGGACGGACATTGTCTGTGGATCTCCTGAGTCAGCGGCGAGCGACGGCTCCCGCGCCTTGGAAACTAGTTCATTGGCGCGAGATGTTCAACCTCAGCCGTGGCGTGTGATCACGCCGCGATGCGTAGGAGCTTCACCAGATTGCCGCCGAGGATGGCTTCCTTCTGCGCGTCGCTCAGGAAGGACGCGTTCAGCACGAGGTCGATCCCCACGGGCCAGTCGAACGGATAGTCCGTGCCGTAGAAGATCCGATCGGCCCCAACCTCGGCCACCAGGTGTCGCAGTCCTTCCTCGTGGAAGATCATCGTGTCGATGTAGAAGTTGCTCCTGAAGTACTCGCTGGGCTTGCGTTTCAGCGACCGGCAGTCGTCGCCGAAGCCGCCGCCGCGCCCGCACAGCGCGTCGGAGCGACCGCTGTAGGAGGCCAGGTAGCCGCCGGCGTGGGCGCCGCAGATCTTCAGGCGCGGAAACCGGTCCAGCGTCCCCTCGAAGATCAGGTGGGAGAGGAACACGGTTGTCTCGAGCGGGTTGCCGATGGTGTTGCCCAGGCCGCCCCGGCCCTGAAACCGGGCGTTCTGAGTCGTTCCTGGCGCTGGTTGCGGATGCATGAACAGCATCGCGTCCAATTCCTCGGCTTTGGCCCAGAACACGTCGAACTTCCGGTCCGAGACCTCCTGGCCCTCGACGCTGCCGCCAATGGCGGCGCCCCGAAGCCCGAGCGTCCGCACGGCGTACTCCAGCTGCTCCGCGGCCAGGTCCGGATGCTGCAGGGCGAGGGTGGCCATGCCCACGAACCGGTCCGGCCGCGCGGCCACGGCCTGCGCGATCTTCTCGTTTTGCAGGCGCACGAGATCGCGTGCCAAGGCTCGCTCGGCCGCATAGCCCCAGGCATTGACGTTGATCACTTGGTAGTCGATGCCCTCCTTGTCCATGTAGGCCAGGCGGGCGGTGGTGCCGGGCCCCAACGCGATGGCGCCGTTGAGCGTCGCCTTGGCCGTGGCGGCCAGCGGGGTGTCCTTGACCAATTCCAGGACGTCCGGCACGAACGTGTGGGCGTGCACGTCCACCACCGTGATGCGCCGGCCGCCGACCATTGCCCGCCGGCGTGGAGGACCGCCCTGTGCAGCATCGAGCGCGGCATCACGAAGGCCAGCACCGCTGGCCAGCGCGCCCGCGGAAAGCCCTGCCAGCGTCTTGATGAACGCGCGCCGATTTGCCATGTGGTAGCTCCTTGCCAGAAAACTTGACCGCCTATTCTAGAAACTTGACTCCTGAGATCCTAACCAAACGAGTCAAGTTTTCTACGCCCGCCCAGAGAAGATGTCCGCCCCGCGGAGCGGGGCAAGGAGAGAAGGGTGCCTACGGCAGATCGAGGACGACGTCCCTGCGGGAACCGAGGATGGCGGCGCGGCTGTCTGGGTAGGCTTCGACCCGGTTCCTGCCGCGGGCCTTGGCCCGATAGAGCGCATCGTCGGCCGTTTTCAGGAGGTGCGCGGAATCGGCCATGTGGTCGGTGGACGCCACGCCGACGCTGGTCGTCACCTCGACCCACCCCGCGGACGTCTCGAAGGGCGTTTCGCCGATGCTCTGGCGAAACCGCTCGGCCAGCAGGAGCGCGTCGGCCAGGGCGCACTCCGGCGCCAGCGCGATGAACTCCTCGCCCCCGTAGCGGCCCGCCGCGTCCGACCGCCTGATTGTCGCGATGAGCCGCCGCGCCGCTTCCCGCAGCACGTCGTCTCCCGCCATGTGGCCATACCGATCGTTGACCTGCTTGAAGTGATCCAGGTCCGCCATGATGATCGACGTCGGTGTGTGGGTGCGGCTGGCCCTCAGAACCTCGCGCTCATGTATTTCGAAGAACGCACCTCGCGTCAGCAAGCCCGTCAGCGGATCGTGCATGGCCTTTTCGCGGAGCTGCTCGCGGGCCGCGATCAGCTGGTGCTGCAACTGGACGATCCGCGCGCCCGAGCGGATCCGTGCCTGCAGTTCCCGCGTCTTGAACGGCTTGGTGACGTAGTCGTCGGCTCCGGCATCGAAGCCCGCGATCAACGAGTCTTCGCCATCGTGCGAGGTGACCAGGATGATGTACACGTAGCGGTCGGTAATGAGCCTGCGCACCGTGCGGCACACCTGGAGGCCGTCGACTTTCGGCATCGACCAGTCCAGGAGGATCAAGCTGGGGTGATCCGGCCGAGCCATCTCCACGAGCGCTGCTTCGCCGTCCGCGACGCAGGTGACGTGATAGCCCCAGCCTGACAGCGCCAACTCCAGCCGGCGCCTGGACACGGGCTCGTCGTCCGCGACAAGGACGCGAAGGTTGTCGGCGGTGGCCTGAGAAGGTGCCGGCGGACCGGTTGGAGCCAGCATGTGGGAGTGACGGGAGCCCAACGGGCCTCCCTGGCTGACCGCTAATCGTCCGCCCGGCCGGTACCTTTAACCAGCCCCGCCAGCGCCCCCCGTGAAGGAGGGACGGCGGGGACTATAGTGGTACCCACCAATGTCCTTTTCGGCCTTCTCCCTGCACCCGAGCCTTTTGTCTGGCATTCGCGAACTCGGATTCGTTCAACCCACGCCGATTCAGGCAGAAGCCATCCCGATTGCCGTTAGTGGACGCGACCTGCTGGCGTGCGCACAGACCGGCAGCGGCAAGACGGCCGCGTTCCTGCTGCCCATCATGAACCGGCTGATCGACCACCCGCGCCGAACGACGCGGGCGTTGATCCTGACGCCCACCCGTGAGCTGGCCGCGCAGATCCTGGACGACCTGAACGCGCTGGCCGTGCACACGCCCCTGACCGCGGCCGCCGTGTACGGCGGTGTCGGGATGGGGCCTCAGGAGCACGCGTTCCGGACCGGGGTGGATGTGATCATCGCGACGCCTGGCCGGCTCCTCGATCACTTCACGAAACCCTACGCCAAGCTCCCCGGCATCGAGTACTTGGTGCTGGATGAAGCCGATCGGATGCTCGACATGGGGTTCCTGCCGGCCATCCGCCGGGTGCTGCGGCACATCCCGACCCGCCGGCAGACGCTGTTCTTCAGCGCGACGATGCCGCCCGACATCGCCGTGCTGGCCGGCGAGATGCTGAAGAACCCGGCGCGCATCAGCCTGCAGCGGCAGGCCGCGCCCGCCGGGGGCATCACGCAAGCGGTGTATCCCGTGCCGCAAACGCTCAAGACGGCGCTCTTTCTCGAGCTGTTGCGGCGCGATCTGATTCGCGAAGCGCTCGTCTTCACGCGCACGAAGCACCGCACCGATCGCCTTACGGCGCAACTGGTGAACGCCGGCGTGAACGCCGCCCGCATTCACGGCAACAGGTCCCAGGCCCAGCGTACGCAGGCGCTCGAAGGGTTCAAGAAGGGCGCCTACCGCGTGCTGGTGGCCACCGACATCGCGGCGCGCGGCATCGACGTCGAGGCGCTCAGCCACGTGGTCAACTACGACGTGCCCGTCGTGCCCGACGACTACATCCACCGCGTGGGTCGGACGGGTCGCGCGTCCGCAACCGGCGACGCGTTCACGTTCGTCTCCTCCGAGGAGGAAGGCGACATCAGGGCCATCGAGCGTGCGATCGGCAAGTCGCTGCCACGTGTGACGCTGTCGGACTTCGACTATCGCCGCGTGGGTGAACCGTCGCTCGAGGTGCCTCGTGCGGAGCGCATCGCGGCCATCCGGGCGCAAAAGGCGCGCGAGCGGGCCTCGGCGGCCCGGCGCGCCGATGGCAGAGGCCCGTCGCGAAGCGGGGGCCCAGGGCACTCGGGCGGTGGTGGCGGGCGCCCGCGTTCCGGCGGCCCATCGTCTTCAGCCGGCGGCAGGGCGGGCCGACCCGCGGGGCCAGGCGGCCGGCCTCCCGGCCGCAGGAGCCGCTAGTCGTCGGTCCGCGGCGTCAGAGGACGCCGGCGCGGCGCATCACGGCCTCGGCCTTCCGCTTGATCTCGGCGGCGATCTCGAACGGGTCGCCCTGCTGGAAGCGCGGCAGGAACAGCTCCACCGACAGCGTGCCGGCATATCCCTTGTCGGCCAGCGTGCGAAGGATGCGGTCCAGGGGCGCGACGCCGTCGCCAGGGATGTCGCGGCTGATCTGATCCAGGAGCTCCTGCGGCCGATCGGGCACGTCCTGGAAATGCACGTGCGCGATCTCGCCAGGTCGCGCACCGTCCAGGTCCTCGAACTTACTGGCCCCAGACCAGAAGTGGTAGAAATCGAACAGGGCCTTGAGAGCCGGGTGGTCGGCTTGCCGCGTCATTCGCAGGAGCGACGCCACGGTGGCGATGAACGTGGAGCTGCGAGTGGCCTCCACCATGAACGTCAGCTTGTACTGGCTGGCGATCTCGCCCACCTCGCGCATGTTGGCCGCACCCGCTTTCAGGTCGTCCGCCGTGAACCGTGTCGTCCCGCCCGTGGGCTGATAGATCCGCGCCAGCCCAAGCGACGCAAACATCTCGCAGCGGCGCTTCAGCGTGTCGAGAGCCGCGGCTCGAGCGGGGTTGGGTTCGAAGATGCCTGGTGCGCCAGAGGCGGCTGATGCCGGAGTCAGCCCGTTGTCGGTCAGCACTCGCCGAGCCGTGGCCAATGTTTCGGTCTTCAGAAACTCGTCGAGAAGCGGCGCCGTCAGCTCCACGTGCGTGATGCCCGCGCGTGCCCAGCCTTCGAGCGACCGACGGTAGCCCGCGCCCGACGACGTGTTCTGGTGAACGCCGAGCGTCATCGTGGGACCGCGTCGCGCCTGGTTTCCCTGAGGCTGAAGGGCAAGGGCCGCCAAGGGGGCGGAGAGTACCGTACGTCGTGTGACCACGCCGGCTACTATACCCGCCGAGGACAGAAAACTTGACTGCTGGAATTCCAACCCGATGAGCCAAGTTTTCTCCGCCCGGCGGAGCCGGGCAAAAGAGACACTGCTCGAGCGAGGCTCGATTTCGCTACAATACCGCCGCAAACGCTCTGGGCCGGACCGGGACCGGCCACCGGGCTCTGGGGGAGGCGAACGACATGGACATGGCTTGCGTCACTCGTCGTGCTGGCACAGGGGTTTCGGTGGTCGCAACCGTGGCGCTTGCCGCATCGCTCGGAAGCGCAATGATGAACGCGCAGGCGCCGGCGGCTGCCAAGACCATCTGGGATGGGCCTCTGTACACGGAAGAGCAGGCCTCACGCGGCAACCAGGTGTTCGGGTCCACGTGCGCGAACTGCCACACGCTGGGTTCGCAGGGCAACCGCCCCTTGTCGGGTGAGAAGTTCATCGGCCGCTATACCCAGAAAACCGTGGGCGACTTGTTTGCGTTCGTGCAGAAGAACATGCCGAATCCGAACGGCGGTGGCACCCTGTCGGAAAACACCTATTCGGACCTGGTGGCGTTGATCCTCAAGTCCAACGGCTTGCCTGCCGGCCCCTCGGACCTGACGCCGGCGGCCGTGGCCGCCGTGCAGATCCTTCCGAAGGACGGTCCGGCCGTCCTGCCGGCTGGCACCTTGGTGCGCGTGGTGGGGTGCCTGGCCAAGCCTGGCGCCGACTTCGTGTTGACCAGCGCCACCGCTTGGGAACGGACCGACAAGACGGGCACGATGCCGGCCGACGCCACCCGCGCCTTGGGAGACCAGACGGTGGCGCTCAAGTTCCTCATGACCAAGCTCGATGCCCAGATCGGCAAGCGAATGTCGGTGACGGGGTTGTTGATTGGCGCTGGCGGCGCCGACGGGCTCAACGTGTCAACGGTGACGCGCGTGGCCGAAACCTGCCCATAGGGCCGGGGCGGGCGCTAGCCCTTCCCCTCGTCTCCGTCGGCCGAGCGCTGCAGGCGGCTCTGACGCAGGTAGTGCGGGCTGTACGTGAGCCCGTACGGCGTGGGCTGGCTGGCCGCCGCCTTGTGGGCGTTGAAGGTCGTGCGTGACGCCTCGATGGTCTCGATCTCGGACGGCGTGCACTCCCGAAAAGTCACTTCTTCGCGCGGCACGAACACCACTTGTCCGATCGGCAGTGCGGGCGAGATGGTGATGCCCTCGCCGGCCTGGAGGACGTAGCGGAACTCCGTCTCGTGCGCGTACCAGTCCGTTTCGACCCGTACCACCAGCATGGGCGCGATGGGGCGGTCGATCATGTTGAAGATGGGCGTGTACACCGTGTCCCAGCCCGGCGGCGTCTTGAAGTTGGTGGCGCCGCGCAGGGCGATCGCGCCGGGCGGCGTGCCCGTATCCTCGGGGACCCAGAACACGCGGGCGACGGCCAGCGCCGCTTCCCGCGACAGCATCGGCACCCCCATGAACGTCACCTCTTCCTTGGCCATGCCGATGCTGCCGGCTGGCAGGCTCATGGTCACTTGAAAGAGCGGTGTGGGACGGCCGTCCTGCGTTTGCAGGTAGTAGACGAACTTGTACTTTCCCTCGCCCTCGTACTCCAGGTACAGGGACTCCTTGGGCTCGAGTGGCGCGTACACCATGAAGCCCAGGGCGCTGCCCGCTTCGAGCACGGGGCAGTGTCGGGCGTGCTGGGGGAGCAGGGGACGAGTGCCTTCGCGTTTGGGCCGCTGGCCCGCGCCCGGGCGTCGGGAATTGGGGAACGTGCGCACTTCCATGCCCAGCTATGGTAGGGGAAGTCAATGCCCAATGCCCAATGCCCAATGCCCAAGGCCCAAGGCCCAAGGCCCAAGGCCCAAGGCCCAAGGCCCAAGGCCCAAGGCTCAATGCCCAAGGCTCAATGCCCAATGCCCAATGCTCAATGCCCAATGCTCAATGCTCAATGCCCAAGGCATAGATAGAATCGAATCACGTGCACGGGTTCCGTATCGGCACTGCTAGCGTCGCCGCTGTTCGCGCCGTCCGGGCCTGGACGGCGACGGCCTGGTCGTGGCGGTGGACGCGACGAGGGGTCGTGGCGGCCGCTGTCGTGGTCGCTGTCCTGGCCGGCAATTGGACCGCGCGGCACGCGTGGGCCATCTATCGCCTGAACCGCGGCGTGGGCGGCACGGTCTTCTACGACGCCAGCGGCAAGCCGTGGTTTCCGCTGGACGACGCGCGCCGCGACGTCCCGCTGGACCAGATCGCCACCGTGGCGAAGGACGCGGTGATCGCCGTGGAGGACCACCGCTTCTACCTGCACCCGGGCGTGGACCCGATCGCCTTGGCTCGGGCCGTCGTGTACAACGTCCACCCCGGCGGCAGCCGGCAGGGCGGCAGCACCATCACCCAGCAGTTGGCGCGGACGCTCTACCTGTCCAACACGCGCAGCTACTCCCGCAAGCTGAAGGAGGCGACGCTGGCCGTGTTGCTGGAAGTGCTGCTCAGCAAGCGCGAGATCCTCGAGCTGTACCTCAACCGTGTCTACATGGGCGGCGGCTTCTACGGGATGGAGGCGACGTCGCAGGCCGTCTTCGGCAAGCCGGCGGCCCAGCTGAGTTTGGGGCAGGCGGCCGTCCTGGCGGGCATGATTCGGGCACCGGCCGTCTACTCACCGTGGAACCATTTCGACGCCGCGCGCCGGCGCAGCCACGTGGTGCTGAAGCGGATGCGGGAAGAGGGCAAGATCTCACCGCAGCAGGAGCGCGCGGCCCGCGCGGAGCGGCTGACGGTCGCGCCGCCGCCGCTGGCGGCCGCGTCGCGGCACGGCTACGCGAAGGAACTGCTTCGGCAGCAGTTTCGGGCGCTTCACGGCGGCGACAACCCACCGGACTGGGCGGTGCACACGACGTTCGTCCCGGAGGTGCAAGACGCCGCAGAGGCCGCCGTCCAGGCCGGCCTGCGCCGGCTTGGCATCAAGGGGCTGCAGGCGGCGCTCGTGGCCATCGACCCTGCCACCGGCAACCTGCTGGCCGTGGTCGGGGGCTCGAACTACGGCGTCACCCCGTTCAACCGCGGGGTCCGTGGCAGGCGCCAGCCGGGGTCGGCCTTCAAGCCGTTCGTCTACGCGGCGGCGTTGGAGCAGGGCCTGTCGCCAGTGTCGATCGTGGATGGGCTGCGCGACGTCGCGGTGGCCGCGTCCGAAGGCGTGTGGATGCCGCGCGACGAGCGCGCCCGCATGCCCGACGCCCTCACGTTGCGGGCCGCGTTCCTGGAATCGAACAACGCGGCGGCCGTCCGCGTGCAGCAGCGGATCGGGTCGGGCCCCGTACTGCGGTTGGCGCGTGAGGCCGGCGTGGACAACCAACCCGACGTGCCCTCGCTGGCGCTCGGCAGCGGTTTGGTGACGCCGCTCGATCTGACGGCGGCCTATGCCGTATTTCCCACCTTGGGCTATCGGGTGCGGCCGCGCGGTGTGGTGTCAGTACTGGACGGTCGTGGGGATCAGGTCTACCAGGTTCACGTGGAGCGGGAACGGGTCCTGCGCGCAACCAGCGCGTACCAGATGGTGACCATGCTGCAGGATGTGGTGGCGCGCGGTACCGGTGCCGGGGTCCGCGCGTACGGCCTGCGGGGCGACATCGGCGGCAAGACCGGCACGACCAACGACTACCGCGACGCGTGGTTCGTCGGCTTCTCGTCGGCGGTCGTGGCTGGCGTGTGGGTGGGCTTCGACCAGCCCGCGTCGATTCGAGACGGCGCGTCGGGCGCGCGGGCCGCCCTGCCGATCTGGGCGGACTTCATGCGCCGCACGGCCCGGCGGCTGCCGTCCACGCCGTTCGTCGCGCCACCGGGGCTCCGGCCCGTTCAGATGTGCCGGCTGTCCTACCATCGCGCCGTGCGGGGGTGTCCCACCTACGTCGAGCACTTCAAAGAAGGGGACGATGTGCCGAGCGCGCTCTGCCCCTTGCACCCCGGAAGCTTCGGACAGCGCGCGCGTCGGGTCTGGCAGGGTTTTCTGGGTGAGGTGCTGAAGGGGTTGGGGGGAGGCGGGTAAACGTAAGCTCGATTGCACTTTCTTCCGGCGGTCGCGCACGACGCCGTCGCCCGCTTCTGCGATCGCCCAGATCCGCTCACGCCTGCGTGGGACATACAGCCGGGATCGACCCCAACCACCCTGCATGCGCCCGCGCGTCAGTGCCCGACGCCGCGCGCACCTCGACATCGATTCGTGACGTTGTGAGGACCGCGCCTACCTCCGCGGCACGGAGGCTGCATTCTCAGGAGCCGGGGCAGCAGCACATGAAGCGACACCGCAATCGCGGAGTGATGAGGCGTCTGAGAGACGCGCGCGGCAACGCGATGGTGGAGGCGGCCATCATCACGCCGCTGCTTCTCTTCTTGACGTTTGCGATCGTGGACTTCGCCGCGGGGTTCTACGCCTACCTGGCGCTCGAGAACGGCGTCTCGCAGGCGCTGCGGTTCGGCATCACGGGCAACCTCTCCGGCGATCTGAACCACGAAGAGTCGATCAAGAAGGCCATGCGGGACGCGACGCCGTTCCTGACGATCGAGGACGGGGACTTCACGTTCTCCCACATGACGCCCGGAGACGCCGACTGGGAGCCGGGGACCGGCGAGCCCAACGACATCAGCAAGGTGACCGTGAACTACGAGTGGACGATGATGACGCCCCTCGTGCGCGAGCTGTTTCCAACGGGCGCGTTCAATATTCGCGTCGAGTCCGCGATGAAGAACGAGCCGAGGTTCGAATGAAGACACCGCGTCGCGTCTACCGGGGCGAAGAGGGCCAGAGCATGGTGGAGATGGCCTTCATCCTGCCCATTCTGGTGGTGACCGCGCTTGCGGTCGTCGAGGTCAGCTACGCGCTGCTGGACCAGCACATCGTCAGCAAGCTCTCGCGCGAAGGGTCGAACCTGATCTCGCGCGACGTGGCGCTGGCCGACGCCGGCCTGGCCATGCGGACCATGACGACGCGGCCGGTGAACTTCGACGTCGGATCCCGGCTGGTGTTCTCGGTGCTGAAGAAGGTAGGCACGGGCGGAGCGGCCAACTTCGACCGCATCGTGCTCTATCAGCGGTACGAGATGGGCGCCTTGGCCGCCACGAGCGCGATCCGGACGTCCGGGAACGGGTCCTTCGGCGCCGGTCCCGACTACATCGCCAACAACTCCGACAACGACGCGCGCCTTCGCGTGGTGGGGCTGCCTGGCAACATCGACTTGACCCGCGGCAACCTCCTTTACGTCACCGAGGTGTTCACCCGACATCCCCTCATCACGCCCGTCGACCGGTTCGGTATCTCCGTGCCGGAGACGCTGTATTCGATCGCGTACTTCTGAGCCTTCCCCCCGGAGCGCACTCGAGGCCATGCACATGACGAGAGCACGATGCACGCTATCTGACGAATCGGGGTTGGCGCTCATCCAAATGGCGTTCACGCTGCCTGTCCTGTTGCTCTTCACCGGGCTGGCGGTGGACAGCGGTCGGGCCTACCTGGTGAAGGCGCAGTTGAGCAAGGCGGTGGACGGGGCCGCGCTCGGCGCCGCCCGCATGCTGAACAGCGGGAATCCCAGGAGCGAAGCCGCCAAGATCTTCAACGCCAACTTTCCGCCCGGCTACCTGGGTGTCACGTCGCTGACCGACGCGATGAGCGACCCTGGCTTCTACGAGATGCACACGATAGAAGAAACCGGGGTGAACGTCGTCACCATCCGGGCGCAGGCCGTCATCCCCACCACGTTCATGCGCCTCGGCAGCTTCAACGAAGTCACCGTGGTCAGCTCGGGCGAAGCCCAGCGCCGCATGGTGGACCTGTCACTGGTGCTGGACGTGTCGGGGTCGATCGGCGGCGACTGGCCGGCGGTGCGCGACGCCGCCAGGGCCTTCGTGGACGCCTTCGATCAGCGCGGCGACCGCATGTCGCTGGTCACCTACGGCTACGGCGCGCGGGTGCTGGACGAGATGCCGGCCTCGCGCGGGTTCGACAAGGCGAAACTGAAGGCCGACATCCCGAACAACCTGCCGGGCGGCACCACGGCCATGCCCGAGGGCATCTACCGCGGGTGGGACGAACTGCGGACCGTGTCCAACGGCCAGCAGTCCGGCCTGCGCATCATCGTGCTCTTCACCGACGGGTCTGGCAACGTCGCGCCGGCCCGATGGGACGGCGGGACGCCAAAGGGTCTGTTCACGACCGACTTCCCGAAGCGGCTGCCGGATCCGGGCAACATCACGACGGACCGACCGCAGATCTCGGGCTTGTATCATTCGGTGACGGGTGTGCAGAGCCCGACATGGACGTTCACCCCTCCGCGTTGGGATTCCCCTCAGACGCACCCGTCGGCGCCGTACATGCCCGAGACCAGCGCGCACACCGTGCACCGCAGCGGCGGCATCCCGGAGACCTTCCCGTGGCAGAGCGGCGGGCTCCGGGTGGACGGCTCGCCGCAGTCCACGCGGCGCGCCCTGCGCAACTACAACGTGGTGGTTGGCAAGTTCCCGGCCGACGTGTGGAACCTCCGCAACGGCGTGACGAACCTGACCGAGATCATCGCGGACGCGGCGCGCAGCGACGACTCGGGCGACTACCGGATCCGCATCTTCACGATCGGGATGGGCAGCCTGGTGCGGTTGCGCCTTGGCACCATTCCCGAGACGTCCGAAAGCGTGTTGATGCGCGTGGCCAACGACATCCGTTCGCCCGACTTCGACGCGGGGCAGGTGGAGGGCAAGTACTACCACGCGGCCACGGCCGCGGACATCGGCCCGGTGTTCCAGACCCTGCAAAACCAGATCATTCGGCTCAGCAAGTAACCCTGTTCCGAACCGGGGTCCGAACGCCGTCAACCCTTGGTGGGCCCCTGTTATGCTAGGGCCCCATGAAGCGTCTCCTGGCGGCGATCGCGACCCTCGTGGGCTGCCTGGCCGCCAGCGCGCTCCCGGGGGCACAAGGCGCCGGCCAGTCGCCTTCCGCTCCAATCGACCTCGCCGGGCAGTGGGCGCCGCACTCGCGCCACGAGGACGAAGTGCACCGCATCCCCGGCGCCGAACTGGGGGACTACGCCGGATTCCCCCTGAACGACGCGGCGAAGCTCAAGGCCGAAACCTGGGATGCCTCCAGCCTGTCACAGCCGGAGCAGCAGGCCCGACCACACCCGGCGCAGTACTCGATGCGCGGTCCCGGTCCCAACTTCAGGATGCTGCCGGTGGTGGATCCGGCCACGTCGGCGATCGTCGCCTACCGCATCATCAATCTCTTCGGCAGCGCCGACCGGACGATTTGGATGGATGGCCGGCCGCATCCGTCTCCATACGCGGAGCACACGTGGGACGGGTTCTCCACCGGGGAATGGGTGCGGGGCGCGCTGAAAGTCACCACGTCGCACATGAAGGCGGCCTTCATCAACCGCAACGGCGTGCCCGCCAGCGTGCGGAGCACGATGACCGAGTTCTTCGCGCGCCACGATCGGTATCTGGTGCTGATGTCGATCGTGGACGACCCCGTGTATCTGGACGAGCCGTTCGTGCGGACGTCCACCTGGGCATGGGCGCCCAACCAGGCCACGCCCTCGCCCGTCCCGTTCGAGATCGTGGACGAGGTGGAGTCGAGGTCCACGGGCTGGGTGCCCAGCTTTCCGATGGGCACGCGCCACGACGAGTTCGCCAAGCGCTTCGGCCTGCCGTTCGAGGCCACGCGCGGCGGTGTCGAGACGATGTACCCGGAGTACGCCCGCGTTCTTCGGTCCGGATCCGCTGCTGCGTCCGGCGCGCCTCGACCGCCGGCAGCAGTGGCGCCTCCGGTGGCTCCTCGTCGAGAGAGCGAGCGGCTGGAGGTACTGCCGGTTCAGGGACGCGTGCATCTGGTGGTGGCCGACGGAGCAAACGTCGTCGTGCAGGCGGGGGAGCAGGGCGCGTTTGTCGTCGATGCCGGCGACGGCACGCGGACCGACGCCATCCTCGGCGCGATCGGCCGCTTGACGTCCATTCCCATCCGCTACCTGGTCAACACCAACGCCGACCCGGATCATCTGGGCGGCAACGCGGCCGTGTCGGCGGCTGGCTCGAACTTCGCCGCGCAGAACGCGCCGGGGAACTCCGGCATTCCCATCGTGGCGGCGCCCATCCTGGCGCGGGAAGAAGTGCTGGCCCGGGTCAGCGCGCCGACGGGGGCGGTATCGCCGCTGCCGTTTGCCGCGTGGCCCAGCAGCACCTACGCCGGGCAGCGCAAGACGTTGTTCATGAACGGGGAGGGGATCGAACTGCTGCACCAGCCGGCCGCGCACACCGACGGCGACAGCATCGTGTACTTCCGCGGCTCGGACGTGATCGCCGCCGGCGACGTGTTCTCGACCGCCGGCTACCCGCGCATCGACGTCGTGCGCGGCGGCACGGTGCAAGGCGTGCTGGACGCGCTGAACCGCATCATCGACATCACCATCCCCCGGTTCAACCAGCAGGGCGGCACGCGTGTGGTACCGGGCCACGGCCGCATCAGCAACGAGGCCGATGTGGTGGAGTACCGCGACATGGTGACCATCGTGCGCGACCGCGTGCGCCTGATGGTCACGAACAAGCGGTCGCTCCAGCAGATCCTGGAGGCCCGACCGACGTTGGACTACGACGGCGTGTATGGATCGACCGCGGGCCCCTGGACTACAGCCCAGTTCATCGAGGCCGTGGTGAAGACACTATCGGCCAAGCCAGGCGAATAACGAGCTTTCCCGGCCGCGACGGGGTGTCACAGCATCCGCGGACGCGGAACCGACCACGGCCAGGGGCGACCTTTACCCGGCCGATGTGCCCTATCTTCTAGCTTGCCGTTCGCTTGCCGCGCGTCAGGTCCGTGTAGATCGCCTCGATGAACATCTCGCCCGTCCACTCGGGCACGGAGTAGACGGCGTCGTAGTCCCTGGTCACGCCCGCGGCCTTGATCTGCGCGAGGGTCTGGCCCTTGTCCACCATCGCCTTGATGCGGTCCCGGATGATGGTGGTCATGTCGCGGTATTCGGCCACGTCGGACTCGTTGCTGATGCGCCCGTGGCCGGGGACGACCAGCGTGCCGCCCTGGTTGTTGAACTCGGGCACGGCGATGTCCAGCACGCGGTTGAGCGCGTCGAGCAGTCCCTGCATGCTGCCGCCGCGTTTCAGGTCCACGCGCGGATACGTGACGGTGGAATAGATATCCCCCGTGGCCACGATGTCCGTCTTGCGGAACCACACCATCACGTCGCCGTCGGTGTGCGCGTTGGGCGCGTGGATCATCTCCACCACCTCGCCGCCGAAGTGAAGCTGCTTGAGGCTGGTGTAGAAGGTGTCGTGCGGCCACACGCCGTAGGGCATCCTGGCCGGCTCGGTTTTGAGGCCGCTCATCAGGTGCAGCACGTTCTCGTGGGCGATCACCGGCGCGCCGTCCAGGCGGCTGGGCTCTCGCCCGTTCTGGCCGCCGATGCCGGCGTTGATGTTGCGGCCGGCGGCCGACAGGGCTTCATTGCCGCCCGTGTGGTGCTCGTCGCCGCTGGTGTTCAGGATGAGGCGGATGGGCGCGGCGCTGATCGACCGGATCGCGGCCAGCACCGTGTCGCTCATCGTGGCCACGCTTGAATCCACGACGAGCAGGCCCTGCGGTCCGACCTGCACCGTGATGTTGGCGCCGGAGCCCGCCACCAGATGGACGGCCTCCTTCACGCGGAGGGCCTCTACGTTGCCGTCGTCGTAGGCGGGCTTGACGGGGCGCGGACCGCTCTGCGCGGCCAGGAACTGTGGGGACAGGGCCACCGCAAAGGCCGCCACCGCGGCCAGGGCAATCGCGTGGGTGCGTGTCATCAGCGGGTTCCCGATGTGGTGGAGCCGTCCGGCGCGCGCATCAGTTCGCGGAGCCGCTTCATGTATTCCGGGTACATCGTGTGCGCCCCGCCTTGCGACGCCTCGAACGGCAGTCCGTAGCGCTTGGCGTACTCGTCGTGCTTGGTGCCCAGCGGATGGGCCGGAACCTGACCGCGCTCGAGCGACGGCAACTCCTCGGCGACCTCGAAGGCCGTGGCCGCCGGGACCGTCAGGTTCGGATCCCACTTGAACGTGGACGTCCGGACCATGGGCTCGGTGAGATACATCGGGTCTTCGACGATGATGGCCAGCGTCAGCAGGTTGCCGCGGCGCCAGTAGTACTCCGTCATCACCGCGTAGGGGCTCAGCGGGATGCCGTTGCGGTGCACGAAGCTGTACTTGATGTGCGTGGTGGTGACCTTCAAGCCGCCGTTCACCCACTCGCCGGTGGAGAACCCTTGCCACAGGTGCTCGGCGTACTTGGAGGGACGCTTGCGGCCGTCCAGCCAGATGGTGCGGTCGGCCCGGCCGAAGAGGTTGGTGATGGTGTAGCCGATCAGGCGCTCGGTCTGCGGCTCGACGATCGCACCCATCCGGAAGTCGGGCCGTGGGGCGCGCATCGAGTAGGTGACCGGGTGCGGCCGGCCCTGCCACTCGAGCAGCGAGTGCATGGTGGCCATCCAGCTTTCGGCATGCTGCCGCGCCCCGTCGGTCAAGGGGACGCCCACATACTCGCCGACCTCCACGCCAGGGTCGCCCCGCAGCGGCGTCTCTTCGTGGTTGCCCTGCGAGGACGACCACATCCCGGCCAGATCGACTTGTTGCGCAACCACTGGCGTGACACTCACGGCGACCAGCGACGCGAGCGCAAGGGACATCACGCGCGATGAAACGAGGGCCATGGGTCCTCCGGATCGAGGAACTCGATAAGGCCCAAGGCTCAAGGCCGAAGGCTCAAGCAGGATACAACGCGCGCTCCACGGCTCGAGGCCCAAAGGTGAGCCGCGCGCGAATAAATGCGCATGGACGTAATAAGTGGCGCCGCTCGATGCTCCACGCGCAAGGCCAAGGCGACGCGTGAGAAGTCGAGGTCGAAACGGCGGCGCCATCCGTGCACGATTCTTCGTGGCGCGCAGTCGCCAAGCCAGTCACGCCCTCCCGCCGCGGGTGTCGTGCCGCCGCGGACGCTACCGTGGTGCGGCCGGCGCGGGAGCCTGAGGAGCCTGCGCGGCCTTCGCGAAATCGCCCGCCTTCACGAACGAGATCTTCTCCGGGTCGATGTGCCGCGTGAGCGCCGAGCGGATGTCGGCGGGTGTCAACGCGCCCACGCGCCGCTCGAAGTCGCCGTCCCAGGCAACTGTGCGGTTCAGGAAGTTCAGGTTGTTCAGCCGACCCGCCAGCGATCCGTCCTGCGCGCGCGTCACCTGCTGCGACTGCAGCCATCCGGCCTTGGCGGCCTTCACCTCGTCGTCGGTAAAGCCCTCGCGCAGCGCGCGGGCAATCTCTTCCTTGACGGCCGCTTCCAGCCTGGCCGCGTTCTGCGGCGCGTAGATGGCAAACACCAGCAGGTTGCCGTTCTTGTCGAGCGAGCTGGCCTGGAGCTGTGATCCCACGCTGTAGCTGAGGCCGTCCTTCTGGCGGACGCGCGTGGCCAGCCGCGAGTTCAGGAAGCCGCCGCCCAGCATGTAGTTGCCGAGCACCAGCGCGGCGTACTCCGGATCGTCGTCGCGGACGTTCAGGTTCAAACCCGCGATGAAGAACGCGTTGGACTTGTCCGGCGTCTCGAAGGTGCGGTTGACGGGCGTGACGTCCCGGTAGCTGTCGCTGAGGCGCGCGTACGCCTTGGGCGACTTCCACGACCCCAGCAGATCCGTGGCCAGCTTGGTGATCTCGGCTGCGTCGAAATCCCCCACGACCGACAGCTCGCCGTTCGACGCGCCGTAGAAGTCGGTGTAGAACTGCTTGGCCTCGTCCAGGGTGACGGCGCGCGTTTCCTGGATGGACTCGTCCGTCGTGGCGATGTAGCGGATGTCGTCCCGCGGGAAGGTGCGCAGGTAGCGTTGGATATCCTGGACGGCGATCGTCTGCGGTTCGCTCTTGGACTCCTCGAGCCCCGCCAATCGCTGCTGGCGCAGTTGCTCGAACTCGTCGGCCGGGAACGCCGGTTCCCGCAGGATCTCGGCCACCAGGCGCAGCACCGCCGGCAGGTTCTCGCGCGTGGTTTCGACCGACGCGGTGGCCGTGGCCCCGGAGCCGCCCACGTTGACGCGCGCCTTCAGCTTGTCGAACTCGTCGGAAATCTGCTGGCGCGTGTGCTGACTGCTGCCGCGCATCAGCATGCCGCCCGCCATCTGGGCCGCGCGGGCCCGCCTCTTCAGCGATGTTTCGTCGCCGAACCGCAGCGTGAGGTTGGCCACCACCGTGGCCCCGCGGGTCTTCTTGGGCAGGAGGGACAGCTTGAGGCTGTCCGGGAGCGCGGAGCGGCTGGTGCGCGATTCGACGTTGGCCGTGGACGGGTCGAAGGCCTCGCCCGCCGCCACCACGACGCTGCCCGTATAGCCCTTCAGCATGGCGCTGACGTCGGGGCGCGGCGCCATCTCGGCGCGATCCGGCTGGGCGGTCGGGATGAAAAGGCCCATCGTGCGGTTGGCGGGCTTGAAGTACTTGGCGGCCACCTTCCGGGCGTCTTCCACCGTCGCAGTCTTCAGCCGGTCGCGGTGCAGGAACAGCAGGCGCCAGTCGCCCATGCCGATCCATTCGCTGATCTGGAGCCCCACGCGTTCGGCGGAGTTGAGGCCCAGCTCGATGCCCGTGAGGAGCGTCGTGCGCGCCCGCTCGATCTCCTCGGACGTGGGCGGGTTGGCCGCGATCTGCTCGACGGTTTGAATCAGGCCATCTCGTGCGTTCTCGAGGGACGCGTCGGTGCGGACCTGGGCCGCGAAGTACGCGATGCCGGGGTCGTGAAACTGCATGTTGCCGCCGAATATCTGGCTGGCCTGCTTCGTCTCGACCAGCGCCTTGTGCAGGCGGCCCGAGGGGGTGTCGCCAAGGACGATGGTCACCAGGTCCAGCGCGGCAAACTCCGGATCGGCGCCGCTGGGCACGTGATAGGACGACATCGCCCATTGCACGTCGCCGACGCGCCGCACCGTCACGCTACGCTCGCCGTCCTGCGTCGGCTCGGCCGTGTAGGTGTTCCGCAGGGCTCGCGTCGGCTTGGGGATGACGCCGAAGTACTGCGCCACCAGGTCCATGGCCCGTTGCTCGTCGAACCGGCCCGCGACGAGCAGCACGGCGTTGTCGGGCTGGTAGTAGTCGCGGTAGAAGGCCTGCAGCCGCTCGATGGGCACGTTCTCCAGGTCGCTGCGCGCGCCGATCGTGGACTTGCCGTAGTTGTGCCACAGGTAGGCGGTGGCCATCACGCGCTCCATCAGCGCGTTGGTGGGTTCGTTGTCGCCGCGTTCGAGCTCGTTGCGGACGACCGTCATCTCGCTGTCCAGATCCTTCTTGGCGATGAAGGAATTGACCATCCGGTCCGCTTCCAGGTCCAGCGCCCAGCGCAGGTTGTCCTCCGTCGCGGTGAAGGTCTCGAAGTAGTTCGTGCGGTCGGTCCAGGTGCTGCCGTTGGGGCGCGTGCCGCGCTCGGTCAGCTCTTGCGGGATGTTGGGGTGCTTGGGCGTGCCCTTGAAGACCAGGTGCTCCAGCAGGTGCGCCATGCCGGTTTCGCCATAGTCCTCGTGTCGCGACCCCACCTTGTAGGTGACGTTGACGGTGATCGTCTGCTTGGACGGATCGGGGAAGAGCAGCACCTGCAGGCCGTTGGCTAGCCGATACTCCGTGATGCCCTCGACGGATGTGACGCGCTGGGCGCCTCGGGGCAGCCGGAGCGTGCCGGCGGGCGCGGCTGGAGCCGGGGCCTGGGCTGCCGGCCGTGGGCCGGCGGCGGCTGGGGCCTGGCCGTAGGTGGCAGGGGCCGCCGTCGCGAAGGCCAACGCCGTTGCCAGGGCCAACCGCCCAAGGGCGCGCGCCGAGTGGATGACTGTCATCGATGCTCCTCCTGTTGGCGTTCCGCCCGCCGAGGCCTGAAATTCTACCCCCGGGGCCGTGCACACGGCGTTCCTGCCATGCCTCCCCAGCAAATACGGCGGGACGGCCGTCCCCGTTCGTGGATCCTGCGCGGCCGGGGCCGCCGACCCGTCGCAATTCCTCCACTCCCTGTTACCTTCCGGCCTCGACTGGCGTATTACACATTCTGGGTATGCCTGGCGAGGCGGAGCCTCGTTAGCCTTCGACGCTGGTGGTCTGAAACGCGCCAATAAAGCCGGTCGTGGTATAAGTGCCCACGACCATCAGGGGAGCCCCATGTTGCGTTCCGCATTCACGTTTTCGGCCGCGTTCGTCACCATGTGCCTGCTTGCGACTCCGGCAGTTGCCCAAAGCTCGATCAGCGGCGATTGGCAAGGCACGTTCCATGAGGATCAGCCGGAGCGGGGGCCGGGGCCCGAGTTGGGCGACTACCTTGGCGTTCCCCTCAACGAGGCGGGCCGGCTGTACGCCGACAGTTGGGACGCGTCCCGGCTGACGCTGCCCGAGCACCAGTGCCGGGCCCACGTGTCGCCCTATATCTACCGGGGCCCGATCCGCGTCAAGATCACGGAAGAGATCGACCCAGGGACGCAGACGGTGACCGCCATCAGGCACTTCCTGGGCACTTACGCTCAGGAACGGATGATCTGGCTGGATGGCCGCCCACACCCGCCTGAAGAAGCGCCTCATACGTGGATGGGGTTCTCGACCGGCCAGTGGCAGGGCAACGTGCTGCGCGTCGAGACCACGCACCTCAAGCAGGGCTGGCACCGCCGCAACGGCATTCCGATGAGCGCCCAGACGAAGATGACGGAGTACTTCTTCCGTCACGGCAACACCCTCACCCAGATGAGCATCACCGAAGACCCGGTGTTTCTCACCGAGCCGCTGGTCAAGACCACCAACCTCACGCTGGACGTCAACAGCCAGCCGGGCCCGTACCAGGCGTGGCTCTTCTGCCAGGCCGACGATGAAGTCCCTGGGCGCGACCCAGCGTATGTGCCGCATCATCTGCCCGGCAAGAACCCATATCTCACCGAGTTCGCGACGATGCACGGGCTGCCCGTGGAGCCGACGCGGGGCGGCGCCGAGACCATGTATCCGGAGTACATGGCGAAGGTGAAGACGATGGCGATTCCGGCACCCAAGTCGTCGTCCAGCCGTTGAGGACAAGAGGCGTAGTGATGTCAAAACAGCGGCTGATAGGCTCGCGCGGGCTTCAAGGCCTGGCGGTGGTGGTGGCGGTGGTCGTTGGCGCGATGGGTTCCGGCACGATCGGCAGCGCACAGGGCGGCCCGGGGCGTGGCGGCGGTGCGGGACGCGGCGCCGCCGAGAACGTCGCGCCGCTGCGGTCCGTGCACGTGCAGGGCAATATCCACGCGATTTTCGGCGCCGGCTCGAACGTCCTGGTGCAGTTAGGCGACCTGGGCCTCATCGTCGTGGACACGGGGACCGCGCAGAATGCCGAGGGCGTGCTGGCCACGCTGCGGCAGTTGTCGCGCCGTCCGGTCCGCAACATCATCAACACGCACTCCCACACCGATCACGTCGGCGGCAACGAGCGCATCGGCGCCTCCGGGCAGCCGATCTCCGGGCGCGGCGTCGCGCAGGTCGGCGCCGGTCTGGGGGCGCGCGCGGAGATCATCGCGCACGAAGAGACGCTGAACCGGATGAGTTCGGCGCCCGACGGCGGGCAGGCACCCACGCCGGTGGCGGCCTGGCCCACGTCCACTTTTTCGGGCAGGTCGAAGGACTTTTTCTACAACGGTGAAGGCGTGCACATCCTGCACCTGCCCTCGGCGCACACCGACGGCGACACCATCACCTTCTTCCGCCGGTCCGACGTGATTGCCGCGGGCGACGTCTATTCCACCGTGAGCTACCCGATCATCGACGCGGCGCGCGGCGGGAGTATCACGGGCGTCCTCGGCGGACTCAACGCGCTCTTGGAGCTGGCCATCGCGGGAGAGAAGACCGAAGGCGGCACGATGATCGTGCCGGGCCACGGCCGGATCTCCGACGAGGCCGACCTGGTCGAATATCGCGACATGGTGACGATCATCCGCGACCGCATCCAGGACATGGTGAACCGCGGCATGACGCTGGCGCAGGTGCAGGCCGCGAAGCCCACGATGGAGTACGACGGCCTGTACGGTGCGGCTCCCGGGTGGTCGACCACGCAGTTCGTGGAGGCCGTCTTCCGCGGGCTCAAGCCGGCGCAAGCCTCTCAGAATCCGCGACCCTGATCGCCGGGCCCCAAGCCGTCCTACACTACTACCCGTAGGACTGCATGAGGTCTGCCTTCGACCAATTGCCCTGGCTGGCGCCTGCCCTCTGGACCGTCCTGACGGTCGGAGGCGCTTACCTGCTGAGCCGCATTGCCAACCTCGTCGTGGCCGGGCGGTTGACGCGCCTGGCACGCGCCACCCAGGGGCAGTGGGACGACATCCTCATCAGCGAACTGACCTGGCGGATTCCGTTGTGGAGCGTCCTCGGCGGCGCCTGGCTGTCGCTGGGCTACTGGCCGATCACGGACCGGTGGCTCGGGCTGGCGTCTGGCACCATCTCCACGCTGGGGTTCCTGTCGGTCACGTTCGCCCTGGCCGCCGTCGCCACGGGGCTGGTAGCCGCCTATGGGCCGCGCGCGCTGCCGGGCATGCCGGTGGCCGGTCTCACACAGAACGTCGTCCGGCTGGTCATCGTCCTGTGCGGCCTGCTGGTGATCCTCAACGGCCTGGGCGTGGAGATTCGGCCCATGCTGGCCGCCCTGGGCGTCGGCGGGTTGGCCGTGGCCCTGGCGCTGCAGGAACCGCTCTCGAACCTGTTCGCGGGCCTCTTCGTGACCATGGCGGGTCAGGTGCGCATCGGCGACGTCGTGCGGCTGGACTCGGGCATCGAAGGCCGCATCGTGGATTTCAACTGGCGCTCGACGTCGCTCGAGATGGGCACCGGCAGCGTTGCCGTGGTGCCCAACGCCAAGTTCTCGCAGTCCATCGTCACCAACTTCAACCTGCCGACCCTCGAAGTGGCTGTGCCGGTGGAGATCCTCGTCGACTATTCCAGCGACGCGAAGGCGGTGGAGGCGCTGGCCTTGCGTATCGCCCGCGAGGTGCTGACGTCGGTGTCTGGCGCCGTGGCCGACTTCGAGCCCGTCCTGCGGTTTGGCGCCTTCGGCGATCTGGGGTTGCGCGGCACGGTGGCGCTGCGGGCACGGTCGTTTGGCGATGTCGCGCTCGTGCGCCACGAGTTCGTCACGCGGCTTCACGCCGCGTTCCGCGCGCAAGGCATCGTGGTGCCCACCGTCATCCCGCCGAAATCAACGGCGTAGCTGGAGAAATGGGGACCCCGACCCATTTCGAGGAGGACGGTTTGGCTGACGGCGACGGGCTGACAGTGGGCGCCGACGGGCGCGTGCGGTGCGCGTGGGGAGCTGGTTCAGCGGACTACACGGAGTACCACGATCGGGAATGGGGGCGACCCACCGAGGACGATCGATGGCTCTTCGAGAAGATCTGCCTCGAAGGCTTCCAGTCGGGACTGTCGTGGCTCACCATCCTCCGCAAGCGCGAGCACTTCAGGCGCGCGTTCGCCGACTTCGACGTCCGCCGCGTGGCACGGTTCGGGGAGCGTGAGGTCGATCGGCTCCTGGCCGATGCCGGCATCGTGCGCCATCGCGGGAAGATCGCGTCCACGATCAACAACGCCGCGCGTGCCAGGGAACTCGTCGCCGCGGAGGGCAGCCTGGCCCGCTACGTCTGGCGCTTCGAGCCCGCGGCGGCCGCGCGGCCGAAGCGGCTCGACCGGGCCACGCTGATGACCATGTCAACGACCGCCGAATCGATCGCCTTGTCGAAGGATCTGAAGAAGCGCGGGTGGAGCTTCGTGGGTCCCACGACCATGTACGCGTTCATGCAGAGCGCTGGAGTGGTGAACGATCACCTGCAGGGCTGCTTCTGTCGCCCGGAGGTGGAGCGTGAGAGGCGCGCGTTCGCGCGCCCCTGACTGCTAGCGAGGCTCCGCCTCGCTAGCGCAGTGTCTTCTTGCCCCGCTCCGCGGGGTCACCGACCGGTCCAGCCGGCCGGGGGGACCCACGCGCCACCACCAGGACCGACTTCGTCGGGCCGCCCGGGCGGCAGCACCTTCTCGGCCCTGGCCCTGACGTAGACGTAGAGGTCCCCGAACTGCTTGTCGTCGAGCAGCTTGTCCCACCCCTGCATGCCCTTGTCGGGGACGCCGACGCGGACCACCCTGAGGAACGCCGCTCGTGTCATCTTGCGGTTGGGGTCGATCAGGTCGGGCGCCAACGTGGTCGCCACGGCGTTGGTGCCGTGACAGCGGAAGCAGTAGACGTGCCACCACTTCCAGCCGTCGTAGACGTTCTTGTACACGTCCGATGCCGGCGCGGCGGCTTGTGCGGCGGCCGACACATCCACGCGCGCGATGTTCATGCCCACCCACGCGAGCACGGCGCAGAACAACGCGGCACTTCCTACTCTTCTCATCTCGCTCCACTCGCAGGTTGCAACAAGGGGACCCCGTAGTCCCTCAGGATCCGTTCGATCTCGGCTTGTCGCCGATCGAGTATCTCCGTCAGACGCGCGCGTAGCGCGGCGTTCCCGCGCTTGACGCCCATCGCGATGTCGAACGCGAAGGGGAGGTCGCCCTTCACGGACGGAATCGGCACCAGCTCCAGCGGGACGCGCTGCTGCTTGGCGAAGTAGCCGGCGATGGGTCCCCACACGAGCGCCACGTCGATCGTGCCCGTCGCCACGGCGTCGATGATCGCGCTCGGCGGGTTCTCCGCCGAGTAGAAGGTGTTGAAGCCGACCACGTTGTCCACGACGCCCCGTTTGCCCAGCTCGTGGACCGGCGGCGGGTTGTTGTAGTCGTCGCCCAGCAGGTGCACGCCGATCTTCAGCTTCTTGAGCACCTTGTCGTCGAGCGACCGGATCGACAGGCCCTTGCCCTTGGGATAGACGAACACGTAGGTCGAGCGATAGTACGGTCGCGTCGTGGCGACCAGGTCGTACTTGTCCGGCACGCCCATCACGAAGTCGCAGCGCCCTTCCTTCAGCGTCGCGTCCATCGTGTTCCTGATGAACCCTCGGCGCTGCCCCCACCAGATATAGGTGGGCGCGGCGCCGAAGTCCTTCGCGATGAGGGCCGCGATCTTGTTCTCGAACCCTTCGCCCTTGTCGTTGGAGAACGGCATGTTCTCCGGATCGGCGCACACGCGGAACGAGCCGGTCTGCTTGGACGCAGCCGGCCCGGACTGGGCTCCCACGAGAGCCAAGGCCGGGCCTACCAGGCCCACGACGACGAGGATCGCTCCGAGGGATCGCACCGATACTCGCTACGGGAGCGCGAAGACCGACAGGACGCCGCCCTGGTTGCTGAAGTTGGCCAGGTCGCTGAAGGCACCAATCGCGCCCAGACCGGCGGTCGGATCCTCGAGGCCCATCTCCGCGGCCACGCCGATGCCCGACCACCCGCCGATGCCCGACAAGATGGCCACGTACTGTTTCCCATCGGGGCCCACGTAGGTCATCGGGTTGCCGATGATGCCGGACGGCGTCTTGAACTTCCACAGCACGTCGCCGGTCTTGGCGTCGACCGCCTTCAGCCAGCCTTCCATCGTGCCGTAGAACACCACGCCGCCCGCGGTGGAGAGCGCGCCGCCCCACGTGGACAGGTTCTCCTTGATCCCCCACACCTTCTTGCCGCTGTTGGGATCCCAGGCGATGAACTCGCCGCGGTTGCCGCCCGGGCCGGGCTTGCTGACGACGATGGCGCCTACGTATGGCTGGCCGGCCTGGTATTTGACCTCCACGCCCTCGTAGTCCATACACAGGTTGTTGGTCGGCACGTAGAAGAAGCCGGTCTGCGGCGAGTACGATACGGGCTGCTGGTTCTTGGCGCCCATGGCCGACGGGCAAATGTCCTTGGTGTTCTTGCTGGCCGACGTCCGCTTGTCCGGGTTCTCGACGGGCCGGCCCGTCTTGAGGTCGATGCTCGTGGCCCAGTTCACCTCGCCGAAGGGATTGGCCTGCAGCAGTTCGCCCGTCTGGCGGTCGAGCACGTAGGAGAACCCGTTGCGGTCGAAGTTGACCAGCACCTTGCGCATCTGGCCGTTGATGTTGGCGTCGACCAGCACGTTCTCGTTGATGCCGTCGTAGTCCCACGCGTCGTGCGGCGTCTTCTGATAGGCCCACGCCGCCTTCCCCGTATCCGGATTCCTGGCGAAGATCGTCATCGAGTACTTGTTGTCGCCCGGCCGCTGGTCGGGATTCCAGGATCCCGGGTTGCCGGTGCCGTAGTAGAACAGGTTCAGCTCTGGGTCGTAGCTATACCAGCCCCACGTCGTGCCGCCGCCCCGCTTCCACTCGTCGCCCTTCCAGGTCTCGACCGAGCCCGGGAAGCCCACTTCTGATTCGGGCCCCGTGCTGTACATCCGCCAGATCTGCTTGCCGGTGTTCACGTCGTTGGCGGTCACGAACCCGCGCACGCCGAACTCGCCGCCCGAGATGCCGGAGATGACCTTGTCCTTGATCACCATCGGTGCCGACGTGATCGTCTGGCCCTGCCGATAGTCCCCCTGCTTGACCTTCCACAGCTCCTTGCCCGTCTCGGCGTCCAGCGCCACCGTGTGGGTGTCCAGCTGGTTGTGGAAGATCTTGCCGTCGGCGTAGGTCACGCCGCGATTCACCGTGTCGCAGCAGGCGATGGGGATCACGGCGGCATCCTGCTTCGGCGAGTACTTCCACTTCACCGGCGCGCCCTCTTTCGTGAGGTCGAGGGCGTAGACGATGTTCGGGAACGGCGTCGCCAGGTACATCGTGGTGCCCACGACCAGCGGCTCGCCCTCGTGTCCTCTCAGCACGCCCGTGGAGAAAGTCCAGGCCGCCTTCAGGTTCTTCACGTTCCCCGTGTTGATCTCGTTCAACCCGCTGTAGCGCGTGGCCGACGCGTTCTTGTTCGGCATCGTCCATTCTTTGTCGGCCGCGGACGCCGAAGCGGACGCTGCGGCGGATGCCGCTGATTCCGACGACGCCGGTGAAGGCGCGCTTGAACAGGCGACGGCGAACACGGCGACGAGCGATGCGACAACTGACAGCGAGGTCCGCAGTCTCTTCATATGAGCTCCTGTGCTCGACGAATGGAACGCTCGACGCCGCTTGGTCGACGTCTACCTAATTCGGGGTATACGATATGCGCCGCGAAAAAAACAGGAAACAAAAAGGCCGGCGCGATAATACCCGAAACGTGCGCTAGCGGATCGCGCCTTCTACATCCTCGAGTAGGGCCAGGAGCTCCGCCAGCACCATGGCGGTGGCGCCCCACACGTGGGCGCCGTCCACGTCGAAGTAGGGCACGTCCATCAGGCCGCCCGGCGGCTGCTGGCGCGCGCGCTGTTCCCACTTCACCGTATCCGGGTGCCGCAAATACTGCAGAGGCGCCTCGATGAGGCGCTCCACTTCGTTGGCCGCCAGGCTGAACGTCGGGCGCTTCCCCACGACGCCCACCACCGGGTGCAGCAGGTGGCCGCTGACCGGGATGGGCAGCGGCGTCAGTCGACCCAGCACCTCAACCTCTGCCGCTGGCAGCCCAACCTCCTCGAAGGCCTCTCGAAGAGCCGCTTCCTCGACCGACTCGCCTGGATCGAGCCGGCCCCCCGGCAGCGACACCTGGCCCGTGTGGTGGGGCAGCGTGGCAGATCGCAGCGTCAACGGCAGCCACCAGCGATCCTCGCGCGGATACAGCAACACCAGCACGGCCGCGGCGCGTAGCGAAGACCCTGCCTGGGGATCCCAGTTCGGCCGTGGCTTGGGAGCCATGCGCAGCTGCGCGTCCAATCCTGGCAGGGGAGCGGTCAGGCGCCGGCGCAGCGCGGCGGCGAATGCATCGGGCACGCCTTTGATTGTGCCCCGGGAGCCACCGGCTCAGTCTGCGCGTCCCTTCTCTCACCGTTTACGCCCGGCCCCGAAACTCGTCTCACTGACAGGCACGGGGTGCGCTCCCAGCCCCCAGAAGCCTTGGAGGAATGGTCATGAGACGACATGTGATTTCAGCTGTGGTGTTGGCAGGCTGCCTGGCGGCCACGGGCCTCCCGGTGGGGGCCCAGGCCATTGGTTCGCCGGGCATCGGTCGCACCGAAGTAGCCGTGGACCGGCCGGAGCGCCGTGACGATAGAGACGACAGGCGCCGCGACCATCGGGACCGGCCCGACCGGCCCGTGCGCCCGGAACGCCCGGAACGGCCCGAGCGTCCGGAGCGCCGCGACCGCCCCGAGCGGCGGGAGCGCCCGGACCGCCCCGAGCGGACCGAACGTCCGGACCGCCCGGAACGACCGGCCAGTGTCGGCCGCGGCTGAAGGAGCCGCGACCCAGTGATGGGACGGAACGGGGTTGGACCACGACGTCCGGCCCCGTCGCCGCGGCGTCAACGGCAGGGGAGCGCGATGAAACTGAAATGGAATGTCGACGCGTGGCTGCCGCACGTTGTGTGGTGCGGTCTGCTGGTGGCCACGCCCTGCAACGGCTGGGCGCAGGAACGTTGGCAGGTGGGCTGGACGCCCAGCCTGTCGAGCGGTCGCTACGGGGCCGACACCCGCACGGACGTGCTGTACACGCCGCTCACCGCGCGGCGCCTCTTCGACGCGGGCGACGTGGCCGTGGTGGTGCCTATGCTGTGCGTGTGGGGTGGCGGGGGCCTGGTCGTGGTGAACGGGTCTCCGGTGGTGCCCGATCAGACCACCCGCACGCGCGCGTCCGCCGCCGCGTCGGCCGCTGGCCGCGCCTCCACGCCAGTGCCCACGACACGCGACGGCGCTTCGACCATCTCGACCCGCGGCGCGACCAACGTCGTTGCCGCGGTTGGCCCGAGCCAGCCGACGCGGGCATGTGGGCTCGGGGACCTTGTCGTGAGAGGGCGCTATTACTTGAGCGACGGAGGTGATCGTCGTCCGTCGGTGGCATTGCGCGCGCACGTGAAGGTGCCGACGGCCAATGCCAGCCGTGGCCTCGGGACGGGTCGGCCCGACGAAGGCGTGGCCCTCGAGCTGGGGCAGCGCCTGGCTGGTGGGGCGTCACTGCTGGCCGATGCCGGCTTTACCTGGATCGGGAAACCCGACGCCACCGACTATCGCGACACCTGGTGGTATGACGTGGGGGTGAGTCGCGATCTCGCGCGGAGCGTGGTAAACCTCAGCGTGTTCTTCGAGGAGTACCGCGCGGTGCTGCCCGGCGACGTCAACGCCCGCGACATCCTGCTTGCTGCCACGATTCGTGGGGCCGGCGGGTGGCGGGTGCAGGCGGCCGGCACGCTGGGTCTTTCCGACGGCGCGCCCGATCATGGGCTGACGTTTGGGTTGAGCCGGAGATTCTGACAGCTCGCGCGCAACGAGAGACGCATCCGACCGATGGCGATGGGCCCTTCCGACGACGTCGCGCTGGTGCGTGCCGCGCAATGCGGCGACCGCGACGCGTTCGGCGCGTTGGTGGCGCTTCACGGGCCGGCCGTGCTCAGCGTCACCACGCGGATGCTGGGGCAGGGCGGCGAGGCGGAGGATGTCGCGCAGGAGGCATTCGTCGCGGCGTACCGGGGCCTGGCCACGTTTCAGTTCGAGGCCAAGTTCTCGACATGGCTCTACCGGATCGCCGTGAACAAGTGCACCGACGCGCTGCGGGCGCGCCGGACGTCCACGGTGTCGCTCGACGCCCACGACGACGAGACCGACGGGTGGGAGCCGGCCGACGACGAGACGCCGCACTTCGAGTTGGAGCAGGCGGAGCTGGCGGGCGCACTCGATCGGGCGCTCGCGGCGTTGCCGCCCATCTACCGCGAGGCCTTCGTCCTGAAGCACGTGGAAGGCCTGGGCTACGACGAGATGAGCGCGGTGCTGGGCGTGCCGCGCGACACGTTGAAGATGCGGGTGTACAAGGCGCGAACGAAGCTCTGCCACGCGCTGTCTCATCTGCAGGGGGCCTACCGATGACACCACACGCGAAGGGCGACTGCGACCTGGCGCAACGGTTCGTGGACCAGGAGCTGACACCCGAAGACCGGGTGCGCTGCATCGGGCGGCTGGGGCACGACGACGCGTTTCGGCGTCGCGTGCTGGCGCTCGAGCAGTTGGCGCTAGCGGCCACGACGGTGCCGCGGCCCGTGCTTTCTCGCGACTTCGTGGCCGGCGTGCTGCGGCGAATCGAGTCGAAGCCGTCGGTCTGGCGGCGCGTGGCCGACGCCGTGTGGCAGCCGCGTCCGCTGCGATGGAACCTCGTCGGCGCGACCGCTGCCGCCGTGGCGCTGTTGGTGGCCGGCGGGGTCGTGTCCCGGATGGTGGACCGTCGCGAGACCGCGACAACCGTCGTTGCCGGTGCCGCCGGCACCACGCCCGTGCTGGTACGCCTGGTCGTGCTGCGGCCCGATGCACGCCGCGTGGAGGTGGCCGGCGACTTCAACGGCTGGAACCCGGCACAGACGCCCCTCGAGCAGTTGGCGAACGGCGCGTGGACGGTGACGCTGCCCCTCGAGCCGGGTCGCTACAACTACATGTTCGTGGTGGACGGTACGACGTGGGTGGACGATCCGTTCGCGCCCGAGCAAGCCGACGACGGGTTCGGCTCCCGCAACGCCGTGCTGGACGTGCGACCGCCGACCGGAGGTGTGATGTGAGCCGTTGCGCCCGTTGGCGCCGTCAGATAGTGTCCAGAGGACATGGGGAGGACGCGGCGGGCGGCGCTGCTGTGTGCCGCTGTCGTCGGTGTGAGCCTGGCGGCGTGCGTGTCGCGTACGACGGCGACCGCGCCACAAGTGACACCCGCGGGCGTGCGCTTCGTGTTCATCCACTCGTCGGCGGGCTCGGTCGCGTTAGCGGCCAGCTTCAACCAGTGGTCCACCGTGTCGCACATGCTGGCGCGGTCCGCGAATGGCCGCTGGAGCATCGTGACGCCGCTGCCGCCGGGCGAGCACACGTTCATGTTCGTCGTGGACGGCCGGCAGTGGGTGAGCCCGCCGGCGGCCGAGGACTATGTGGACGACGGTTTCGGAGCACGAAATGGAGTGGTGGTTGTCAGGCCGCCTGAACGGTGAGTCGGCTCGGCGTCTGATCAGGCGCGCGGCGGCGCTGGTGCTCGTCGCCGGCGCGGCGCTGGCCATGCCCCCGGTGTCGACAAGCCAAGTGGTGTCGGCGGCCGACCGCGAGGCCCTGGTGCGACAGCGCGTGGACCGCGGCGGTCGCGCCGACGAAGTGGACCTGCTGCTGCGCCGAGCCGACGAAGCGGCGTCGCAGGCGCTGCCCGTCGAGCCCATCACCAACAAGATTCGCGAGGGCCTTGCCAAGGGCGCCGATCCACAGCGCATCGACGCGATCGTTCGTCAGATGGTCGCAAACCTCCGTGTGTCCGACGGGCTGGTGCGGGAACTGGCGCCAAGCGCGTCGGCAACCGACCGTCGCGCGGCGGTGGTGCTGATGGCCGAGTCGCTCGATGCGGGGGTGACGGTCGACGAGGTCCGGGAGCTGACGGGGGCAGGTGGGGCCGACGGGTCGGCGACGCCAGACCGCGTGGCCAGCTCCGCCAAGGGGCTGTCCCTGATCAAGGCCGCGCGGTTGTCGGGCCCCGACGGCCGGCAGGTCATGGCCGAGGCCGTTCGGCGTGGCTACCGCGCCACCGAACTGGTGGACCTGGGTCGCGACATCAAGCGCCGCGAGCTGGACTTCCGATCGGGCCGCGCCAGCCTGCGCGCGGTCCGGGCCGCGATTGCGCGCGGCGACCGACCCGAGCGGCTGTTCCGTGACGCCGGCGAGGGAACCGCCACACGCCCGGCTGCCAGGCCCGAGGCCACGCGTCCCGAGGTGGAGCGTCCCGCCGCGCCCGTGCGGCCAGAGGCCGTTCGGCCCGAACCCGTGCGTCCGGAGCGTCCGGCCGTGCCCGAGCGCCCTGGGCGTTGAGCGCCCCTATCGACGCGAAGGCGCGCCGACGGTCACCTGGCCTGGCTGCGAGATCCCCTCGGCGGAGAGAATCGTCCACGCCGTGAGGGCCAGGATACGGAGGTCGAGGGCAAAGGAGCAGTGGTCCACGTACCACACGTCGTGTCGAAACTTCTCTTCCCACGACAGCTCGTTGCGGCCGTTCACCTGGGCCCACCCGGTGATGCCTGGTTTCATCGCGTGACGCCGCGCGTGCTCCGGCGTGTACCGGTCGACGGATTCCAACAGCAGTGGCCGCGGTCCGACCAGGCTCATATCGCCGCGCAGCACGTTGAGGAGTTGCGGGAGCTCGTCGAGGCTGGTGCGCCGAAGAAACGAACCGAACGGCGTCAGCCGGTCCCGGTCTGGCAGCAGTGCCCCCCACCGGTCGTAAGCCGTCACCATCGAGCGGAACTTGAGGATCTGAAATGGGCGGGCCCTCAGTCCCGAGCGCTCTTGTTTGAACGCCACGGGAGTGCCCTGCACGAGTCTGATCGCGAGAGTGACAGCGACAAGGATCGGCGCCGAGACGATCAGCAGCGCCGTGGCCGCCACCACGTCGAAGAGCCGTTTTCCTACTCGCCTGTACACAGTGTCCCCGAAGGGACATATCGGCCGGCGCCGGCTCAGCTTCGGTCGGGTGGAGTCTCGAGTGGTGGGTGGATTGCAGAACTTCCCGATATCGCTCGTGTCGGCGCGCCCCGCGTCAACGCGCGCCGGTGAAGCGAAGGATGAACAACCCGGTGCCCGCGCGGTCCGACGCGTACGCCAGGCCGCGGTGGTCGATGTCCACGTCGTTCATCTGCGTGACGGCAGGCTGCCCCGCCGCCATCGGGTGCGTCAGCGCCGTGGCCTTCGGCACGAAATAGCCCACTTCCGTCGGGCGGAGCGGATCCGCCAGGTCCACCACGCGCACGCCAGCGTTGAAGTACGCGATCCACGCCAGCTTGTCGGTGAAGCGGTTGATCTGCCCGTTCACCGTGTCGGCCGACTGGTGCGGGCCGAAGCGCCCCCCCTTCTTGCAGTAGTCGCCCACCGGCACCTGCCACACCGACACCGGGAACGGCTTCTTCTCGTCGGTGATGTCCAGCATGTAGCTGGCGGATCGCACGCCGCCCGGGCACGGCGTCACGTCCTCCGCCCCCGCTTCGTCCACGACCAGCGCGTAGGCGCGGGGGACGGCTGATGGGCCGAAGTTGGGCACCGTGGCGTACGTGATGGGCGACACGGTGTGCGGCCCGCGGAAGGGCGGCTTCATGTCGATGGACCAGGCCAGCGTCGGCCTGGCGGGATCGGAGATGTCGAAGGCCGCGGCCTGCCCGCCCGCGTTGCGGTAGCCGACGTAGATGCGTTTGCCCGCTTCGTCCACGATGGGGTGGTGCGAGTACTGCCCCTCGTAGCCGGGCTCGCCGTCCTTCAGCCCCGGCAGCCACGCGCGGCCCACGAACCGCGGCGCCTTCGGGTTCTTGAGGTCGAAGATCTGCACGACGATGTTGCGGAACCCCGGCTCGCCGGACGCGGCGTAGAAGTAGCCCGTCTCGCGCGACCACCAGCCCTTGTGCGCGCGCAGGATGAAGGGCCCGCCGCAGCCCCGCCCGCAGGAATTGGGCGGCGTGCCGGTGATCTCGGCCACGAGAGAGATGGCCGACGGCTTGCTGGCGCGATCGGTGATGTCGAAGATCTGGTACTTGAGGTCCTTGCCCGTTTCTCCTTCGGTCAGGATCTCGGAGTTGCGGATCAGGTAGTCGCGGCCCGAGCCGTCGAAGGGGTAGTCGTAGACCACCGACACGCCGCGCGAGTTGCGGTCGCCGTCGTTGGGGATGTGCCACACCAGCTTCGGTTGGGCCGGGTCGGCGACGTCCAGGATGGACGTGCCGTTCCACTCCATCTGTCCCGTGATCGGGTTCAGCTTCGGCTTGCCGTCCCAGAAACTTTCGTGGTGGCCCACGTACGCCCAGGCGCCGTTGGCGTCGTCGGCCAGCGTGGTCACGACCAGTGACTCGCGGCCCTGCAGGTCGTGATGGCCAACCAGCTCGACGTGACTGGCCTCGTCCGCGCGCGGATCGAGCGATGCCGACTCAGCGCGTGCGGCCGCGCCCTCCGGTGGTGCGGGCGCCGTCTGACACGCGCCGATCAGGCCGATGAGGGCGACAGCCAGGGCGGCCGTCGCCAGCCAGGAAGGATGGGTGGGAGTGGACACGGTGCGGCACCTCATGTGCCGCACAGCTTACAGTCAGGGGCTCACCTCACGCACCTTTCCTGGCCAGGAAGTACAGCGTCGCGGGCTGAGTGCCTTCCTCCACGACGCGCAGCCCCGCGGCGCTCAGACGCGCTCGCCACCTGTCGGGGAACGCCGGTCCGCCGAAGTAGCCGTGGCCGTGGAGAAACGGCAGCGCCACGCGGACCCAGAGGTCGGGGTTGACCACCATCAGCAACAGCTCGCCGTTCGGCTTCAGCACGCGGTTGACCTCGGAGAACGTCCGCGTCACGTCGTCCGCGCCCAGGTGGTCGATGGCGTAGGCGCTGACCGCCGCATCGAAGCTGGCGTTCTCGAAGGGCATCGACCGCATGTCCCCGACCATGGCCTCGAGCCGCGCTTCCACACCAGCCGCTCGCGCGTTGGCCCGGAGCCGGCCTGGCGTGTTGTCCACGATGCCGTAGTAGCCGGCAAACCGGTCCAAGGCCACCACTCGGGCGCCGGGCCTCTCCAGCAGGACCATCAGCGCCGATCGCCCCGAACCCGCGCCCGCGTCGAGCACACGGCCGCCGGGAGAGGGAAGGAAGGCCTGCGTCGGCAAGGCCAGTGGACGACTGAAACGCAGCGGCCCGTGGATGATGCACGCGCTGCCCACGGCCCACACGCCCAGCAGGCCGAAGAGCACTGTGTACCCACGCGACAACCCGATGAAACGGACGAGCCACGCCAGCAGGAAGAAAAGGGCGGCCGCGATCAGGTGGCCGTAGGTCCACGGCCACGCGTAGTCGAAGTCGTATCGAAAGAAATCCATGGCGGATCAGGCTCCCTTCTTCTCGTCGAACTGGAACACCTGTTCGAGGGGGACGGCAAGCACCGCCGCGATGCGAAACGCCACCTCGAGCGACGGCGAGTACTTGCCCAGTTCGATCGCGTTGACCGTTTGCCGCGTGACGCCGATCCGGTCAGCCAGATCCTGCTGCGTCATCTCGTCCCGGTCGAAGCGAAGCTCCTTGATGCGGTTGAGCACTGCGCAGCTCACGTCAGACACCCCGCCGATGGAAGACGATCTGGCTCACGGACCGCACCAGCTCGGCGATCACGACGGACATGAAGGCGTAGCCGACGATCTGATGGGCCCTCGCCCCCAGGTGGATCGAGAAGATCGACG
>Ga0307505_10000512_pt1 | contig 42234 bp, 38 predicted proteins | sample 23_S_MG_FD_202183 | JGI IMG/M metagenome (GOLD analysis project Ga0307505, IMG submission 202183) | Soil microbial communities from Populus trichocarpa stands in riparian zone in the Pacific Northwest, United States - 23_S | ecosystem: Environmental > Terrestrial > Soil > Riparian zone > Trees...
TTGGGTCGTGCGGGCGCGCGCGTCGCGAAGATGCCGCGCAGCTGCGTGTCGAGGAAGGGCTGGACCCGCAACTGCACGCTCGTCTGCCGGTGCAGGTGGTACAGCAGGATGACGTGCGAGAACTGTGCGAGCCCGTCCAGCCCCTCGGCGAACGCGCCATCGATCAACGCGGTACCTGCGGCAGCCGCGCTGCTGCGCGGCTGTATCGGCATGCCACGCACGTCATGAAAAGGCGTACGCAGCACGCCGATGGGCGTGTAGCCGATCATCGACCCTCCGAACAGCGCCGACGCGACGGAGTGCGCCAGGCGCCGCCGGGCTACAGCTTCGTGAACCCGTACTTCTTCCAGACGTCGCGCGCCTGGTCTCCACCAGCAAAGGCAAGGAACTCCCGCGCCGCCGGCGAATCGTGCTTGGCGATGACGGCAAACGGATAGGTCACGGGCTTGTGGCTGTTCGCGGGAAACACGCCCGCGATGCGCACCTTCTGGGAAACCGCGGCGTCGGTTTCATAGACGATACCGGCGGGCACCTCGCCGCGCTCGACGAAAGCCATCGCCACGCGCACGTTCTCCGCCTTGACCAGCCGTGTCTGCGCGAAGTCCCACACGCCCAGGCTTGTCAGCGCCTCCTGCGCGTAGCGGCCCACCGGAACGCTGGCCGGATCGCCCGTGGACCAGCGGCCGTCGGCACCCAGCAGCCCCGCGAAGTCGAAACCCGGCTTCAGATCGACCTTCGCCGTGCTGGTGGTCGGCACGATCAACACCAGGCTGTTGCCCAGCAGACTCTTGCGCGTGTCCGGCACGATGAGGTTGGCCTTCGCGAGATGATCCATCCACTGCTCGTCCGCACTGGCAAAGATCGCGGCCGGCGCACCCTGCTCGATCTGACGCGCCAGCGCACCGGAAGACGCGAAGGAGAACTTCACGGCCTTGCCGGTCTTCTGCTGATACTGGCGCGCGATCTCTTCGAACGCGTTCTGCAGGCTGGCCGCTGCAAAGACCGTCAGGTCCTGGGCGCGCACCGGCGCAGCGAACACCATCATTGCGAGAGGGGCGGCCAGCAACCAACGCCCGACCCAACCCAGCACGTTCCTGCGTACCAGCGATTCCATATGGCTCCCGATCGGATAGAAGAAAAGAGGTGACGTAAAGCGTCCTATAGTCTATCGCATATAGGATAGCCGTCGACGTGGCCATTCATGCCGGCCGCAGGGTGCGGTCGCGACGTGGTCCCGCTATGTGGTCAACGAATCAGCGGATCAGTGCGCCTGGTCCCAGTTGTCGCCGACGCCCAGTTCCACCAGCAGCGGAACGCGCAGCTCGGCGACGTCTGCCATCAGCCGCGGCAGGCGTTCGCGCACGACGTCGACTTCGGCGTCGGGAACTTCGAGCACCAGTTCGTCGTGCACCTGCATGATGAGCCGCGTGCCCAGCGCGGCCTCGCTGATCCAGCGATCGACGGCAATCATCGCGAGCTTGATGAGGTCGGCCGCCGTGCCCTGCATCGGCGCGTTGATGGCGGCGCGCTCCGAGCCGGCGCGGCGCGGGCCGTTGGGCGAGTTGATCTCGGGCAGCCACAGGCGCCGGCCGAACACCGTCTCGACGTAGCCCTGGCGGCGCGCCAGCGCGCGCGTCGATTCCATGTAGTGCGCCACGCCGGGATAACGCATGAAGTAGCGGTCGATGTAGTTCTTCGCGGCGTCGCGCGCGATGCCGAGGTTCGATGCCAGGCCGAACGCGCTCATGCCGTAGATCAGGCCGAAGTTGATGACCTTCGCATAGCGGCGCTGCTCGCTGCTGACCTCGCCCACCGGCACGCCGAAGACCTCAGAGGCCGTGGCGCGGTGGATGTCTTCGCCGCGCGAGAACGCGTCTAGCAGACCCGCATCCTCGGAGATGTGCGCCATGATGCGCAGCTCGACCTGCGAGTAGTCGGCCGACACGATGCGGTGTCCCGACGGCGCGATGAAGGCCTCGCGGATGCGCCGGCCCTCCGCGGTGCGTATGGGGATGTTCTGCAGGTTGGGATCCGACGACGACAGCCGGCCGGTCACGGCGATCGCCTGGCCGTAGTTGGTGTGCACGCGACCGACCGCGTCGGCGCTGGCCGGCAGCTTGTCGCAGTAGGTGGACTTCAGCTTCGCCAGCCCGCGATGCTCCAGCAGCACCTTCGGCAGCGGGAAGTCCTCGGCCAGCTTCTCCAGCACCTCTTCGTCGGTGGACGGCGCCCCGCTCGCGGTCTTCTTCACCACCGGCAGCGCGAGCTTGCCGAACAGGATCTCGCCGATCTGCTTCGGACTGCCGAGGTTGAACGGTTGCCCCGCGAGTTCCGTCGCCCGGCTTTCGAGTTCCGCGAGGCGCAGCGCGATCTCGCGGCTTTGCGCCGTGAGCTTGTCGCGGTCGATCAGTACGCCGGTGCGCTCCATCCTGAACAGCACCTGCGCGACCGGCAACTCGATGTCCTGATACACGCGGCGCAGTGCCTCGCTGGACTCGATGCCCGGCCACAGCGCGCGGTGCAGCGCCAGCGTGACCTCTGCATCCTCGGCCGCGTAGTCGGTGGCGCGGTCCAGCGCCACCTGGTCGAAGCAGATCTGGCCGGCGCCCTTGCCGCAGACGTCGGTGAAGGTCAGCGTGCGCCGGTTCAGGTGGCGCATCGCCAGCGAGTCCATGTCGTGGCTGCGGTGCGCTTCCAGCACGTAGGACTCCAGCAGCGTGTCGTGCGCGACGCCGGCGAGCTTCACGCCGTGATTGGCCAGCACGTGCATGTCGTACTTCAGGTTCTGGCCGACCTTCTTCTGGTGCGGACTCTCCAGCCAGGGCTGCAGCGCCGCCAGCGTCGCGTCCAGCGGCAGTTGCTCGGGCACGCCGGCGTAGCGGTGCGCGAGCGGGATGTAGCAGCCTTTCAGCGGCTCCACCGACAGCGAAACGCCGACCAGACATGCGGCCATCGGGTCCAGCGACGTGGTCTCGGTGTCGATGCACGTCAGCTCGGCGGCACCGATGCGCTGCAGCCAGGCTTCGAACTGCTGCTGCGTGGTCACGGTCTCGTACTCCGGGCGCGGCGCGTCGGGCGCCGTTTCGGTGACGGCGGCCCTGGTTTCGTCCGCGCCGCCCGCGGCCGACGCGGCGGCGATTGCGGCGTCCGCCAATTCGCGCAACCATGTCTTGAACTCGTAGCGCTCATAGATGCGCCTGAGTTCCGCCGCGTCCTCGCGCCGCACCTGCAGCGCATCCAGCGACGCGACGCTGTCCTGCAGGTCGCAGTCGGTGCGGATCGTCACCAGCTCGCGCGCGGTCGGCAGCCAGGGCAGCGCCTTGCGCAGGTTGTCGCCGACCACGCCGCCGATGGCATCGACTTGCTGCACCAGCGCGTCCAGCGAACCATAAGTCTGCAGCCACTTGGCGGCGGTCTTCGGACCGACCTTGTCGACGCCTGGCACGTTGTCCACCGCATCGCCCACCAACGTCAGGTAGTCGACGATGCGCGCGGGCGGCACGCCGAACTTCGCCTGCACGCCGGCCGTGTCCAGCGTTTCGCCGCTCATCGTGTTCACGAGTATCGTGTGCTCGTCCACCAGCTGCGCCAGATCCTTGTCGCCGGTGGAAACGACCGTTCGCAGCCCGCTCGCCGCGGCCTGTCGCGCCAGCGTGCCGATGACGTCGTCGGCCTCGATGCCGGCCACTTCGACCACCGGCCAGCCCAGCGCGCGCACCGCCTCGTGAATGGGCGCGATCTGCGCGGCCAGATCCTCCGGCATGGAGGCACGATTGGCCTTGTATTCGGGATACAGGTCGTCGCGGAAGGTCTTACCCTTGGCGTCGAACACGCACGCCAGGTAGTCGGCGTCGACCTGCTGGCGCAGCGTGCGCAGCATCGAGATGAAGCCGCGCAGCGCGCCGGTCGGCTCGCCGGCCGCAGTGCGCAGGTCCGGCAGCGCGTGGTACGCGCGGTACAGGTAGCTCGAGCCATCGAGCAGCAGCAGGGTTTTCATCCGCTTTTGTCAATCCAGGGAGACAGGACGTGCTCGACAACCGCAAGAACATACCCAGCCTGCGCGCCGTCACGATGCCCGAGCGCGCGACCAGCCAGAAGGCGCGTGAGTCGTGGCAGATCTGGGGGATTATTTCAGAGTTCGTCGAGGCGGCCGAACGCCTGTCCGAGGTGCGCCCCGCGGTGTCGATTTTCGGCAGCGCACGCGCGAAACCCGGCACGCCGACCTACGAGCTGACGGTGGAGATCGCCCGCAAGCTGTCGGACGCGGGCTTCACCGTGATCAGCGGCGGCGGCCCCGGCATCATGGAAGCGGCCAACAAGGGCGCGTTCGAAGGCGCGTCACCGTCGGTGGGGCTGAACATCGAGCTGCCGTTCGAGCAGTTCGGCAACGCATACCAGGACATCTCTCTGCGCTTCCGCCACTTCTTCGCGCGCAAGGTGGCGTTCGTGAAGTACGCGGCCGCCTACGTCGTGATGCCCGGCGGCTTCGGCACGCTGGACGAGCTGTCCGAGGCGCTGACGTTGATACAGACCGGCAAGGGCAAGCGCATGCCGATCGTGCTGGTGGGCTCGGCGTTCTGGTCGGGCCTGCTCGACTGGATGCGCGACAGCCTGATCGCGCAGGGCATGATCAACGAAGCGGACCTGGGGCTGATGCGCGTGGTCGACGACAGCGAGTCCGTGCTCACCACGCTGTTCGAGTTCTACGACACGCGCGGCTTCGAGCAGAGCGCCAGCGAACGCGAAAAGCTCCTCTATCTGTAGTCGCGCGAAACCGGCACGCGCTTTGCTGGTCCAAGTGCAGGGAGTGTCTACAATGAAATCCATGCAACGCTCGACAGCTCCTGACCAACGCGGCGCGCACCGCGTGGCGGTGCGGATGTCGCTGCTGCTCGCCGCGAGCATGCTGTGCAGCGCAGCAGTTTCACAGACGGCTCCAGCGCCCGCTTCAGCCCCGCGCACCGCGGCGCCTGCGACGCGCGTCCCGCCGGCGATGCCGGCGGCGAAGCAGCCCGTCAATGACCCGGCACCGCGCACCCGCATCGAACTGCCGGCTGCGGAGCGCGCTGCGCTGGAAAGCGCTACTGCGCCGGCCGTCCCGCCGGCGCCGCCGGAACGCAACGAACTGCTGCCGCAGCCCGACGACGCACAGCTGACGATCATCGAGCCGTCCGGCACGGTGGTGGAGCAGATCCGCCAGTCCAACCGCATCAGCGAGGTGCGCGTGACGCCTGCGATGACCGGCCACACGTGGGTGATGACCAATCGCGAGGGTCGCCAGCCCATCGGTGCGACCGATACGCAGCCGGGGCTGTCCGTGCCGAAGTTCTTCACGTTCGAGTTCGGTGGCGGACCCCGCCAGGCAGCCACGCCCGCCGGGCCGGCTGCACCGCCACCCCCGTCCACGCAGTCGCGCTGATCGCGTCAACGGTCGTGGCCGAGACGATCGGCCGGCCTGCGCAGTACGAGCCACTTCGCGAACCAATTCGCCGAGCCATTTCGCAGGTTTTCAGCTAGGGTGCGGGTTTTGCCGCTTCCCCAGCAGTCGATCATGGCCGTGTTCACCGCGCTGACCCGCGCCGACGCCGCGGGCTTCCTGACCCAGTTCAGCCTCGGTGAGCTCACGGCGCTGGAAGGCATCGCCAGCGGCATCGAGAACACCAACTACTTCCTGGACACGACACAGGGCCGCTACGTCCTGACGATCTTCGAGCGGCTGGACTTCAAGCAGCTGCCGTTCTATCTGGAACTGATGCGTCATCTGGCGCGGCGCGGGCTGCCAGTGCCGGCGCCGCAGGAAAACCGCAGCGGCGCGCTGATGTCGGAGATCAGGGGCAAGCCCGCCGCCATCGTCACGCGGCTTTCCGGCCGCGCCGTCCGCGAGCCGAGTGCCGCCCACTGCGCGCTGGTCGGCGACATGCTGGCCAGGATGCACCGCGCGGGCGCGGACTTTCCGCTGTTCCAGCCACACCTGCGCGGCATCGGCTGGTGGAAGGATTCGGTGCCCAGGCTCGAGCCACACGTCCCGGACGAGATCTTTCACGAGCTCGCCGACGAGCTGATCCTCCAGGACACTTTCTTTCGCAGTTCGCGTTTCGAACGGCTGCCGCAGGGGCCGATCCACGCCGACCTGTTCCGCGACAACGTGCTGATGGTCCAGCAGGACAGCTGCGACGCGATCGGCGGCGTCATCGACTTCTACTTCGCGGGCTGCTCGATCCTGCTGTTCGATCTGGCGGTCACGGTGAACGACTGGTGCATTGACGCGGCTACGGGCGCCTTCGATTCGCCGCGCGCGCAGGCATTGCTCGATGCCTACCACGCGGTGCGGCCGCTGACGGACGACGAGCACGAATGCTGGCGCACGGTGCTGCGCGCGGCCGCGCTACGCTTCTGGATCTCCCGCCTCGCGGATCTGCACCTGCCGCGCCCTGCTCACCTGCTGACACCACACGATCCGACGCACTTCGAACGCATGCTGCGCGAGAGAGCAACCGTGAAGTCGCTGCCGTGGGTATCGGCCGGATGACCCGATCGCCGGCACGGCCTCGATAGAATCGGCTGCATGCACGTCAGAACTCTTCCGCCGGGCACCGGCTGGACATGGCTGCGCGAAGGCCTCGCGCTGCTGCGCCGGCAGCCTGTGGCCTTCACGGCGCTGGTCGTGCTCTACTCGATGGGCCTGATGCTGGTGGCCAGCGTGCCCGTCGTCGGCCTGCCGCTGGCTGCGATGCTGGTGCCGTTCGGCACGCTGGGCATCACGGCCGCGGGCCGCGACGCCGCGCGCAACGTGATGCCGCTGCCGTCGCTGCTACTCGACGGCTTCAAGAGCGCGCAGCGCAACGCCCTGCTGCGCCTCGGCGCGGTGCACGCGGGCCTGATCCTGCTGGTCGTCGTGCTGAGTTCGCTGATGGCACGCGACGAGCTCGCGAACTGGCAGGTCGTCGAAGGCCAGGTCGATCCGGCCTCCATCGCCGGCAACGTTCCATGGGACGCGCTGGCGCTGGCGTTGCTGGCCTACACGCCGATCCTGATGCTGACCTGGTTCGCGCCGCAGCTCATCGCGTGGCACCGCCAGCCGGTGGCCAAGGCGATGTTCTTCTCGCTGTTCGCCTGCTGGCGCAACCGCTGGCCGTTCCTGGTGCTGGGCGTGGCGCTGGGCGCGCTGATCATCGCGACGTCCTGGATAGGCGCGCTGCTCGTCAACCTCCTCGGCCTGCCGGCGCAACTCGGCTCGCTGCTGCTCGCGCCCTTCGCGCTGGTGCTGACCAGCGTTGCGTATTCGACGCAGTACCCGATCTACCGCAGCGTGCTGGAGGCGCCACCGGCGCCGAGCACGGACGTCGTGGCCGCTTAGGCCTCAGCGCCGTGCGCCCTACGCCGGCGTGAGCTTCGCCACCGCCAGCGCCAGCCACTTGATACCGTGCGGGCCGAAGTTCACCTGCGCACGTGCGTCGTCGCCGCTGCCTTCGAGATTGATGACGATGCCCTCGCCGAAACGGGCGTGGCGCACGGTCTGGCCGACGCGCACGCCGTGCGACGAAGCGGCAGTGCGCACCGGCGCCGACACGGCCGGCGCCGCACGCGCGGCGGGGTCGTACCAGGCGCCGAAGCGCGCGCCGGCACCCATGCCCACCGGCACCTTCGGCGTCAGCCACTTCACCGCCCCCTCCGGCAGCTCCTGCAGGAAGCGCGAGCGCAGGCCGTAGCGCGTCTGGCCGTGCAGCAGGCGGCTCTGCGCGAAGCTGATGTACAGCCGCCGGCGTGCGCGCGTGATCGCCACGTACATCAGGCGACGTTCCTCTTCGAGGCCGTCCATCTCCGACAGGCTGTTCTCGTGCGGGAACAGGCCCTCCTCGAGGCCGGTGATGAACACCACATTGAACTCCAGCCCCTTGGCCGAGTGCACGGTCATCAGCTGCAGCGCGTCCTGTCCGGCTTCGGCCTGGTTGTCACCGGCCTCCAGCGACGCGTGCGACAGGAACGCGACCAGCGCCGACGGGATCTGCGTGGCCGCCTCCTCGTCGCCGGCACGGCTGGCCGGCGCGTCCTGCGCATAGCCTTCCTCAGAGACAAAGGCGGCGGCAGCGTTGACCAGTTCGCCGAGGTTCTCGACGCGTTCCTGTCCTTCCTTGTCGTTGCGGTAGTGCGCGACCAGGCCACTGCGCTCATTGACCAGTTCGACGATCTCCGCCAGCGTCAGCGGCGCAGCCTCGAAGCGCAGACTGTCGATCAGCTTGATGAAGGCGCCGAGGTTCGAACCTGCCTTGCCGCTCAGGCTACCCACCGCCGCATACAGGCTGCTGCCCGCTCCGCGCGCCGCGTCGGCGAGCTGCTCCAGCGCGCGCGCCCCGATGCCGCGCGGCGGAAAGTTGACGACGCGCAGGAACGCCGTGTCGTCCGCCGGGTTCTCGATCAGCCGCAGGTATGCCAGCGCATGCTTGACCTCTGCGCGCTCGAAGAAGCGCAGCCCGCCGTACACGCGGTACGGGATGGCGGCGTTGAACAGCGCGTGCTCCAGCACGCGCGACTGCGCATTGGAGCGGTACAGCACTGCGATCTCCGCGCGCGCGTGCCCCTCGGCGATCAGCCCCTTCACCTCTTCGACCAGCCACGCAGCCTCGTAGCCGTCGGTCTGCGCCTCGTAGACGCGCACCGGCTCGCCTTCGCCGGCCTGCGTCCACAGCTCCTTGCCGAGCCGGCTGGTGTTGTGCGCGATCAGCGCATTGGCAGCGTTCAGGATGTTGCCGCCCGAACGGTAGTTCTGCTCCAGCTTGATCAGGTTACGGACTTCGAACTCGCGTTCGAAGTCCGCCATGTTGCCGACGTTCGCGCCGCGGAAGCGATAGATCGACTGATCGTCGTCACCGACCGCGAAGATCGCATTCCCGCTGCCCGCCAGCTGCTTCAGCCACGCGTACTGCAACTTGTTGGTGTCCTGGAACTCGTCGACCAGGATGTGGCGGAAGCGCCCCTGGTAGTGCTGGCGCAGAATCTCGTTGCGGTCCAGCAGCTCGTAGCAGCGCAGCAGCAGCTCCGCGAAATCGACGACGCCCTCGCGATTGCACTGCGCGTCGTACAGTGCGTACAGTTCGACGAACTTGCGGTTGTAGTCGTCGTTGACTTCCACGTCCTTCGCGCGCAGCCCGGCTTCCTTCGCGCTGTTGATGAAGTTCTGCAGGTTGCGCGGCGGATAGCGTTCGTCGTCGATGTTGCCGGCCTTCAGCAGCCGCTTGATGGCGCCCAGCTGATCGGCCGAATCCAGGATCTGGAACGTCGCCGGCAGCCCCGCGTCGCGGTGGTGGGCGCGCAGCATGCGGTTGCACAGGCCGTGGAAGGTGCCGAGCCACATGCCGCGAACGTTGATCGGCAGCATCGCGGCCAGCCGCGTCAGCATCTCCTTCGCGGCCTTGTTGGTGAAGGTCACCGCGAGCACGCCCTGCGGCGAGACCTGGCCCGTCTGGATCAGCCAGGCGATGCGCGTGGTCAGCACGCGCGTCTTGCCGCTGCCGGCGCCGGCGAGGATCAGTGCGGACTGGTTCGGGAGCGTGACCGCGGCAAGCTGGCGGTCGTTGAGGTTTTCCAGCAGGTTCATCATCGGCCGCGAGTGTAGCGGCCTCTATAATCGCGCTTCTAAATCAGACACTTGCCGCAGCGCACCGACGGCATCCACCGGCGCTTTCCATGAATCCGAAGTACGAACCGCAGGCCATCGAAGCCGACACGCAGGCGCACTGGGAGCGCACGAAGGCCTATCTGGCGGCGGAAAACGCGACGCGCGCCGACGGCACACCGCGGCCCAAGTTCTACGTGTGCTCGATGCTGCCCTACCCCAGCGGCAAGCTGCACATGGGGCACGTGCGCAACTACACGCTGAACGACGTGATGTACCGGATCCTGCGCATGCGCGGACACAACGTGATGACGCCGATGGGTTGGGACGCGTTCGGGCTGCCTGCCGAAAACGCCGCCATCGACAGGAAGGTCGCGCCGGGCGAATGGACGCGCGCCAACATCGCCGACATGAAAGCGCAGATGCGGCCGCTGGGCCTGGCCATCGACTGGAGCCGCGAGCTGGCGACCTGCGACCCCGGGTATTACCACTGGAACCAGTGGCTGTTCCTGAAGATGCTGGAAAAGGGCATCGCCTACCGCAAGACGCAGATCGTCAACTGGGATCCAGTGGACAACACGGTGCTCGCCAACGAGCAGGTGATCGACGGGCGCGGCTGGCGCTCGGACGCCATCGTCGAGAAGCGCGAGATCCCTGGCTACTACCTGGCGATCACGCAGTACGCGGAAGAACTGCTCGCGTCGCTGGCCGATCTCGACTGGCCGCCGCAGGTCAGGGCGATGCAGGAGAACTGGATCGGCAAGAGCGTCGGCGTGAACTTCGGTTTCCCGTACGAACTGGACGGCCGGCCGCAGTTGCTGCGCGTGTTCACCACGCGCGCCGACACCATCATGGGCGTGACCTTCGTCGCGGTGGCGGCCGAGCATCCCCTGGCCGCGCGCCTGGCCGAGGGCCGTCCCGATCTCGCCGCTTTCATCGACGAGTGCCGCAAGGGCACCGTGTCGGAAGCCGACCTTGCGACGATGGACAAGAAGGGCGTGGACACCGGCTTCGCCGTCACGCACCCGCTAACCGGCGCGAAGGTGCCGGTATGGATCGGCAACTACGTGCTGATGGGCTACGGCGAAGGCGCGGTGATGGCGGTGCCCGGGCACGACGAGCGCGACTTCGCGTTCGCGCAGAAGTACGGTCTGCCGATCAAGCAGGTCATCGGCATTCCCGGCGAGACCTTCTCCACCGACGCGTGGCAGGACTGGTACGCCGACAAGCAGCGCGGCGCGTGTATCCAGTCGGGAGCGTACGACGGGCTGTCGTATGAAGCGGCGGTGGACGCGATCGCCGCCGACCTGAAGGAAAAAGGCCTGGGCGACAAGCAGACCAACTACCGGCTGCGCGACTGGGGTATCAGCCGGCAGCGCTACTGGGGCACGCCGATCCCGATCATCCACTGCGAAGACTGCGGGCCGGTGCCGGTGCCCGAAGCCGACCTGCCCGTGGCGTTGCCGGATCACCTGATCCCGGACGGCAGCGGCAACCCGCTGAACAGGTACGAGCCCTTCCTCGCCTGCACGTGCCCGAGCTGCGGCAAGCCCGCGCGCCGCGAAACCGACACGATGGACACCTTCGTCGACAGCGCGTGGTACTACATGCGCTACTGCTCGCCCGATGCGAAGGTGAACGGCAAGCCGGCGATGGTCGATGCACGCAACGACTACTGGATGCCGATGGACCAGTACATCGGCGGCATCGAGCATGCGGTACTGCATCTGCTGTACGCGCGCTTCTGGACCAAGGTGATGCGCGACATGGGGCTGGTGAGCTTCGGCGAGCCGTTCAGCCGCCTGTTCACGCAGGGCATGCTGACGCACGACTGCTACTACCGCGACCAGGCCGACGGCAAGAAGCGCTGGTACTACCCGGCCGAGGTCGACATCGAATACGACGCGAAGGGCCGGCCGGTCAAGGCGACCGCCAGGGAGGACGGCCAGCCCGTGTTCTACGGCGGCACCGAGAAGATGAGCAAGAGCAAGAATAACGTCGTGGAGCCGCGCGACATCATCGGCCGCTTCGGCGCCGATACCGCGCGCACTTTCTCGATGTTCGCCGGTCCGCCGGACCAGAGCGCGGCGTGGAGCAACTCCGGCGCCGAAGGCACGTACCGCTTCCTGCGGCGGCTGTGGAACTATTGTCACGAGCGGCGCGCGCAGGTGCTGGGAGCGGACGCGACGGTCACCGACCTGCCGGCCGCGCTGAAGGGACTGCGCCGCGATATCCACCTGAACCTGCGGCAGGCGGATTTCGACTACGCCCGCCTGCAGTACAACACCGTCGTGTCGGCGGTGATGAAGATGCTCAATGCGCTGGAAGACGCGAAGCTGGGCACGTCGACCGCCGACGGCGCAGTGCTGCACGAAGCGCTGGGCATCCTGCTGCGCACGCTGTATCCGATAGCGCCGCACGTCACGCACACGCTGTGGAACGAGCTGGGCTATGCGCGCACTTTCGGCGAACTGCTGGACGCGCCGTGGCCCACCACCGACGAGGCCGCGCTGAAGCAGGACGAGATCGAGCTGGTGGTGCAAGTCAACGGCAAGGTGCGCGGCTCGGTGCGCGTGCCCTTCGATGCCGAGGACGCGCTGATCACCGCGGTGGCGCTGGCCGATGCCAACGTCAGCAAGTTCGTCGACGGCAAGCCGCTGAAGTTCTCGAAGGTCGTGCGGCCGAAGCTCGTCAGCCTTGCGGTCTGACACCCGATGCGCCGACGCCTGCTCGCCGCCGCTGCTGCGCTGCCCGTCATTGGCCTTCCCGCCGCCTGCGGCTTCCGGCTGCGCGGCGAGCAGACGCTGCCGGTGGACACCATCTACCTCGCTCTGCCGGTGAACTCGATCATCGGCGCGGAGATGTCGCGGCTGGTGCGCTCGTCCACCAACGCGCGCATCGTCGACGACCGCAAGCAGGCGCAGGCCGTCTTCGAGCTGCTGGGCGAAAACCGCGAGCGCGAGGTGCTGGCCATCAATGCGCAGGGCCGCGCCACCGAGTATCAGCTGCGGCTGCGCGTACGCTTCCGCGTCGTCGACCCCAACGGCGACGAGCTGATTCCGCCCACCGACCTGCTCGCGCGGCGCGACATCACCTTCAACGAATCGGAGCTGCTGGCCAAGGAGTCCGAGGAAGTGCTGCTGTATCGCGACATGCAGAGCGACCTGGTGCGGCAGATGGTCAACCGCCTGTCCGCAATGCGGCCTGCGGCCGCCTGAGGCATCGTGGCCACACGCGGCGACAATGTGGCTTCCGTGCTCGCGCGCGCGACGCGCGACAAGGCGATGCCACCGCTGGTCATCGTCAGCAGCGACGAAGCGCTGCTGGCGCTGGAAGCGCAGGATGCGTTGCGCACGAAGGCGCGCGAACTCGGCTACTCCGAGCGCGACGTGCTGAACGCCGACGCGCGCTGGGACTGGTCGAAGCTCGCGCAGGCCGCACAGGGCCTGTCGCTGTTCGCCGAGCGGCGCATCGTCGAACTGCGCCTGCCGACCGGCAAGCCCGGCATCGCCGGCGCCGCCGCGCTGGAAGCGCTGGCGCAGAACGCGCCGGTCGATACGCTGACGCTGATCGCGCTGCCCAGGCTCGATCGCCGCACGCGCGACTCCCGCTGGGCCAGCGCGCTCGCGCAGCACGGCACGTGGCTGGACATCGACGCCATCGAGCGCGCGCAGTTGCCGCAGTGGATCGGACAGCGCCTGACGCGCCAGCAGCAGTCGGCCGACGCCGAAGCGCTGGCCTTCATCGCCGAGCGCGTCGAGGGCAACCTGCTGGCCGCGCATCAGGAGATCGTGAAGCTCGGACTGCTGTATCCGCCGGGCAGCCTGTCGCTGCAGCAGGTGCACGACGCGGTGCTGAACGTCGCGCGTTTCGACGTGTTCCAGTTGCCGACCGCGATGGTGGCCGGCGACTGCGCGCGCGTAGCGAAGACGATGGCCGGCCTGCAGGCCGAAGGCGAGCCGCTGCCGCTGGTGCTGTGGGCGGTCACCGAGGAGTTGCGCACGCTGGCGCGCGTGCAGGCGCAGTCGGCCTCGGGCCGGCCGTTCGCGCAGATCGCCCGCGAGAACCGCCTGTGGGGGCCGCGCGAGAAGCTGGTCGAGCGCGCGGTGGCGCGCCTGGATGCACAGCGGCTGGAGGCCGCGCTGGCGCGCGCGGCCGACGTCGACCGCCTCGCCAAGGGTTTGCGGGCGTCGGCGCGCGACAGCGACCCTTGGCTAGAATTGACCGATCTCGCACTGCAGGTCGCCCGCTAGTCCGGATTCTCATCGTGAACGCCCCCATCACCGCACTGGCACCTTCGGACACCGAACGCCCGGACCGCGTGCAGTCGACCTTCGCGGGCGATCTTGCTGCTTACATGGACCAGGTCGGCCGCACCGCGCGCGCGGCGGCCGGCGCGATGGCGACGGCCGGGACCACGCAGCGCAACGCCGCGCTGACCGAACTGGCGCGGCGGCTGCGCGCGAGCCAGGCCGCTCTGCTCGCGGCCAACCGGCAGGATCTGGCGCGCGCCACCACCGCGGGGCTGGCTGCTGCGCTGATCGACCGGCTGACGCTGGACACGAAGGCCATCGAGCAGATGGCCGAAGGCGTCGAGCAGGTCGTGAAGCTCGCCGATCCCGTCGGCGTGGTCTTCGACGCGCGCGACATGCCCAGCGGCATCCGCGTGGCAAAGATGCGCGTGCCGCTGGGCGTCGTCGGCATCATCTACGAGAGCCGGCCGAACGTGACGGTGGACGCCGCGGCGCTGGCGATCAAGAGCGGCAACGCGACGATCCTGCGTGGCGGCTCGGAAGCGATCGCTTCCAACCGTCTGCTCGCCGACCTGATCGCCGATGCGCTCGCCGCAGCCGGACTGCCGCGCGACGCGGTGCAGCTCGTCGACACCACGGACCGCGCCGCCGTCGGCCTGCTGGTCGCGATGCCACAGTACGTAGACATCATCGTGCCGCGCGGCGGCAAGGGGCTGATCGAACGCCTGATGCGGGAGAGCAAGGTGCCGATGATCAAGCACCTCGACGGCGTCTGCCATGTGTACATCGACGCCGCTGCGGACGCTGCAATGGCCATACGCATCGCCGACAACGCGAAGACGCAGCGCTACGGCACCTGCAACACGATGGAGACGCTGCTGGTCGCGCAGCCGGTGGCCGCGCGCATCCTGCCGGAGTTGGGGCGGATCTATGCGGCCAAGGGCGTCGAGTTGCGCGGCGACGACACGGCGCGCGCGCTGCTGCAGGCCACCGGCATCGCATGCAGCGCCGCCACCGAGGAAGACTGGCGCACCGAGTACCTCGCCCCCATCCTTTCGATCCGCGTCGTGGCCGGGCTTGCCGAAGCCATCAAGCACATCAACACCTATGGCAGCAAGCACACCGATGCGATCGTCACGAACGACGAGGCCGCCGCGGCGCGCTTCCTGCGCGAGGTGGATTCCGCATCGGTGATGGTCAACGCATCGACACGCTTTGCCGACGGGTTCGAATACGGCCTCGGCGCCGAGATCGGCATCAGCAACGACAAGCTGCATGCGCGCGGCCCGGTGGGGCTGGAAGGCCTCACGTCCGTCAAGTACGTGGTCTACGGCCACGGAGAGACGCGCGGCTGACCGCCGCTGCCGCCGACCTGCCTGCAACCCGATGACCAGCTACATCTGGATCAAGACGCTGCACGTGGTGTTCGTCATCGCGTGGTTTGCGGGCCTGTTCTACCTGCCGCGTATCTTCGTCAACCTCGCCGACAACCAGGATGCGGCGGTACGCGAGCGGCTGCTGACCATGGCGCGCAAGTTGCTGCGCTTCATGACCGGGCTGGGCGTGCTGGCAGTCGTGCTGGGCATGGTGTTGCTGGGCGGCTACGGCGTCGGCGCCAAGGCCGGATGGATGCACGTGAAACTCGTGCTGGTGCTGTTGTTGATCGTCTATCACGCGTACTGTGCGGTGCTGCTGCATCGTTTTGGCGCGGATACGCAGCGCCGCTCGCACGTCTGGTTCCGCTGGTTCAACGAGGTTCCGGTGCTGCTGCTGTTCGCGATCGTCGCGCTGGTGATCGGCAAGCCGTTCTGAACACGACCATGGCCCTGACAGTCGACTACTACCTCGCGCCGGTTTCGCCCTTCGCGTATCTGGGGCACGAGCGCTTCCGCCGCATCTGCCGCGCACACGGTGCGCAGATCAACCTGCGCGTCATCGATCTGGGCAAGGTGTTCCCCGCCTCAGGCGGCGTGGCGCTGAAGGATCGGCCGCCGCAGCGCCGCGCCTACCGGCTGATGGAACTCGCGCGCTGGCGCGATCACCTGGGCATCCCGCTGACGCTGGAGCCGAAGCACTTTCCAGTGCCGGCAGAAGCCGCCGCCACACTGATCCTCGCGGTGCAGGAACGCCACGGCACCGAAACGGCACTGGACATCGCCGGGGATTGCCTGCGTGCCGTGTGGGCGGAGGAGCGTGACGTTTCCGACCGCGCGACGCTGCAGGACATCCTGGGCGCGCACGCGCTGGAATCCGAGCCGCTGCTGGCGCTGGCCGTCTCCGCCGAAGTCGCTGCACGCTATGTGATGCAGTCGCAGGAAGCCATCGCGCGCGGCGTGTTCGGCACGCCGACCTACGGGCTGGGCGACGAGCTTTTCTGGGGCCAGGACCGACTGGACTTCCTCGAACGCGCGCTGGCGCGCGCGGTGTGACCGCGGCGCGCGTCCACACGTACTTCGCGGTGTGCCCGCGCGGCCTCGAAGCTGCGCTGGCCGACGAACTCGAAGCGGTGGGCGCCGAATCGATACGCGCGGAGAACGGCGGCGTCGCCTTCGCCGGCACGCTGGCAACCGGCTACGCTGCCAACCTGCATTCGCGCATCGCCAGCCGCGTGCTGTGGCAGGTGGGGCGCCGCGGGTACGTCACCGAGCAGCACCTGTATGACGCCACGCAGGAAGTGCGCTGGCAGGATCTGATGAGCGCGCAGCAGACGCTGCGCGTCGACGTCACCGCGTCGCGTTCGCCGCTCACCAGTCTCGAGTTCGCGATGCTGCGCATCAAGGACGGCATCGTCGACAAGCTGCGCGACCGCACCGGCGCGCGCCCTGACATCGACCGCGCCAACCCCGACGTTCGTGTGTTCGCCTATCTGGACGAGCGCACCGTCACGCTGTACGTCGATTTCTCCGGTGAGCCGCTTTTCAAGCGCGGCTGGCGTGCGGACAAGGGCGAGGCGCCGCTGAAGGAGAACCTCGCGGCCGGCTTGCTGGCGCTGTCGGGCTGGACACCCGACGTGCCGCTGCTGGATCCGTTCTGTGGCAGCGGCACTATCGTCATCGAGGCGGCGACCATCGCCACGAGGCGCGCGCCGGGGCTGGCGCGCAGCTTCGCCTTCGAGCGCCTCGGCAACTTCGAACGCGGCGCCTGGCGGCGCATCCACGAAGCGGCCAAGGCCGCGGTGGACCTTGCCGCACCCACGCTGATCGAAGGCTCCGACATCTCCACCCGCGTCATCGAGCAGGCGCGCCTCAACGCAGGACTGGCGGGCCTGGAACCCCTGCTCGCCGACGGCCGCCTGCGGCTGCACGCCCGCGACGCCCGCCTCGCCGAACCTGCGGCCGAGCACGGCATGATCATCGCCAACCCGCCGTACGGCGAGCAAAGCGCCCCGCGCTCGGCCACCGTGCCGAAGATGATGGGCGAGATCGGCGACCGCCTGAAAGCCGCCTTCCCCGGCTGGCACGCCTGGTTCCTGACCTCCGACCGCGCGCTGCCGCGGCAGATGAGGTTGAAGGAGACGAGGAAGCCGGTGCTGTACAACGGGGCGCTGGAGTGCCGGTTTTTCAGGTTCGAACTCGTCGACGGAACCTACCGATCCGGCAATCGTGGCGTCGGATGTTGAGCGTCCGTTGCAGGAGTGTCCAGCAGACCTCTTCCGATCAGGCCCCCCCGGACCCAGTGCATCACGCGATTTGCCGCGAACTCGCTGATCTTGCGGGTTGCGAAGGTCGCCGGCAACAGAAGCATCAAAGCCAGCAGCGTCCGCACTTTCCACGAAGGCCAGGCAGCACGCGCGACATATGCGAGGCGCCGCACGAGCGGCAATTGCAGTGCGGCGACATCGGTCGCGGCATCGGGGGCGCTCGCCGAGCCTGCAACCGGCCACGCAGGCTGAGGTTGATCGCGCGCCGCGCTCCCCACCAGTGGAATGATCATGGCCGAGCCGGCTACGGTCGCACCGGGTGCCGGTCCAAAGTGAGCGCGCAGGAACTGCTGGCAGTTTCGTCGTCCGAGCATGAAATCGTGATGGCGGTATGCACTGCTCAGGAACCCGGCAAAGGACGACAGCGCGCTGCCGGCTAGCGCTGCGCTTCCCGTAACGCGGCCGTCGTCGCCGACACGCTCGGGAACGATACGCAGATGGGCACACCGCTCGAACCGGTTTCCGGTCGATGTCGCTTGCGTTCCGCCGGATGCGGTCAGCAAGATGTTGACGATTGCCCGCAGAACACCCGCCAGCGAATCGTCGACCGCAGTCGTCTTGACCGGCTTCCACAGCGGATCAACAGTGATCACCGCTCGTCGCAGAGGCGCAGGCGAATGACCGGCGGCCGGCGCCACGCCTTCGAGTTCGCGGCGAGCCAGTTCGGATGGATCCGCGGTCAGAAGGCCTCCATCCACGGCTCCGCTGTGCCAGTCCGATTCCAGCGATGAGTCTTCGCCGGTTCGACACGGGACCTGCACAAGGTCTTGCGCTTCAACGGACGCGGTGAGCAGGCAGCTGCCGTTCGGCTGATAAAGGTAGTTCCACGCCGGTCGCGCGACCGGCACGCTGGGGAACATTAAGGGAAAGGCACTCGATGCGCGCGCGCCGTCCCAAAGTTTCTGCCATCCTGCCGCGGCAGCCTGCCCTGCATCGATGCGGACAGCATCGGGCCAGCCGTCCGGCGAACTCGCGCCACCGTAGCAGATCTCGAAACGCGCGCAGTCAGCATGACGCTTCCACGTTGGCGTCGGTACCGCGTTACCGGCCGTCACGGCACGGTATGCAACTCCCTGCAGATTCGTCGTGGTCACGAGCACTGTCAGCGGCTCGGCCACCCACTCACGCACTCGCGTTTCTGTCACCGTCTGGGGAAAGGGATCGAAACGAGGGCCTTCATGCAGCAGCGAACGAAGCGGTGCTTCCGCCTGCTCCGGCACGGCACACATGGCCTGAACATCGAAGCCCAGCACCCACACTCGATAGAGCGGATTGCGAGACAGGGCATCCACCGGTTCGTCACCGTGGTCGATCGCCTGTGGCGGGAAGGCGTGCGCAAGGGCACGCGCAAAGGTCGACGCGCATACGCTGCCCCCGGATGTTCCCGTCACGACCCTGAGGCTCACGGAATCCGCCTGCCATTTCCCTTCCGCGCTGATCCGCCCGAATTCGTCGAGTGCTTCCATCAGGTAGTCGAGCACTCCCGCGGTGAAGGCTCCGGTCGAAACCGTACCTGCCAACGCCAGCGCGATCTCGAAGCTGCCGGCTGGTGGTTGCGGGCGATCACGGACGTCGGGCCTGTCGAACCAGCGACGTGCCTGTTCGATGCGCGTGCCGGCGCCTTCACCGCTCACCCCCGTAACCCCGCGATGAACCGAAGCGCACTGCGACTCGGGAGGAAGAAGTAACCGCCGCCGATGACCTCGGTGAAGGCCGGCAAGTTCGCGTGGCGGCTGCCGACCGGTTCAAAGCCGGCCGTGGAAAAGCTGCGTCCTGCGCGCCCAAGGATGGGATCGTCCTCGTCCCAGAGGTCGGCGAACTTGTTGTTCGCCAGCCAGCGGCCCTGGATGAACTCGAACTGTCGTTCGATGTCGGCGTTCAGCGCCATGAAGAACAGCCCCTGCCCGCATCCCCCGCAGGCCGCACTCTCGGACGCGCACCGCTGTCCGGCGTCGGCACATGCCGCCGCTCCGCGGTAGGCACGCCCACGGCGCAGGATCCGGTGCAGTCGGGACGCGAACACGCCGGACTCGCGATCCCATGCCAGTACGTCGCGGGGATTGGCGCGCCGGACATGCGATCCACGCGGACAATGAAAGCCTTCGCTGTCGTCCAGGCGGAACAGGAAGTCATTTCCGGTCTGTTCCGCAGGGCAGGCGAGAATGGGATCTCCGCCTTCCCGCCGTCTCATCATCCTCTCGACGAGACTCACGCCTCCGGTCGCACTCTGCGCCCGCCATTGTTTCCTGAAGGCGTCAAAGGCGGGGACGTCCTGGCGGATCTGCCTCACCGCGATGAAGCTGCCGTTGTATCCAAATCCCGGGCTCTCGGTAAAACACTCGCGGAAGCCTTGTACGTCGGGGCAGTACGCGCGCTCGCCGTAGACATTCACATGGCCTAGCAGAATCTCGCCTGGCGCCACGGCGTTCGGATCGGACTCACGCACGTCGTGCAGACCCTCGATGCGGGGCTGCGACAGCCCATCCTTAAAGCCGAACGGTTCCGTACCCGCATTCACGTAGTACGGGCAGGTCTCAACCACCTTGAGCAGCACCATTCCGCTCGGCCCCGTGACGCCATCGATCAGCGGCATGGCACTCGCCTCGTCGAACGGCATGGTGCTGAAGCACGCGAGCAGGACGTGCGTCCGGCCGTCGTTCCATTCCCAGCCGCCTGGGTCTGGATCGCCCAGCAGGCCCGCACGCTCCAGCGACGACATCCCCATCGAATACGCTGTAGGAAACGGCCTCTGCTCGGTCTCTCGGAGACCCATAGCTATAAGGCCATGGTATGTGAAGGCGATCTGGACGCTCTGGACAGGAGTCTTCGTGACAGGCCCCGGTGCGTCGTCACGCGGGGCGCGAGAAGGGAACTGGGCAGCAAACTGCATCCCATCGCTATCGACCAGTTGCTTCAACCGTTCTCTGGCGAGTGCGCAGTCCGTTACTTCCAGCAGGTAGTAGCGGCAGTACGGCATCCAGCCGAATCCCGTACGCACGAGGGCCTGCACTTCGCCCGTACTGGCTGCAGTGTCAAAGGTGATCATGATTCCAGCGCCCGAAGGATTCGATCGTCGGTGATCGCGGATTGCGCTCCGCACAGGGCATCGCGCAGGCCCTGGCAGCGCTGTAGATCCCGGCACGTATAGCTGTACGCCTCGAAGCGATGCAAGTGGGGAAGCATGCTGTCGCGCGCATAGGCCTTGAACCACTGCTCATGCTTGCATCCGCCGTAGGCCCAGGCGCGGGTCGGCGGGAACTCCCGGGAATGGCTGACTCCAGGCTGCGCACCAGGTGATTGGTCGGGAACGCCGAGGCGCGCCCGCAACTCTGTCCACCGCCATATGAGATTGATGCCCTCCGACGTGCCGTTGATGAACTCGTCCAGATACCCCCCGAAGGTGCCGTCGAAGTTGCTGCAGAACAGGAGCCGCCGCCCGCCATCGATCACGTACCAGTGCGCGAAGTGAATGCCTTCCGCGTTCGCGAGTCGCCCGTGAACGAACACAGAGTGCGCCAAGAAATTGATGAGACGCAGGAAGTAGCGCAGGAACAGTGCATTCAGCCAGACTGGGGAGCGCACGTCGGTGAGGCTGAACATGTGGCTGATACGTCGGCCGCGCGCAAGTTCGCTCTCGCAGGCAACGACGGACGGGTGCACCTGATGCCCCCGATCCAGCGCGACAAGATCGGGAGACAGGCGATCCAGGTGCTTCGCAAAGGTGCCCTGTCTGAACAGTGAGAACCCGAGGATTTTCGGGAGGAACCATGACAGCAACAGCAATCCAGCGAAGTCCAGCAGCACAAGCAGGCTGATCAGTGGCACGCCCGGCAAGATCTCGTTCGCAAGCGTCGGATACAGGCCGAGGCCCTGCTGCGCGCCCCAGGTGGCGAGTCCCCCCAGCAAGGCATTCGCCGCAACTGCGCCAGCGCCCAGCATGACAGCGCCGGCAGCAACTAGCCCGCCCGTCCCCAGTGCCGGCGGCACGAGCAGCACCGCGGCAAACAGGCCGGCAAGCAGCAACGCGAGCAGCGCGACAAAACCCAGCAGCAGCAGCACACCAGCCCTGAGCAGCACGTCGATCGCCCCGAGGTAGCCGAGCAGCCACGAAACATCCTGAATTGCCGATGCGATCAACACGGCCATCGCGACAAGCCCCGCTACGGTGCCCAGGACGAGCAGCAAGAACGCGCCCAGCGCGATCGAGCGGATGGCCTTGAACCCAAGGAATGCGATCAGTGCGGCAGCAGCAGTCGCCGCTGCCGCAGACCACACAGCGACTTCGCTCCATGGAACGAACGCTCCGAACAGCTGTGCGGAACGCACCAGGCTGCGCCAGTCGAAGACCATCAGCAGCGGCAGCAGCGCGAGAACCCCCGCCGTGCAGACGATCGCGCCCAACACCGGAATCACCGCCATCGCACCGACGGCTGGAATCCGGAGATCGCGCGGCAGCGGAAGCGGCAAGCCCAACAGCACCAGGATCGCGCGCAGGCCCTCGGACATCCAGTTCGCGCGCCAGAAGCTGCGGCGCGCCGGCGCCGACACCCAACCCAGTTCCGGCCGCCCAAGGCACCAGGCACGTATTCGCTGTGCAAGTCCGGCTCGCTCGTATGACATCGGGCTCCGCAGCGCAGCTTCCAGCGTCGTGCGCCCCTCCCGATACAGTTCCCCTTCCGTCAGGACCTGCCCAACCGTGCGGTCGCGCATGCCTACGAAGCCCGCATCGGCGCGGTGCAGGCTGCTCAGCAGGAAGCTGCGCAACCAGTCGGCGCGGAATCGCGACTGCGGGTTCAGCGCGCGTACACCTTCGTCCGCACAAAGATCCCACAAGGCGTCGGTGCCTGCGTCGGCCTGCACCAGCCGATCGACGAGGTCGTCCGGCGAAATCTGTGGATCGACGGCCAGTTCGATCACCAGAGTGAGGGCCGTGTCGCCGGGCGCCGGCGGCAGCATGCCCAGTGCTGCGAAGTGAACGCAGCCTGAACTCCTGAAGATCTGGTCGAGCTGCGGGCCGAGTCCGCGCACATGGCCGACACCGCGGTTGTATCCGTGTGCAATCACGCACAGCGTTTGCGATGCCTTCATGGCTGGCGGCGAAACTTCAGCTTCATGTGGCGGATGACCGGGCCGTCGAACCGCATACGGCGCCATGGAGCGTCGGCCCAGCGCAGACCGGGAAGCATCAGCAGGCCCGTCATCGCGCTGACCAGCACCTGCAGGACGTGATGCCTGGCAATGCATTCGCGTGGACCATCGCCGAACGCAAGCCCGCCTGTTGCCCTGCGATCTGCCAGCGCACCCACGAGCAGGATCAGCAGCGTGCTGCCGGCCGGCGCAGCTCCCAGCCAACGCCCTCTACCGACTTCGAACCAGGTCGCGCGTACCGCCAGCCGGGTCAGGATCGGAAAAGGTGGCCGCTGGGCGAGCTGCTCGAGGACGAAAGCTTCGAGCGCTTCTCGGAACCTGATATCGCACCACACGCCGTCGCCCAGGCGAGTTGCTTCCAGATGCAACTCGCCCAGCTTGGCGCGATTCACCAGCAACTGCTGAGTGCACAACGCCGCCGCCTGCACCGTTGCCGGGTGTCCGACCCAGGTCAGGCCCACGGCGTTGCGATGAACGGCTGCCGCGTCACTGGAGTGTTGTTGCCAGTGCGCGCACAACTGGCCCAGCGACTGCCCGACCCTGGTGTTGAGATGGGCCGCATACTCGTCGGCGGTACGCCTCACCGCCGCAGGGCATCCGCTGCCGATGATCAGTTGAGCGCCCAGCGACCTCAGTTCATCGTAGAGTCCCTTACGCGCAGGGCTGTCCGGGACTGCGCCACCAACGGTGTTTGCCGCCGGGCCCAGCGACGCAGCAAGTGGTGCCCATGCAACATGGACCATGTAGTCGTCGATCAGGTCGAACGAAGCGGGCCGTTGCGGATCGCATATCCAGTCCAACCTCGAACGCGCCTCAGCAGCCGCCAGGCTGCCGAAAGTCGCGGGTGTCGGCAGCACCGCCTGCAGCAGCGCCCGATCCGCCGCCTGTCGAGCGCCGTTGTCCATGCCGATCACGAAATCGCCGGCGCGCATGTTGTCCGCTTGCGCCGTCGAGAAGCTCCATGGCCTTCCGAACACGGCGCGCACGGAGTGCAGATCCGCCACTGCCTTCGCAGCGCGCGCCAGCGATGGCTTGCCGACCAACAGTTCCGCGATACGACGCAGTAGCGCCGGGTGATGGTAAAGACGGCTCACCAGCCGGTAACGGATGCTGCGGCCGGCTTCCGACAGCGCAGAGTTCGGCGTCACACTAGGCCTCGGCTACGGTCGAAGCTGTGATCCCCCGCGGATCGGAGCCGGGTGGGTGCGCAGCGAGCCGCGCAATCCGCTCCATTCCGGACTCCTGCGCGAGCCGACATGCGCGCTGCAGGATCGAAGCAGCGGCGTCGGCGTTTCCTCTCGCGAGTTCGACCTGGCCGAGCTCGTACATCGCCTCGACCCGGTGGCCTGCCTGCCCATAGGCGGCGGCATAGTTCATCGCCGCGGACGCGGCCGCAGCTGCATCCGCCAGACGGCCGCTCCGTCGGAGGGCCACTGCAAGCGCGTATGAAAGGTAGAACTCGTTGTATCGACCGCCTGCCAGGTGCACCTTGGCATCGATCGCCGCCTGCAGCTTCGTAGCCGCGTCGGCCGCCGCCGTGGCGTCGGAAAGTGCGCGTGCTCGGCCCCATGCGGCGAACAGCGGCGGATACATCGTCGCCACGTCGCGGGACTCGCAATGGCGCAGTGCTTCGTCGAGGTATGCGGCGGACTTCCGCGGGTCCGACGTCTCGATCAGCAGGCATCCCTGCACGAAATCGACGAGCGTGCGCGAGAACGCGTGTTCGGTTCCTTCCATGCCGGAGCGTGCGGCATCGCAGGCCTGCTGCGCCCGCTCGAGCTGACCCAGGCGAAGCAATGTGTCAGCAAGAAACACATTCAGATTGACCGTGGCCAGGACGGCCCACCCGGACATCATCCTTCCGGCGGCCAACTCCGGCGCAAAGGCCTGTTCGACCTGCGCGATGTCTTCCAGCGCAACCGCGTACCGACCGAGCCCATGGTTGAGCATCACACGCGCCTGCGCAGACGCCATCTGCAGGCTGCGACTGCCGGCCGCCGCAGCGACGACGCCCGCTTCGTGCGCAACGTCCAGACCCTGCAGATAGCGCCCCTGCGTCCACAGCATCACGGCCAGCTGGACCAGCACGGCGGCCTGGCGCCTGGAATCCTTCACCGCTCCGGCGATGAGCCGGGCCTGATCGAGATTCTTCAGGATCTGCTCGCCGCGGCCCAGTGGCAGCAACGCACCCAGCGACTCGGACAACAGGCTGACCTCGAGCGTGGCGCGCTGCTGATCGTCTTCGATGCGTCTGGCTGCATCCATGCCCAAGTCGAAGGCTGCCAGCGCTTCGCGATTGGCCGAACGCGCGATGGAGCGCGTCATGGACACCAGCGCGTGGCGCGCTGCCGCGAGCCACAGTTCGCCGTTGAACGCGTGGTTCGCGAGGACGGCCGACTCGTCAGGCAACGCACTGTCGCCGTGCAGTTCCAGCGCCGTGATCGCAGCGCGATGCAGCATCTTGCGACGCGACCGTGTGAGGCCCTTCATGATGACCTCGCTGACCAGTGCATGGCGAAACACCCATGACCCCTGCCTTGCATCCTGCCCGGACATGACGCCGACCGCGCTGGCCTGTGCCAGGTGCCGCTCGACTTCTTCCTCGGTCAGTCGTCGCATCGATGCCAGCACGGGCGTCGACAACGGCTCTCCGACAATGGCCGCCGCTTCGAGCGTTGCCTTGACTGTGGCCGGCAATCGATCGATGCGGCAGCGGATGACCACCGCTATCGATGCCGGAATGCGTACGCGCGCATCGGGTGTCGCGCAACGATAGGCACGTGGAGAACCCACCAGCGTGCCGTCATCGATGAGCGTCATCGCCATCTGCTCGAGGTAGAACGGATTTCCTTCCGCCTTGCCTACGAGACGCTCCTTGGTGATCTGCAGGGATGCATCGTCGCCGAGAATCGCCGTCGCGAGACTCAACATCTCCTTGGGTTCGAGCAGCCGCACGCCGTGCTCACTGAACCACAACGCATCCATCCACGAGGGCTGGAATCCGACGCGATAGCTGACGCAGACCAGCAGCGGGAGATCCTGGCAGCGCCGCATCGCTTGCTCCAGCAACCGCTGGCTCTCCCTGTCGGCGAGCATCAGATCCTCGATGACCAGCAGCAGCGGCGCTCTGCGGGCCGCCACCGACAGCAGCCCATGCAGCGCTTCGCGAATGTAACGGCGACGCTGGGACGAGGTCAGCGCCAGCCAGCCCGGATCAGGCGCACCGGAACCCAGCAGGTCATCGATTGCCGCTCGATGCACGAAACGCTCTTCCGGCACAAGGTCATGGTCTCCGTCACCGACGGAAACAGCGCCGTGAACGGCGCGCCCCTGCAGTTCCCGCAACAGTTCGGCCAGCAGCGCGTACTGCACGCGGCTGGTATAGCTGTGCGCAGCGGTGAAGATGACTTCGAGGCCGCGTTGTGACTCGACGCGGCAAAGTTCAGCGATGACCCGTGATTTTCCCGCTCCGGCTTCCCCTTTGAGCGCGATGCAACGCAGCGTGCCAGAGCGTCGCACTTCCTCCGCCACCGCCTGCAACTGATCCAGCAACACGTCGCGGCCGATCAAAGGTGCTGCATACCGCTGGCCTGCCAGCGGCGCCACCGCAGACTGCAGCGCGAGCTCGTGAACGGCAACTTCCTGGTCTATACCCTGGAAGGCGAATGCGCCCTTCGGATGGGTCTGCAGCTGATGGCCCACGAGGTGGCAGACCGCGCCGCTGATCAGCGTCTGCCCGGGAGATGCCGCCTGCTCCAGACGCTTCGCGACATGCACCGCAATGCCGTCAGCCCGATAGTGGGATGCCAGGAACTCAGATTCGTGGCTGACGATGACTTCGCCAACATCGATGCCCACGCGCACTTGCATTCCCTGCTTGTCATCGTCGACAGCGCTGTTCCATTCACCGGCGCCGCGCTGGATGGCCTGCGCCGCCAGGCATGCACGCAGCGCGTAGTCCTCGTGGGCGTTGGGCGCGCCGAATAGCGCGAGCACGCCGTCACCCAGCGTCTGGCTGATGGTTCCGCCATAGGCCTCGACGGATGACTTCATCAGGCCGATCGCCTGATCGAGAAAGTGACGCGCCTCCTCCGGATCAGCGCGCGCAACGCGTCGCGTTGAGTCGCACAGGTCGGCGAACAGCACGGCGACTTGCCTGAGCTCGGGCCGGTGCTGGCGGGGGGCGCTGCGCGTGCCTCCCTTGTCCTTGGTTGTTGGGCGCGGGAGCGTCGAAGGCTGGTCCAGATCGGACACGAGCCGCGCTCCGCAGTTGGGGCAGAAGTTATCGCCGCGACGCCTTGGCCGTCCGCAAACGCAAACAATCATGGCACCACCCACCGAACACCGTACACCGGCTCCATGGCGACATGGAGGTCATCAGCACAGTATGCAAAAGGTAGCAAAACCGCAGCCGGCGCGGACGTGAATTTTCACGCCGGCCAGGATCCGGCAGCGCCAGCAGCCAGCCGGATCTCGTCAGCTCAGGCGGACAGCGCCTTCTCGACGTCCTTCTCCATATCTTCCGGCTTCGTCGTCGGCGCATATCGGTCGACGACCTTGCCATCCTTGCCGACGAGGAATTTCGTGAAATTCCACTTGATGGCCTCGCTGCCCAGCAATCCCTTCTTCTCGCTGGTCAGGTACTTGAACAGCGGATGCGCTGCATCCCCGTTCACATCCACCTTGGAGAACATCGGAAACGTTACACCGTAGTTCCTTTCGCAGAACTCGGCGATCTCGCTGTCGGGCCCCGGCTCCTGCTGCCCGAACTGGTTGCTGGGAAAGCCCAGCACCGCGAAGCCCTTGTCCTTGTACTTCTCGTACAGTTCCTCGAGCCCCTTGTACTGCGGTGTGAAGCCGCACTTGCTGGCGGTGTTCACCACCAGCAGCACTTTGCCCTTGTAGTCGGAGAGCTTACGCGGCTTGCCGTCGAGCGTGGTGGCGTTGAAGTCGTAGACGGTAGTCATGGTCTGTGCTCCCGAGTGCGGGAACACAGTCTAGACCGCGCGCTGCGCCGGCTCCTCAGCCAGCCAGCCCCAAGTGCTCGATGCCCTTGTGAATGCCCGCCACCCCGCCCGACAGCTTGCTGTTCAGCTTGACCTGCAGCCGCAGATCGTTGACCGAGTCCGCGTTTCTCAGCGCGTCCTCGTAGGAGATCTGCTCGCGCTCGTGCAGGTCGAACAGCGACTGGTCGAAGGTCTGCATGCCCTGCTCGCGCGAGCGCTTCATCACTTCCTTGATCTCGTGCACCTCGCCCTTGAACACCAGGTCGGAGATCAGCGGGTTGTTGATCATGATCTCGACGGCGGGGATGCGGCCCTTGCGGTCCTTGAACGGAATCAGCCGCTGCGACACCATCGCGCGCAGGTTCAGCGACAGATCCATCAGCAGCTGCGGGCGCCTTTCTTCGGGGAAGAAATTGATGATGCGGTCCAGCGCCTGGTTGGTGGAGTTGGCGTGCAGCGTGCACATCACCAGGTGGCCGGTTTCGGCGAAGGCGATCGCGTGCTCCATCGTCTCGCGGTCACGCACCTCGCCGATGAGGATGACGTCGGGCGCCTGGCGCAGCGTGTTCTTCAGCGCGACCTGCCAGTTCTCGCAGTCCACGCCCACTTCGCGCTGCGTGATGATGCAGTTGCGGTGCGGGTGCACGTACTCGATCGGGTCTTCGATCGTGATGATGTGGCCGTTGGAATTCTCGTTGCGGTAACCGACCATCGCCGCCAGCGACGTGGATTTGCCGGAACCCGTCGCGCCGACGACGATGATGATGCCGCGCTTGGCCATCGCCAGTTCGTTGATCAGGCTCGGCAGGTTCAGCTCGTCGGTCGTGGGAATGTGATCGGCGATCGTGCGGAACACGATGCCCACCTTGCCCTGCTGCACGAACGCGGACACGCGGAACCGGCCGATGCCCGTCGGGTTGATCGCGAAGTTGCACTCCTTGGTCTTCTCGAACTCGGAGGCCTGGCGGTCGTTCATGATCGCGCGCACCAGCTCGCCGGTGTGCTGCGCGGTCAGCGGCTGGTTGGAGACCGGCAGCACGCGGCCGTCGATCTTGAAGGCCGGCGGGAAGTCTGCCGTCAGGAAGAGGTCGGAGCCCTTCTTGCTGTGCAGCAGCCGCAGCAGGTCGTGGACGAATCGGGTTGCCTGGTCGCGTTCCATCGCTTGTTCCTGATCGTTTTGCGGCTAGCCGACAAAGGTATCGGGCGTCTTCGCGTACTGCCGCGCCTCGCCCACCGACACCACGTTGCGGCGTACCAATTCCAGCAGCGTCTGGTCCAGCGTCTGCATGCCGAACTGCTGGCCGGTCTGGATCATCGAGTACATCTGCGCGACCTTGTTCTCGCGGATCAGGTTGCGGATGGCAGGCGTGCCCACCATGATCTCGTGCGCGGCCACGCGGCCGTTGCCGTCCTTGACCTTCAGCAGCGTCTGCGAGATGACCGCGACGATCGATTCGGACAGCATCGCGCGCACCATTTCCTTCTCTGCCGCCGGGAACACGTCCACCACGCGGTCGATGGTCTTGGCAGCCGACGACGTGTGCAGCGTGCCGAACACCAGGTGGCCCGTTTCCGCGGCGGTCAGCGCCAGGCGGATCGTCTCCAGATCGCGCAACTCGCCGACCAGCACCACGTCCGGATCCTCGCGCAGCGCCGAGCGCAACGCGTTGGAGAACGACAACGTGTGCGGGCCGACTTCGCGCTGGTTGATCACCGACTTGCGGCTCTCGTGCACGAACTCGATCGGGTCCTCGATGGTCAGGATGTGGCCGTAGAGGTTGTTGTTCACGTGGTCGACCATCGCCGCCAGCGTCGTGGACTTGCCAGAGCCAGTCGGCCCGGTGACCAGGACCAGGCCGCGCGGCTTCTGCGAGAAGTCCGCGAACTGCCGCGGGCACTGCAGCTCTTCCAGCGACAGCACGCGCGACGGGATGGTCCGCAGCACCGCGGCCGCCCCCCGGTCCTGGTTGAACGCGTTGACCCGGAAGCGAGCCAGCCCCGGCAGGTCGAACGAGAAGTCGGTCTCCAGGTTCTCGTCGTACTGCTTGCGCTGCGAGTCGTTCATGATGTCGTAGATCATGCCGTGCACGTCCTTGTGCTCGAGCGGCGGCAGATTGATACGACGGACGTCGCCGTGCACGCGGATCATCGGCGGCAGACCCGCAGACAGGTGCAGGTCGGACGCCTTGTTCTTGACGGAGAATGCGAGCAGTTCGGAGATGTCCATGGCGGAATGCGTGTGCTCCAGGGCAGATCGGCTGGCTCCCGGTGCCCGGTTCGGGCGCGATGAGCCACCAAAGCGGCTAGCGTAGGCGCGGCCCGCGGCGGCGGAACAGCAAAAAAGCCAGAAAAAATAAGTCTCTAGCGGCTTTGAAAGCGAATATGAGCAGTTTGCGCGAGACCTTGCAAGCCAATCTGGCCGGGGTCCACGAGCGCATTACCCAAGCTGCGCGAGGCGTGGGGCGGGCCGGCAGCGCCGTTACGCTGGTAGCCGTCAGCAAGACCTTCCCGGCGGAGGCGGTACTGGCTGCCGCCGACTGCGGCCAGCAGGATTTCGGCGAAAACTACGTGCAGGAGGCGGTGGACAAGATCAAACGGCTGCGGGAACTGGCGCCGCAGCACCGGCTGACGTGGCATTTCATCGGCCCGATCCAGAGCAACAAGACGCGTGTCATCGCCGAGCACTTCGACTGGGCGCAGTCGGTGGAGCGGCTTAAAGTCGCACAGCGTCTGTCCGAGCAACGGCCGGCGGGCCTGGCGCCGCTGAGCGTTCTGCTGCAGGTCAACGTCAGCAGGGAAGCCAGCAAGAGCGGCATCGCGCCGGCCGAGCTGCCGGCGCTGGCCAAGGCGGTGGTTGCGTTGCCGCGCCTGCGCCTGCGCGGGCTGATGGCGATCCCCGAACCCAGCGCAGACCCTGCGGCGCAGTTCGCGCCGCTGCGGCGCATGCGCGAGCTCTTCGACGCACTGCGGCGCGATCATCCCCATGCCGACATCGACACGTTGTCCATGGGCATGTCAGCCGATCTGGAGGCGGCCGTCGCCGCCGGTTCCACCATGGTGCGCATCGGCACCGCGATCTTCGGTCAACGCGAAAGGATTCACTAGTGAAACTCGCATTCATCGGCGGCGGCAACATGGCGCAGGCCATGCTTGGCGGGCTCAACGACGGCGGCATCGAGGCTAGCGCCGTGCACGTGCTGGAACCCGACCGCGCCAAGGGCAAGGAGCTTGCGAAGGACTTCTGCCTCAGCGCGCACACCGGCGCCGGCGACTGGCTGCACGAGGTCGACGTGGTGGTGCTGGCCGTGAAGCCGCAGCAGATGCGCGAAGCGGTGCGGCCGGTGGCCGAGCATTGCGCCGCGGCACTGGTGATCTCCATCGCCGCCGGCATCCGCGGCAACACGCTGCAACGCTGGCTGGGCCACGACCGCATCGTGCGCGCGATGCCCAATACGCCGGCGCTGGTGCGCGCCGGCATCACCGGCGCCGTGGCGCTCGCCGGCGTCAGTGCCGCGCAGCGTGCAGCAGCCGACCGCATCCTGCGCACGACCGGCAGCGTGATGTGGCTAGCCGACGAAGCGCTGCTCGACCCGGTGACCGCGATTTCCGGCTCCGGGCCTGCCTACGTGTTCTATTTCATCGAAGCACTGCAGCAGGCCGCGCAGGGCATGGGTTTCAGCGACGAACAGGCGACGACGCTGGCGCTGCAGACCTTCCTGGGCGCCACGCGGCTGGCCGATCAGTCGGAGGTATCCGTGGCAACGCTGCGCGAGCGCGTGACCTCGAAGGGGGGCACGACGGCCGCCGGACTGGCACAGCTCGACGCAGCCGGCGTACGCGCCGGCATCATCGCCGCCGCGCAGGCTGCACTGGCCCGCGCAAAGGAACTGGGCGACGAGTTCGACAGGGATTGAGCCGCGCGGCGCCCGCAGGGGTTACGTCTGGGTGCCGCGCAGCGCGTAATCCGCGACCGTCCCTGCGAACAGCGCCAGCCCCACCCAGTTGTTGTGGCGGAACGCCGCGAAGCAGCCGTCGCGGGTGCGATCGCGGATCTGCCAGTAATGGTGCAACGCACAGGCGACCGCCACCGCCCAGCCCACATAGAACGGCCACTGCGCGCCCATCCACTGTCCCACCACCAGCAGCAGTGCGAAGAAGCCGGCGTAGCAGCCCATGATCGCCGCCACGTCCCAGCGGCCAAAGAAGATGGCCGACGAGCGGATCCTCAGCTTCAGGTCGTCGTCGCGGTCGACCATCGCATACTCCGTGTCGTAGGCCACGACCCAGAACATGTTGGCGACGAACAGCAGCCACCCCAGCGGTGGCACGTGGCCCAGCACGGCGGCGAAGGCCATCGGAATGCCGAAGGAAAAGGCCACGCCGAGATAGAGCTGCGGGATGGGGAAGAAGCGCTTGGCCAGCGGATAGGTGCCGGCCACCGCCGCGGCCACCAGCGCCAGCCGCATCGCCGCCTCGTTGAGAAACAGCAGCAGCAGCGCAGCCAGCGCGCCCAGCGCCGCCGACACCGCTACCGCTTCCAGCGGGCTCACGTCGCCGCGTGCGACGACCCGGTCCGACGTGCGCTTCACGTACATGTCGAAACGGAAGTCGGCTGCATCGTTGATCGCGCAGCCCGATGAGCGCATCAGGAAGGTGCCCAGCGCGAACACCGCCAGCAGCAACGCGCCCGGAACGCCGTCGGACGCGATCCACAGCGCCATCAGCGTGGGCCACAGCAGCAGCAGCGTGCCCACCGGCTTGTCGAGCCGGACCAGGCTGGCGTAGAGGGGGAGACGTTCGGCAAAGATCACGTTGAGCCAGGACGTGCGCCGCAGAAGTTTGACCGGGCGCTTTGCCCGGGAAGCGCAAGCGAGCTATCGTAGCAGGCGCGTCATATCGCCGATGCAGAATCCAGAACACCGGGAGGAGACCCATGCTTCGCAACACACTGGCCAGGAGTGCGGCCGCAGCATCGCTGGCCCTGAGCCTCGCACTGGGCGCCACCAGCGCCCAGGCCCAGACCGAAATCCACTGGTGGCACGCGATGGGCGGCGCGCTGGGCGAGTGGGTCAACGACCTCGCCAAGGGCTTCAACGACAGCCAAAAGGAGTTCAAGGTCGTCCCGGTCTACAAGGGCACATATGACGAATCGATGACCGCCGCGATCGCCGCGTTCCGCGCCGGCAATGCGCCGCACATCCTTCAGGTGTTCGAGGTGGGCACGGCGACGATGATGGCCGCGCGCAGCGCGATCAAGCCCGTGGGCGAGGTGATGACGCAGGCCGGGTTCAAGTTCGATCCGGCCGTCTACATCCCGGCGGTGGTCGGCTACTACACGGCGCCCAACGGCCAGATGCTGAGCCTGCCGTTCAACAGCTCGACGACGGTGTTCCACTACAACAAGGACGCGTTCAAGGCGGCGGGCCTGGACCCGGACAAGCCGCCGAAGACCTGGCCCGAAGTGGCGCTGGCCGCCGCGAAGCTCAAGGCCTCCGGACACAAGTGCCCGTTCACGACCAGCTGGATCAGCTGGACGCAGCTCGAGAGCTTCTCCACTTGGCACAACACGCTGTTCGCGACGCTGAACAACGGCTTCGGCGGCATGGGTGCACGCCTGGCGTTAAATTCGCCGCTGCACCAGCGCCACTTCGAAAACCTGGCGAACATGTCCAAGCAGGGCCTGTTCATCTACAAGGGCCGCAACAACGCGGCCGATGCGACCTTCCCGTCGGGCGAATGCGCAATGATGACGGGCTCCTCGGGCCTGTACGGCGCCATCCGCCGCAACGCCAAGTTCGCGTCGGGCATCTCGACGCTGCCCTACTACCCGGACGTGCAGGGCGCGCCGCAGAACACGGTGATCGGTGGCGCCAGCCTGTGGGTGATGGCCGGGCACAAGCCCGAGCACTACAAGGGCGTTGCGAACTTCTTCGCCTATCTGTCGCGTCCTGACGTGCAGGCCGCCAGCCACCAGCGCACCGGTTACCTGCCGATCACGCTGGCCGCGTTCAAGCAGACCGAGGATGCCGGCTTCTATGCCAAGAACCCGGGAACCGACGTCGCGGTCACCCAGATGATCCGCAAGACTACCGACCGTTCGCGCGGCATCCGCCTCGGCAACTTCGTGCAGATCCGCACCATCGTCGACGAGGAGACCGAGCAGATCTGGGCCGGCAAGAAGACGCCGAAGGAGGCGCTGGACTCGGCGGTCAGGCGCGGCAACGAACAGCTCGAACGGTTCGAGAAGGCCAACGCCGGCAAGAAATAGACTCATCTTCCGACCGTGCGCGCCCTGCGCGCACGGCCTGAGCAGGCCTTCTCCCGCCGCCCCGCAGTTTCGTGGAAAAGCGCGTCCGCTTCCGGTCGGCGTGGCTGCCGTGGGCGCTGCTCGCGCCGCAGCTGGCGATCATCTCGATCTTCTTCTTCTGGCCGGCTGCGCAGGCGCTGCTGCAGTCGGTACAGATGCAGGACGCGTTCGGCACGTCCACCGAGTTCATCGGGCTGGAGAACTTCCGGCGGCTGTTCAACGACGAGCTCTACCTCTATTCGTTCCGCGTCACCGCGGTCTTCTCGCTGCTGGTGGCGGGCTTCGGCCTGATCATCGCGCTGGTGCTGGCGGTGTTCGCCGATCGCGCGATACGCGGCGCTTCGTTCTACAAGACGCTGATGGTGTGGCCGTACGCGGTGGCGCCGGCGGTGGCCGGCGTGCTGTGGCTTTTCATGTTCGCGCCGTCGATAGGCATGGTGTCGTTCTGGCTGCGGGCGGCGGGTTTCGACTGGAACCACCTGCTGAACCCCGACCACGCGATGGCGCTGATCGTCATGGCGGCGGTGTGGAAGCAGATCAGCTACAACTTCCTGTTCTTCCTCGCCGGCCTGCAGTCGATACCGCGTTCGTTGATCGAGGCCGCGGCGATCGATGGCGCAGGCCCGTGGCGCCGCTTCTGGACCATCGTGTTCCCGCTGCTGTCACCGACCACCTTCTTCCTGCTGGTCATCAACATCGTCTACGCGTTCTTCGAGACGTTCGCGATCGTCGACGCGGCCACGCAGGGCGGGCCGGGACGCGCGACCACGATCCTGGTCTACAAGGTCTACTACGACGGCTTCAAGGGCATGGACCTGGGCAGCTCCGCGGCGCAGTCGGTCGTGCTGATGGTCATCGTCATCACGCTGACGGTCGTGCAGTTCCGCTACATCGAAAAGCGCGTGCAGTACTGATCCACAGACAACCATGGTCGAACGCCGTCCCGCCCTTGCCGTCATCACGCACCTGGTGCTGCTGCTGGGTGTCGCGCTGGTCGCGTTCCCGGTGTACGTGACCTTCGTCGCGTCCACGCAGACGGCAGAGCAGATCGTGCAGGCGCCGATGTCGCTGGTGCCCGGTGACCGGCTGCTGCACAACTACGCGGCGGTGCTGACCGGCAGCGAAGGAGGTACCGGGTCGGCCGCGCCGGTGGGCCGCATGATGTGGGTGAGCCTGGTCACCGCGCTGACGATCGCGCTGGGCAAGATCATCATCTCGCTGCTGTCGGCCTTCGCCATCGTCTATTTCCGCTTTCCGTTCCGCTACTTCTTCTTCTGGGCGATCTTCGTCACGCTGATGCTGCCGGTGGAGGTGCGCATCGCACCCACATATCAGGTGGTGTCGGATCTGGGCATGCTGAACACCTACGCGGGCCTGACGGTGCCGCTGATCGCATCCGCCACCGCGACCTTCCTGTTCCGGCAGTTCTTCCTGACGGTGCCCGACGAACTGGCCGAGGCCGCACGCATGGACGGCGCCGGGCCGATGCGCTTCTTCTGGGACGTGCTGCTGCCGCTGTCGCGCACATCGATCGCCGCGCTGTTCGTCATCCAGTTCATCTACGGCTGGAACCAGTACCTGTGGCCGCTGCTGGTGACCACTGAAGAGAACATGTATCCGGTGGTCATGGGCATCAAGCGCATGATCGCGGGCGGCGACGCGGTCAACGAGTGGAACCTGATCATGGCCACCGCGCTGCTGGCGATGCTGCCGCCGGCGCTGGTCGTGCTGCTGATGCAGAAGTGGTTCGTCAAGGGCCTGGTCGAGACGGAAAAATAGATCGCGGAATCCATGGCATCGATTGCATTCGAGGACGTACGCAAGAGCTACGGCGCCAACCAGGTGGTGCACGGCATCAGCCTGACGGTGGCTAACGGCGAGTTCGTGGTACTGGTCGGCCCCTCGGGCTGCGGCAAGTCCACGCTGCTGCGCATGGTCGCTGGCCTCGAGGAGATCAGCGCCGGCACCATCCGCATCGGCGAGCGGGTGGTCAACGACCTGGAGCCCAAGGACCGCGACTGCGCGATGGTGTTCCAGAACTACGCGCTGTACCCGCACATGAGCGTGTACGACAACATGGCCTACGGCCTGAAGATCCGGCGGCTCGCCAAGGCCGACATCGAGCGCCGCGTGAACCAGGCGGCCGAGATCCTCGAACTCGAAGGCCTGCTGCAGCGCAAGCCGCGGCAGTTGTCCGGCGGACAGCGCCAGCGTGTCGCGATGGGCCGCGCGATCGTGCGCGAACCCGCGGTGTTCCTGTTCGACGAACCGTTGTCGAACCTCGACGCCAAGCTGCGCGTGCAGACGCGGCTGGAGATCCAGAAGCTGCACCGGCGGCTCGCGACCACCAGCCTGTACGTCACGCACGACCAGGTCGAGGCGATGACGCTGGCGCAACGGATGATCGTGATGAACGCCGGCCGCGCCGAGCAGGTGGGCACACCCGACGACGTCTATTCGCGGCCGGCCACCACCTTCGTCGCGAGTTTCATCGGTTCGCCGCCGATGAACCTGTTCAAGGGCCGCGTATCAGCCGACGGCGCGCGCTTCGACGCCGGCGACGGCGTGACCATCACGCTGCCACAGCCCGCGCCGAACCTCGCCAACCGCGAGCTGATCCTCGGTGTGCGGCCCGAGCATCTGCACATGGGCGGCGACAACTTCAGCATGCAGGTGGAGACCGTCGAGATGCTGGGCGCCGAGCACCTGATCCACGGTACGGTGGCGAAGTCCGACCTCATCGTGCGCACCGGTCCGCACGACAATCCGGCTCCGGGTACGCTGCTGCGCTTGGCCTTCAGGCCGGAGGCTGTGCACTGGTTCGATCCGGCCAGCGGGCAGCGGCTTTAATACCCGCCACCACCGCGACCGCAGGTCAACGCCCTACCCCTGCGCCTTGCCGCGATACTTGCAGTTGGGCTTCGTGCACTCGCCGTACAGCGCGAGCGCATGGTCGTGCAGCTTGAAGCCGCGCTCGGCGGCGATCCTCTTCTGGCGCGCCTCGATGTCGCTGTCGACGAACTCCTCGACGCGGCCGCAGGTCAGACACACCAGGTGGTCGTGGTGCGAGCCTTCGTTGAGCTCGAACAGCGCCCGGCCCCCCTCGAAGTGGTTGCGCGACAGCAGGCCCGCCTGTTCGAACTGCGTGAGCACGCGGTACACGGTGGCCAGGCCGACGTCGATGTGCTCGGCGATCAGCGCCTTGTAGACGTCCTCGGCCGTCATGTGGCGCACGCCGTTCTGCGCCGAACTGCGCTGGAAGATCTCCAGCACCTTCAGGCGCGGCACGGTCGCCTTCAGACCTATGTTCTTCAGGTCGGCAGAGGTGGTGGAGCGGATCGGCATGTGCGGCAGGCCGGGTTCGAAGCCCCGGCGCAGTGGTGGCGCATCGGTATGATACGGCTTCCTCCGACCCAGGGCGCCTGTGCCCGTCGATCTCCAGCCCGGTTTCCGCATGGTCCGTACGCAGTCCCGCACCCGGCTTGCCGCCCTTGCCTGCGCGCTGAGCGCCGCGACACTCGCGTCCGGCTGCCAGACGATGTACGACGTAGGTTCCGCGGTGAACGACGGCATCGGCTCGGTGTTCACGTGGTCGCCCACCTTCCTCGGGCCCTACCGGCCCGACGTGCACCAGGGCAACATCATCACGCAGGAGATGGTGGATCAGCTGCGCATCGGCATGACGCGCGAGCAGGTGCGCTTCATGCTCGGCACGCCGCTGCTCGCCAGCGAGTTCCACAAGAACCGCGTCGACTACGTGTACTACCTGAACCCGCGCCGCGGCCCGATACAGAACCGCCGGCTGACTCTGTTCTTCCAGGACAACCGGCTCGACAAGTTCAATGCCGATCCGATGCCGCGCGACGAGGAGGCCGACATGCTGATCCTCGGCGCCGCCGCCCGCACGAAGCCGCGGCCAGCGACGTCGCAGCAGCCGGCGATCCCGATGCCCGACGTGTCGACGCCGCCGCCAGGCTCCAACTGAGCCGAACGGACAACACCTCTTCGATGAGTTCCGCATGAAGCTGGCCATTGCCGGCGCATCCGGCCGCATGGGCCAGATGCTGATCGAGGCGGCGCTCGCGCAGCCCGACCTGACGATCGTCGCCGCGCTGGACCGCGCCGGCACTCCGCTGCTGGGGCACGACTGCGCGGAGCTGATGGGTCGCGCGACGGGCGTCCAGGTGACGTCCGATCTGGCCTCGCTGCAGGGCGCCGACGTGCTGATCGACTTCACGCGCCCGGAGGCGACGCTCGCGCACCTCAGCGCGTGCACGGCCGCCGGCGTGAAGATGGTCATCGGCACCACCGGCTTCGACGACGCCGGACGGCGTGCGATCGCCGCGGCCGGCGAGCGCATCGCCATCGTGTTCGCGCCCAACATGAGCGTGGGCGTCAACGCGACCTTCAAGCTGATCGAGCTGGCGACCCGCATGCTGAACGACGGCTACGACATCGAGATCATCGAGGCGCACCACCGCCACAAGGTGGATGCGCCGTCGGGCACCGCGCTGAAGATGGGCGAGGTCGCGGCCGCCGCACTGGGCAGGCCGCTGAAGGACATCGCCGTCTACGCGCGCGAAGGCCACACCGGCGAACGCAAGCCCGGCACCATCGGCTTCGCGACGGTGCGCGGCGGCGACATCGTCGGCGACCACACGGTGATGTATGCGGGCGCCGGCGAACGCATCGAGATCACGCACCGCTCGTCGAGCCGCCAAGCCTACGCCAGCGGCAGCCTGCGCGCCGCGCGCTTCCTCGCGGACCGCGCGACGGGGCTGTACGACATGTTCGACGTGCTGGGATTTTCTAGATAGCGGGCAGCGCGTGCAGAGCGCCCTGGGACTGACGCACTTCTGGGACAGCGCCGACGGCGTGATCCGCGCGACAGCGTATCTGCTGCTCGCAATGTCCATCGCAAGCTGGTTCCTGATCCTGTGGAAGAGCTGGACGTGGTGGCGCGTGCGCCGCGTCGCGCGCGAGCTGCCGGCCTTCTGGAACGCGACGTCGATGGAAGCGGCGATCGCGAAGCTGAAACCCGTCGACAGCGAGCACGTGTTCGTGCCGCTGGCGGTGGGCGCGGCCAACGCGGCCACGCATCCGGCTGCAGAGCACAGCCTCGCCGCGCAGATCGACCGCTCGGAGCTGATCACGCGTGCGCTGCGCCAGCGCATCAACGAGGCGGCCGGACGGCTGGACGCCGGGTTGACGATCCTGGGTTCGGTGGGCAGCACCGCGCCCTTCGTCGGGCTGTTCGGCACCGTGTGGGGCATCTATCGCGCGCTGATCAGCATCGCCGCCAGTGGCCAGATCGCCATCGACAAGGTGGCCGGGCCGGTGGGCGAAGCGCTGATCATGACGGCCTTCGGCCTGGCGGTCGCGATACCGGCAGTGCTCGCCTACAACGCGTTCACGCGCGCCAATCGCGTGGTGCTGGGCGCGCTGGACGGCTTCGCGCACGACCTGCATGCGACGCTGACCACCGGATCACGCCTAGCGGCGGAGTCGTGATGGGCGGGCCCGGCTTCGGCGGCGGGTTCGGCAGCTTCGAGCGGCCTGAAGCCTCACGCCAGGTGATGGCCGACATCAACGTGACGCCGCTGGTCGACGTGATGCTTGTGCTGCTGGTCATCTTCATCATCACCGCGCCGCTGTTGTCGTACGCAATACGGCTGGAACTGCCGAACGAGCCGGCGCCGGCCACCGACGCGTCGGCAGCGACGGTGTCGCTGTCCATCGACGCCGACGGCCGCCTGTACTGGAACAACGACGCGCTGAGCGACGACGAGCTTCGCGCCCGCGTGACAGCGGCCGCAAAGCAGCCGACGCCGCCCGAACTGCAGTTGCGCGCCGACAAGGCGACGCGCTACGAGCGCGTGGCCTTCGTGCTGGCCACCGCGCAGCAGGCCGGCCTCGCCAAGCTGGGATTCGTGACGGATCCCGAGCCTGTCGGGCAAGCGGCGCCCGGCAAGTCCCCGTGATCGCTTTGCCGGGCGCGCGCGTGCTGCCGCTGGCGGCACTGCTGCTCGCCGCCGTGACGGCCGACGTACGCGCCGACATCAGCGTGATCGACGACAGCGGCGCGAACGTCGTGCTGGCCCGGCCGGCGCAGCGCATCGTCAGCCTCGCGCCGCACCTAACCGAGCAGTTGTACGCGATCGGTGCCGGCGAGCGCATCGTCGGCACGACCGAGCATGCCGACTATCCACCCTCGGCCCGCGCGATCCCGCGCGTGGCGCGCGCCCACGCAATCAGCGTCGAAGGCATCGCCGCATTGCAGCCGGACCTGATCGTCACGTGGGGCAGCGGCTTCCCGGCGGAAACCGTCGAGCCGCTGCGCCGCCTCGGCGTGCCGGTGTTCGTCAACGAGCCGCGCACGCTGGCCAACGTAGCGTCGTCGATGCGCCGGCTGGGCGTACTGACCGGGCTGGACGGTGGCCCCGCCGCCGCGCGATTCAGCGCGCGGCTGGACGAGCTGCGCGCCGCGCACGCGGCCCAGCCGCCGGTGCGTGTGTTCTACCAGGTGTGGGCGGAGCCGTTGATGACGCTGACCAGCCGGCACGTGATCAGCGAAGCGATCAAGCTATGCGGCGGCCGCAACGTATTCGCCGACGTGCCGGGCATCTCGCCCACCGTGTCGGCGGAGGCCGTCATCGCGGCCGATCCGCAGCTCATTGCCACCGCCGAGCCGGGGGCGCGCGCCGGCGGCGCGCTCGACTACTGGAAGCGCTTCGACACCCTGTCGGCAACGCGACTGGACCAGTTCGCGACGCTGGACGCCGACCGCATCAACCGCCAGGGACCGCGGCTGCCCGACGAAATCGCGGTGCTCTGTGCAGCAATTGCACGGACCCGCGCGCGGCTGACCAAGTAAATTGAGCGATCCGGGGGAGCCATGACGCGAACGTTGACGACGAAACCGCTGCAGACCGCACTGGCGCTGGCGCTGGTCGCCGGCCTGGCATTGACGGCCTGCGGCAAGAAGGACGCCGACAAGGCGCCCGCGCCGGCCACCACCGCGCCGGCACCTTCGACCTCGGCCGAAAAACCCAAGGATCGCGACATCCAGATCACGTCGCTGAAACCGGAGGGCGCGACCTTCAAGCCCGGTCAGACAGTGAAGATCGCCATCGAGCTGGCGTACACGCTGCCGGCCGACGGCGGCAGCGTCGGCATCGTCATCCAGGACGGCAAGAACGCGCCCATCTCGAACAGGCTGATCCCGGCAACGCCCGGCAGCGGCACGCTGACCGAAGAGATCGAGTTCAAGGTCCCCGCCACCGACCGCATCGTCGTGCACGTGCCGCTGTACGTGAAGGGCGAAACCAAGTCGTCGACGGTGGCGACGCGGCACTTCCCGGTCAAGGCGAGCTGACGCGCTACGCGCGCCGGGAACTCCGGCCTACTTCGGCGCGGACATCGGGCCGCTGCGCTGCGCTTCGGCCTGGCGGTCGAACTGGTCCAGCCCCTCGACCATCATTTCGCGCGTGGTCAGCTGCAGTCGTGATGCCAGCCAGGCGCAGTACGCTCCCGGCTCGACATGGCGAATGCTCTGCACCAGGCGCGCACCGGCCGCCTGCGCCTCGGCGGTGAGTTGCGGCGTCAGCGCATCCGGAATGCCGACCGAGGGGCGACGGCCCTTCAGCGCATCGTCCAGCCGCTGCACGTAGTTGTCGAAACCGCGCTGCACATCCGACGTGCGTTCCGGCGCGTACTGGCGACAGTAGTCGACCAGCGGCGTCACGGTCGCGATGGAGAAATAGCGCAGCACTTCCTGCTGCGTCGCCGACGCGCTGCCTGCCAGCAGAACGCAGCACGCCAGAGCGGCGACGGGAGCGCACTGCCGATACGCGGAAAACCGATACGCGGAAATAGCCATGCGGGGATGGTAACCGAGCGATGCGAGGGTCGACGGGACGGCGGGCGGCGCCTGGCGCCGCCTCACCGGGTCGCTGTCTTCAGAACGCCAGATAGATGGCGAGAAGCACCGCCCAGATCAGGCCGCCGAGCAATGCGCCGCGCAAAACACCGCAGCCCTCCGCACGGTCGCTTTCGACCGGCTGAGGGATCTGCAGCGCGCGGGCGCTATCGGTGAGTCGGTACGCAGTCATGGTCGGGAATTGTCGGGCTTCGGCCCGCGTCCGGTTTCATCAAGATCAAGGAAACCGCCCGCCAAATCGGGCAAACCGTGTTCCTTTAAGACCCTC
>Ga0307505_10000513_pt1 | contig 42205 bp, 41 predicted proteins | sample 23_S_MG_FD_202183 | JGI IMG/M metagenome (GOLD analysis project Ga0307505, IMG submission 202183) | Soil microbial communities from Populus trichocarpa stands in riparian zone in the Pacific Northwest, United States - 23_S | ecosystem: Environmental > Terrestrial > Soil > Riparian zone > Trees...
GCCGAACGACGATTTCGCTCCTCAACATAGTGTCAACTATGCCTTCGTCGCGAAATCGCCGTTCGACTCGCATCCAGGCCACTCTCGGCTGTCTCGCGACGAAGGGCTGTGAGAAATGCGGGCTAAACGGAGAACCGTCAGTGGTCAGTGCTCGGTTGTCTGCACCCCAGTCGCGCCCGGAATGGACCGCCACGAGCTGAGAACCGACAACTGACAACCCAACCCACTGGATGCCGACTTCCGGGAAGCTGCACTGGTGCGGCAGCTCCGCATTTCAACCGCGCAGACTCACGCGCGGGCCTCGAACCGCAGGTTGGCGTGTTTCGGCCAGAGCAAGACGCGCGGCGCACTTTTCTGGCCGCTCGTGCTCGGAAGGACGCGGAAGGTGCTCGCGAGCTGCGCGAGGAGAAGGGTCGATTCCATCCATGCGAAGCCTTCGCCCACGCAGCGCCGCAAGGCCAGGCCGAAAGGGAGATAGGTGTAGGGCGTGGCGGATTTCTCGACGCCGGCGGACCAGCGTTCGGGCCGAAAGGCCTCCGGGTCGTCGAACCATCGCGCGTCACGCTGCATGGCAAAGAGACTGAGGAGCACGATCGCTCCGCGGGGGATCGCGGTGGCGCCGATCTGCACGTCTTCGACCGCCCGGCGGCCAATCATCCACTGCGGCGGAAAGAGGCGAAGCGCCTCCGCGATGACTCCCTGCGTGTAGGGCAGCCGCCTCAGATCCTCGAATGCCGGCTCCCGGCCACCGAGCACGGCCTCGAGCTCGGCGTGAAGCTTCTCCTGCGCACCCTGGTTTTCCGCCAGGAGCTTCCAGGCCCACGCCAACGCGATGGTGACGGTCTCATGTCCCGCGACGATGAACGTCACGGTCTCGTCGCGGATCTGATCGCTGCTGAGCGGCTGGCCGTCTTCATCGCGAGCTTCCAGGAGCATGGACACGAGGTCGCGGCCGGGACGCTCTCGACGGGCGGCGATCAGCCGATCTGCGTAGTCCCGCAAGTCGCGCGCGGAGGCGGCGCCCTTCGCGGCCCAACGAAATCGCAGCCGGCGCAACGCGCCGGCGAAGGCGTGCATCCTCCCCGAAAATCGTCCGAAGAACACGGCGATGGCGTGGTTGATGCGCGGCAGGTCGTCGCCCAGGTCGACCTCGAACAACGTCTCCCCGATGACCCTCGTCGTGGTGTGCCTTGCTTCCGCCAGCACGTCCACTTCCCGGCGTCCTTCCCACCTCCGGCACATCGCGCGACCTTCGCGAACGACGGCGGCGGCGTACTCCTCCAGTCGCTGGCGGTGCATCGCGGGCAGTACGATTCGCCGCTGCCGCTGGTGCAGTGGGCGCTCGGCGGTCACCAGTCCGAAGCCCAGCACGGTCTTGCCTCCGACGGGCCCCCATCCCTTGACGAACCGGTCGTGTTTTGTGACGAAGGCCTCGCGCACTTGATCGGGATGATTGATGAGGAAGAACTGCTGGGATCCCACACGGAACGACACCATGTCGCCATACCGCCGTGTCAAGCGGCGGAACGCTTCCGGGTGACGGGGAAAGCTCAGCAGCGCGCGCCCCGGCAGAAAGCCCCGCGGTCCGGGAGGAGAGTCGGTCATCGCGCGCGATTATGTCAGGCCCGTGCGATCGGCCATGCCGGCTTGCCGCTCGTCCGGTGATGGATCTATCATCATTATGGATGGACCTGCTGAAATCGGTCGCTCAGTGTGTCGCGGACGTGCTCTATCGCTGCGTCGAGGTGGAACCCGAGCGCCAGGGCACGCGGACGATCGGCGGTATGCCCGCAATCTCCCCGCCCATGGCGCCCGGGCCACTGACCCTGCCGCAGGACGACGGATGCGTCCAACGCACGCTCCGCGACGCATCACGCGTGGCCTCGCGCTGCCTGTTTCGCTACCGCGACGTGCCCGGCTTCGACATGCCCATGGCCGAGACCTGCAGCGCGTATCTGGCCGCTCCCGTCGTGCAGGCGATCGGGCAGGGGGTCGCTCAGTCGCTGGCGTTCCGCAACAAGGCCGAGGCCGAGGCTTTCGCGGGGGACCGGGCGCGCTTCAATGACTTCGAGGATTTCCGGAAAGTGCTCGTCGAGTATCCGGTGCCGCCGATCGCGGATCGTTGGCGGCAGGACCGCGCCTGGTGCGACCAGTTGCTCGCGGGCTTCGACCCGATCACGATTGAGCGCGTCACGGACGATGGCAGCGGAATCGGTGCGGACTGGGGCGCGCTTTCCGCGAAGTTGAACCCATGCGTGATTCAGGCGGTGCGCGCTGCGCTACGCGGCAACATCCCTGGAGGAATCGAGGCCGGGCGCCTGTTTGTGGCCGACTATCAGGATCTGCAGGAAGCTCGTCTCACTCGGTCGGCCGTGGGCGCACAGAGCGGCCAGGTGCCGATGGCTCCCATTGCGCTTTTCCAGCGGGCCCGCGACCACGGAGGACTCGAGCCGGTGGCCATCCAACTCGACCAGAGTCCGCGGTCCGCGTACAACCTGCCGGACGGCTCACACGACTGGCTGATCGCGCGCAGCTATGCGCAGGCGGCCAGCTATCAACTCGCGCAGATCGTCTACCACCTCACCCTGCATCACCTCATCGAGGAATCGTTCGCGCTGACGACGATGCGGCAACTGCCTGCCTGTCATCCCCTGGCCGCGCTCCTCGGGCACCACTTCGCCGGACTCATGCCGATCAACACCGGCACCATCACCCAGTTCTTCGGCCAGGCCACCCAGGAGTATCTGCTGGTCGGTCGCGAGGGAGCCGAGAACCTCGCCAACGCTCGCTATGCACGCTGGCGTTTTCGCCAGCTCGACTTCGAAGCCGGCCTCGTGCGCCGCGGCGTCGACGATCCCGCGCTGCTGCCGTACTACCCTCACCGTGACGACTTGCTCCTGCACTGGGACCTCCTGCGCGACTACACGTTCGACTACCTGGCGCTCTACTACGGCGACCCGCGCGACTCGCGGCGTGACGCGGATCGCAACGTCGCCGAGGACTACGAGTTGCAGGACTGGGCCGCGGAGCTCTCGAGGGAGGATGGAGGACGCGGCGATGTCCCCGGCTTCCCCGCGCAGATCACGACCTTCGACGAGCTGCACGAGATCGTGCATCTGCTGATCTTCACCGCCGGGCCCCACCATGCCTCGCTGAATTTTTCGCAGATCGACTACGGCGGCTTCGTGCCGAACATGCCCGCGGCGACGTACCTCCTTCCGCCGGCCGGCAGCGCGGACGAGTCCACGCTCCTCAATCTCATGCCTCCCGCGCAGGAGACGGTGGGCCAGACCACCATGAGCCACCAGGCGCAGTACTACATGGGCCAGCTCCTCGACTACGCGAACTACTACTGCGGTTGCTGGAACGAGCCCACACGAGCGCTCATCCAGGAGTACCGCAATGAGCTGACCGGCGAGATCACCGACATCATCCGCAGACGCAACGAGGAGCGCGCACGGCAAGGCTCGCTCGTCTATCCCTACGTGATGCCCGTGAACGTCCCCAACAGTACGAGCTCCTGATCGTGTCGCGTCGCGGTTGCGCGTTGGGGGTTGCGCGTTGCGGGCCAAACGAAACTCGAGCAACAACGGAGCTCACGGCGCAGGAGGGAGCTCGTACTCGTTCAGGGCGCCGTGATTCAGCTTGTGCTCGGCGACCTTCACTTTCCAGTGCGCATCGGCGGCGGGGAGCAGGTTGGCGAGGGCTGGGCTGAGCCAGATTGCGCGGAAAAGCAACTCTTCGGCGCGCGCGGAGTCGCCTGCGGCTCGGAGGGCGAGGGCGAGGTTGGCGTCGAGCTCGGGACGCTCCCCGAACGCGCTGGCCTGGCGATACAGAGCCGCGGCTCCCGGTGCGTCGCCCGTGCGCAGCAGGATGCCGGCTGCGATGGCGGCGGGCCTCCAGTCACCGGGGTAAGTGCGTACCTCGAGCGTTTGCCTGGTGATCTTCCGCAGCGCGACGCTGCGCTGCGCGGCTTGCTCGGGCTGCGCTGCGGCCAGTTGCTGGATGCCGTCGAAATGGCGGAGACGCCTCTCTCCCCGATAGCGGGTCAGCTCCGGAAACACGAGCGTCATGGCGAGAGCCGCGAGGGCGACGCGGATGGCGGTGCTCATCGCGACCTCCACGCGCGGCCGATGGCGGCCAGCGTGAGCAGGGCCGTGGCCGGCCGCTGCATGGGGAACCACGTCACCGCGGCAACGGTCGCGGCGATGATCACGGCGAGGACCACGTCGTGCTCGCCTCGCTCTCCGCGCGCCGCGATCCAGAGCGCGGAACCGATGGCGATGCAGAACGCCAGCGTGGCGGGGATGCCATTCTCGGCGAGCGTTTGCAGCACATCGTTGTGAGCTTCGGCATAGGAGCCCACGAGGCCCGGATTGTCGAGGCGCCGCCCGGCGTGAAAGTCGGCCCGGATTCGATGGGTGGCGAACTCCGATGCGTAGGTGCCGGTACCGAAGCCCAGGAGAGGCCGGTCTCGCAGCATCTCTTTCGCGGCGTCCCACGCCCCCATTCGAAACGTGAGCTTCGCGTCCAGCGCGGCATCGCGCGGCAGCGCCAGCACGGCCACGCTCATCACCACGACCGCCGCGAAGGAGGCCAGCGAAAGGGCACGCCGCGCGGGCGTAACCCAAAGGAGACCGAGCATGCCCGCGCCGGACAGGAACACCAGCCATGCGGTCCAGCTCAGGTTGAATGTCATGCTCGCGGCGAAGAGGACCAGCAGAACCGTCGCCAGCCGGCGGTACGAGCTCTTTCGCGCGTGCAACAGCCATCCGAACGCGACGACGGCTGACAGCGCGAGGGTGAGGCTGAGGAAGCCGTCGTTTCCGATCAGCGCGGACGTATTGGCTCGGCCGCCTTTCGTGGCGTACTGAAAGAGCCGGATCACGCCCGCCAGTTGGAGCAGCGACAGCGCCGCGTTGATCGCGGAACCGGTCACGAAGCCGGCGGCCACGCGCCGCCACACGCGTTCGTCCGTCGCGGCGATCAGAGGAACGACCGCGAAGAGGAGAACCGTGCGCACACCGTCGAGCGCCACCGGTCGATGCGGCGAGAAGATCGCGGCCACGACCATGAGAGTGATTCCCGCCACGCCTGTCAGGAAAGCGAGCCATTGCGCACGGCACCCGGCCCGCAACGCACGAACCGCCTGAGGGCCCGCGATCGCCACCGCCGCCGCGATGCCCAGCATCGCCACCAGCCGCTTCGGCGCATCGAACGGGGCATACGCCCGTGCGTCGACGAGCAGGACCGCGCCAGCCGTGGCGATCCCAAGGATCGATGCCGCGATCGAGAAGGTCGTGGTTGCAGGCTTGTCGCTCCCGACACGCCGGTTCGGCTTCATGGCGCGACCATATCTCATCGCGTTGTCGTTGCCTGGTTGCCGGGTTGCCGGGTTGCGGGTTGCGTTGCGAGTTGCGGATGGCGGATGGCGAGTTGCGGGTTTCGAGTCGAATCGACCCGCGAGCGATGCGCACGCGGCTGTGCGAGCTCGCTACTGGCAACTCGCTACCCGCAACTCGCCACCCGCCAACTCGCCACTCGCAAACTCGCTACGCGCAACTCGCTCGCACTCGCAACAGCAGTCAACCGGCGGTGGACATCCCTGCGGGTTTGGGGGCGCGGCGGAGCAATTCGGGGACGCGAGGGGAACAACAGGCGCGCGCGAGGGCGTCGCGGTCGCGCTGCATGCCGGGATCTCGTTCGAGCGTGTCGATCACGTCCGCGATCAGCGTTTCCAAGCCTGTGGGTACGGTCATCCGGTAGTGCATCCACTTGCCGTCGCGCCGGGCGGCGACCAGGCCCGCGTGGCGGAGAACGGCGAGGTGCCGGGAAATCTTCGGCTGAGGCTCGTTCATCACTTCGACGAAAAAGCAGACGCAGACCTCGCTGTCCGCGATGAGGTTGAGGAGCCGCAGCCGCGTGCGATCGGCCAATGCTTGAAAGAGGGTCTCGAGTTGCGCGCTCATATCCGTTTGTACGGATGCATTGTTGCACGTGTTGCCGGACAACGAACGTTCGTGCGATTTGACCTCGCATCGTGAACGACCGCCCATCGGCTCCCTTGGCGCAGGCGGCGCCCAAGCCGCCTCTCACCCTCTCCCTCCTCCGTGGCGCCCTCGGACTGCTGTCCCGCGGTACGGCCGGCTGCGCTGGTTGCGTTGTCCGTTGTCGGTGATCGGTTCAGGGTGATCCTCTGTACTGCCAACCTGGAGTTTCTTCGCTCGCTGCGCAGATTTCGAGATGAAGTAGCTGTCAGACCAATGCATCGTCGGGTTGTGCAGATCACGCTGTGACGCAGTCGTTGCGCTACTCGTAGTGGCCAACGTGCAATCCATGCCCTGCGAGTGCAGTTCGTGTTTCCGGCGAAACAGTCGTGGGTCGTGCGCTGTCTTATGACGCAACAAGGAGATACAAACCCGATGAAAACGAAACAGTGGATCACGATGGCAGCAGTGCTCACGTTCTCGGCGGCGGTGGCGATGGCGGCTCCGCATGGCGGTGGCGACGGCGGACGCGGCAAGCATGGTCGCGGTGGTCAGCAGTTCTCCGAGCGTTTCGCGCAGAAGCTGAACCTCAACGATGCGCAGCAGCAGCAGATCAGGTCGATTCAGGACAGCTTCAAGGAGCGCAACAAGGCGTTCTTCGAGAGCTCGAAGGAGACTCGGAAGCAGTTCCGTGAGGCGAAGAAGGCCAACGACACAGCCAAGCTCGAGGCGTTGAAGCCCGCCATGGAATCGCAGCGCGCGCAGTTCAAGCAACTCCGCGAGCAGCAGATGACGCAGATTCTGGCGGTGCTCACGCCGGAGCAGCGCGCGCAGTTCGAAGCGCTGAAGGCTCAGCGCGGCGAGCGCGGCCGTCACGGCCGGCACGGCATGCGCGGTATGCGCGACTGAGTGGAAGTTCCTCGAGAGCTGAGAAGGGAGGCGCAGTCGCGCCTCCCTTTTTTTGTTCTACGCCACACGGCCGGCAGCCCTGGCTTGCATAGCCTCAGGCACGTGCGGCAGCTCTGCAAGTGATGCCAGAGCGGTCGGGTTGTCAGTTGTCGGTTGTCAGTTGTCGGTTGTCGGTTGTCTGCACCCCGCGCTACGGAGAAGAGCGCAGGGAGTGGATCACCACGAACTGAGAACCAACAACTGACAACCCGACCCGCTGGACACCGACCAAGCGACTGCAGGAGCCAGGCGATGCCAACCAGCGCTGCCGGTCGCACCGGCATCGTGCAGTTCATGACACGCGCGTGCAGATGATGGTCAGGCCGAAACACCGGTGACTCACGCCTCGTTGAAGAGCGCATGAACAAGAAACTGATTGCACTCGTGCTCGTGGCCGTGCTTGCGGGAGTGGGAGTGCTCATCCACCGCACGGCCTTCGCGAAGGAGACCACCACCTGGCGCTTCACCACCGTAGAGCGCGGCGACGTCGAACAGACGGTCTCCGCCACGGGGACGCTCAGCGCGGTGACGACGGTCCAAGTCGGCACGCAGGTGTCGGGACAGATCTCCGAATTGCTGGTGGACTTCAACGACGAGGTTCACAAGGGCCAACTCCTGGCGCGGATCGACCCGACGCTGCAAGAGCAAGCCGTCGCGGACGCTCAGGCTTCGCTGGAGCGGGCGCGAGCGCAATACCTGCAAGCCCAGCGCGAGGCCAATCGCAGCAACGAGCTGATGTCGGCCGGCCTCGTGGCGCGCAGTGAGTACGAGAGCGCGGACTCCTCGCTCGACGTGGCCCGCGCGAACGTGAAGTCGGCGCAGGTGGCGCTCGACCGCGCGCGGCGCAACCTCGAGTACACGAGCATCCATGCGCCCATCGACGGAGTGGTCGTGGAGCGCAACATCGACGACGGGCAGACCGTGGCGGCAAGCCTCTCGGCGCCGCAGCTCTTCCTCATCGCCAACGACCTCACGAACATGCAGATCCTGGCCAGCGTCGGCGAGGGGGACATCGCCAGCATCGCCGAGGGCCAGAAGGTGAAATTCACCGTGGCCGCGCTGGCGCGGCAGACCTTCGAAGGCGTGGTCAAGCAGGTACGCCTGCAGTCGGCCACCAGCGAGAACGTCGTCAACTACACCGTGGTCGTGTCGGTGTCCAATCCCGAGAAGAAGCTCCTCCCCGGCATGACCGCGCGCGTCGAGTTTCTGACGCAGACCGCGGACGACGTGCTGAAGGTGGCCAACGCCGCATTGCGATTCAAGCCGGCGGAGGAAACGCAGGTGGCCACCACGACGACCACCGCGCGGAATCCGACCGGCAGCGCCGAAGGGGCGCGCGCACGGCGTGCCGCCGGCGGAACCCCACGCGCGGGGGGCGAGCGTGGAGCGCGCGGAACGCTCTACATCGTCGACGCGAGCGGCAAGCTCCAGGCGCTGCGTGTGAGCACGGGCATCACCGACGGCACGACCACGGAAGTACGCGGAGCCGAGCTGAAGGAAGGAATGAAGATCGTCGCGGGAACCGCGCAGCCGCAGAGCGCGGAGACGACCTCTTCGGGCAACCCATTCCAGGGCGGCAACAACACCCAGCAGCGTGGCGCGCGCCCGGGAGGATTCTGATGAACGTCATCCGCACGGAAGGACTCACCAAGACCTACGTCACGGGCACGAACGAAGTCCACGCCTTGCGTGGAGTGGATCTCACCATCGGGACTGGAGAACTCGTCGCGATCATGGGCTCCTCAGGCTCCGGCAAGTCGACGCTCATGAACCTGCTCGGCTGCCTCGACTCGCCCACCTCCGGCGGGTACGAGCTCGATGGAGTGCGCGTGGAGGGTCTCGGCAAGAACGAGCTGGCCGCCATTCGCAACCAGAAGATCGGCTTCGTGTTTCAGGGCTTCAACCTGCTGCCGCGCACGACCGCGGTCGAGAACGTCGAACTGCCCATGCTCTACGACCGCAGCGGCAGGAAGCGCGACCCGCGAGCGCTGGCCATCCGTTCCTTGGAACGCGTGGGATTGGGAGATCGTCTGGATCACCAGCCCAGCGAGCTCTCGGGCGGACAGCAGCAGCGCGTGGCCATCGCACGGGCGCTGGTCACTGAGCCCGCGCTGGTGCTGGCGGACGAGCCGACGGGCAACCTCGACTCGCGGACCACCATCGAAGTGATGGCCCTCTTTCAGGAGCTCAACGACTCGGGCATCACGATCGTGCTGGTCACGCATGAGACCGAGGTGGCGGTGTATGCGAAACGCATCGTGGAAGTGCGGGATGGACGGATCGTGCGCGACGTGCCGGTGAAGAACCGGCGTCTGGCCGCGACTGACCTGCAGGAGGTGGCAGCATGAAGACCAAGGTCCTGATCAAGCTCGCCACGCAGAGCATCCTGAAGAACAAGATGCGCGCGGCCCTGACGATGCTGGGCATCATCATCGGCGTGGCCGCGGTCATCGTCATGGTGGCGGTCGGCTTCGGCGCCCGCTCGCGCATCCGCGCGCAGATCAACAACCTGGGCACGAACATGATCGTGATCACGCCGGGCGCCGCGCAGGCGGGCGGTGTGAGTCAGGGTGCACAAGCGTTTCCGAACCTGTCCATCGAGGATGTCGACAAGATCCGGCGCGAGGCGCAGGTCGTCACCGCGGTCTCCCCTGTCGTGGTCACGCGCTCGCAGGTCATCGGCGAGGCCGGCAACTGGCGCACGCTCATCAACGGCGTGGACGTCGACTACCAGACCATCCGCGACTGGCAGACCGCCTCGGGCGACTTCTTCGCCGTCGAGGACGTGGACGCGATGCGCAAAGTGGCCGTGCTCGGCAAGACGGTCGCCGACCAACTCTTTCCGGGTAGCGATCCCGTGGGTCAGGAAGTGCAGATCCGGAACGTACCGTTCGACGTCGTGGGCGTCCTGGCTCCCAAGGGGCAGACCGCCAGCGGCAGCGACTCCGATGACGTGGTGCTGATTCCCTACACGACGGCGCGCAGTGCGCTCAGCGGTCGCTCGTTCATCCCACAGATCCTGGCCAGCACCGCGTCCGAGGGCGACATCCCGGCGGCGCAGGAAGAGATTCGCGTGCTGCTGCGCGAATCGCGCGAGACCGAAGACTTCACGGTGCGCAATCAGAACGACCTGGCGCAGGCAGCGGAGGGAAGCACGAAAGTCATGACCATGCTCATGGCCGCGATCGCGTCGATCTCGCTGCTGGTGGGCGGCATCGGCATCATGAACATCATGCTCGTATCGGTGACGGAGCGGACCCGCGAGATTGGCATCCGCCTGGCCATCGGCGCGCGCGGGTCGGACGTGCTCACGCAGTTCCTCGTGGAGAGCATCGTCATGGGGGTCTTCGGAGGACTCATCGGCCTGGCCATCGGCGTCGGCGGCTCGAAAATCCTCGGCCACTTCACCGGCTGGGAGACGGTCATCTCCCCGATCGTGATGCTGGTGTCGGTCCTGTTCTCCGGCGCAGTGGGCGTGTTCTTCGGCTACTACCCCGCGAGAAAGGCCGCGGCGCTCCATCCCATCGAGGCGCTGCGTTACGAGTAGCGGTTGCCAGGTTCGACCAGAACGTTGCCTGGGCGTTTGCTATCATGGGGATGTCATGCCGTCGCGGAAGATTCGGGTGTTTGTCGATACAAACGTCCTCTTGGAGTACATCCGGGGGAAGGCTGAGCTTCGGACGCTTTTTTCCGAGAAGGTGCGAGCACGTGCGGCATTCGCCATCAATGCGATCGTCCTGCAAGAGTTGCTTCTTGCAGGCGATCGGACCGAGGGCGGCGTCGACCTTACTCGAGTCGTTCCGTATCTCGAGGTCGTTGATGCTGGAGTGGATCTCTACTCGCCAGAAGTCGTCGCAGAGTTTCAGCAACGCCGCCAGGGTCTGGTTCATGCGAATGATGTTCTCATCCTGGCGGGAGCGCGTTCCTGCGATGTACTGCTCACGTACGATCGCGATCTGCTCGCTGCCGGTTCTGAGGCTGCCGTGCGTTCCGAAACGCCCGAACATTTCCTCGACGAGCTTGGCACCGCCGCGTGAAGGTGTACCTCGACTCGGGCGTGTTCATCGACTACCTGATTGGTCGCGGCCACACCAGCTCGTTCCTGCGTGCTACCGAGCGTCGTGGACGACCTCCGGAGCGGCTGCTCGCTGATGCCGAGGCTTGCTTCTCCGCGATCGTTCAGGGACATGAGGGCGTCACGTCCAGTCTGACCTGCTACGAAGTCGAGGAGGCGATGTACCGCGAACTGCGGCGGTCTACGACCGAAGTCGTCAGTGTCGACCGGTTCATCATTCCAGCGGCACGAGCGGTCATCATGCAGACGCTCGTCACAATCGAATTGTTCAAGATCGCGCTTCTCGATCTCACCTCGGCGGTTGTGATCGCGCAATGCGATAACGTCGAGCTGCAACGGCGCGGCATTCGCGCCGCCGATGCACTCCACATCGCGACCGCCCTCGCTCACGATGCGCATGTCTTCGTCACGACGGACGGCAACTTGCTGGCGCTTGACAACGCCTTCGCCAACGCGGATGGCACTCGAGTCAGGTGTGTCGACACCGATGAGGCTCTGTCGCTTCTGTCTTAGCCGGGAGAGCGTCATCTGCGCTGCGCCGTGCCCTGTTTCTTTGACGTCGATCCCGTCGTGGCCCTTAGCCTGTTGGCGCAGGAAGAGGGAGACAGTCATGCCGGAGCAAGGCGTGGTGAAGTGGTTCGACGAGGCCAAGGGCTCCGTGCAGGCCTAGAATAGGCCCATGCGAAACCTGCTGCCGGTCCTGCTCCTTGCCGCCGCCTGTGCGACTCAGCCCGTGCCCAACCAGCAACTGGAGACGACTCCCCGGCATGACGAGTGGGTGACCATCCCCAGCGCGGGCCGGACGTTGCACGCATACGTCGTCTATCCACAGTCGAAGGCAAAGTCGGGAGCAGTCGTGGTCATCCACGAGAATCGCGGCCTGACGGATTGGGTACGCACCGTCGCGGACCAGCTTGCGGCGAAGGGGTACATCGCCATCGCGCCGGACATGCTCTCCGGCTCGGCTCCCAACGGCGGCCGGACCTCCGACTTCGCGACCTCCGACGCCGCGCGCGAGGGAATCTCGAAGTTGCCGCGCGAACAAGTGCTCGCCGATCTCGCCAGCTCGGCCGCCTACGTCCGAACGCTTCCCTCCGCGAACGGCAAGCTGGCGGTGATGGGCTTCTGCTGGGGAGGAGCACGCACGTGGGAGGCGGCCAACACCGTCGACGGCGTCTCGATCGCCTTTCCGTTCTATGGCACCGGTCCTAACAGCGATGAGGGAGTCACGGGCATCGAGGCTCCGGTACATGGCTTCTATGGCGGCGACGATGCCCGCGTGAACGCGACGATCGAACCGACCAAGGCGTTGACGGACAAGCACGGGAAGACCTTCGATCCCGTGATCTACGAAGGCGCTGGCCATGCCTTCATGCGCCTCGGCGAAGAAGCCAACCCGACGGAAGCAAATCGCAAAGCGCGCGAGCAGTCCTGGGAACGGTTGCTCGGTCTCCTGCGTGTGATCCAGTAGCGTCCCGCACAACTGTGGAGCGATGGGCTTCAGCCCTCCGGGCGCTCGCGATGAAGCCGCCGTAGGCGGCCAGAGAAGATAGCGCCCGGCTTTCAGCCGGGTGGAAACGTGGGAGCCAAGAGTCAGCGCGCGTAGCGCTGACTTTGGGTAACCGATCATCCCCACGCCTGAAGGGCGTGGGCTACTCTCTTTCGCCGCCTACGGCGGCGAAAGCGGAGCGCCGGCGTCCCGCCGGCTGGCCGGGGGGCGTCCTCGCCCCGGGAGGGGGACCGCGCCTTGCGCGAAGGACGTTCGTCTCGCGATGCTGGATTTCGGCTTCGAATGACCACCGCCCGCGGCGGGACGCCGCTTGGCCAGCCGGCGGGACGCCGGCGCTCCTCGGCTCGATACGGCCGCGGTACGTCGCGCCGCCTTGGGCTAAAGCCCGCCGCTCCACAACACCTCCCCAGCGCCCAGAAATTGGCCTCATTTCCGCAATAAGCGTACGCGACCATACGTGAGCGATATGACCAATCAAAGCGATCTGGCATCGACCGGAATTGAAGGCCTCGACTACATCCTCCTCGGCGGATTTCCGAGGAATCACGTGTATCTGCTGCAGGGCGATCCCGGAGTCGGAAAGACCACACTGGGACTGCAGTTCCTCCTCGAAGGAGTAGAACACGGAGAGAAGGCGCTCTATCTGACACTGTCCGAAACGGAGCGGGAGCTCCGCGCGGTGGGCGACTCTCACAAGTGGGACTTGAGCGGCGTCGAGGTCTACGAGCACCTCATCGGCGAAGACTCACTGACCGAGGACGACACGACCGTCTTCTATCCGGCCGAAGTGGAGCTGGGCCAGACCGTGAACGCCCTCCTCCAGGCGGTGGAACGCGTGAAGCCGGCGCGGGTCGTCCTCGATTCGCTCTCGGAGATCCGCCTGCTGGCGCAGAGCACCTTGCGCTACCGCAAGCAGATCCTGGCTCTCAAACAGTTTTTCGCCCAGCGCAACTGCACGGTGCTTCTGCTCGACGACCGCACTGCGGAATACAACGACCTGCAGTTGCAGAGCGTCCCTCACGGAGTCATCGAGCTGGAACGGTTCACCCCCGTTTATGGATCGGCGCGACGACGCTTGCAACTCGTGAAAGTGCGCGGACTGAACTTCCGCGACGGCTACCACGACTTCAACATCAAGACGGGCGGCATCATCGTGTATCCCCGGCTCGTGGCCGCGGAAGAGCACCACCACGTTCCCGAGGGCGAGCTGGTCTCGAGCGGCGTCGTCGAATTGGACGGGATGCTGGGTGGTGGTCTGAATCGCGGCACGAGCACGCTGGTCCTGGGGCCGGCAGGCTCGGGCAAGTCGGCCATGTCCACGCAGTACGCGATCGCCGCGGCGAATCGAGGCGAGAAGGCGGCCATGTTCATCTTCGAGGAGAGCCTGGCCAGTCTCTTCTACCGGTCTCAATCACTGGGGATGCCATTGCGCGAGCACGTCGACGCGGGCCTCATCAGCGTGCGCCAGGTCGATCCCGCGCAGTTGCAGCCGGGTGAGTTCGCGCACCTGGTGCGCAAAGCCGTCGACGACGGGATCAAGGTCCTGGTGATCGACAGTCTGAATGGCTATCTCAACGCGGTGCCTGAGGAGAAGTTCCTGCTGCTCCACCTGCACGAGCTCCTCAGCTACCTGGGACAGAACGGCGTGGCCACGATCCTGGTCTTCGCGCAGCATGGCCTGGTGGGATCCATGCACTCGCCGATCGACGTCAGCTATCTCGCCGACTGCGTGGTCCTGCTCCGATACTTCGAGGCCCGTGGCCGCATCCGCAAGGCTCTCTCCATCGTCAAGAGGCGCGGAGGACTGCACGACACCGCCATCCGCGACTTCACCATGTCCGGCAAGGGTCTGGCCATCGGCTCTCCCCTGGAGGACTTCCGAGGTGTGCTCACCGGAGTTCCGACGTTCGACGCCATCGTCAACGAGATCCGAGAGAAGGCGTGAGCACAGCAGATCTGAGTCGAAGAGTCCTCATCGTCGCGCCCCTCGGGCGCGACGCCGAGTTGATGTGCACGCATCTCGGGTCCGCCAGCCTTCAATGTGAGGTCTGTGCCGACATCGACGAAGCGTGCCGCGAGATCGAGCGCGGAGTCGGTGCACTGATCTTCACGCAGGAGGCCCTGCTTCCCGATGTCACTCCGCGACTGGCGCACTCTCTCGACAAGCAACCGGCCTGGTCGGACGTCCCGATCATCATCCTTACGGGCGTTCCGACACAGGAGTCCAAGAGCGAGTCCTTTGGTCCGCTGGGTCGAAGGACCAATGTCACATTCGTCGACCGGCCCGTACGCATCAAGAGCCTGGTCAGTGCCGCGAGATCGGCATTGCGGGCGAGGGAAAGGCAGTATCAGATTCGCGAGCTGATGGTGAAGCTCGAGGATCGCGTCCATGAGCGCGACCGCTTCCTGGCCATCCTCGGTCACGAGCTGCGTAATCCACTGGGAGCGATCCTGCTGGCCTCCCAGATGCGCGATGAGGACGGGAGGCTCGATGGCGAGCACGCCGAACTGATCGAGCGGCAGTCCAAGCACCTTTCCCGTCTCGTCAATGACCTGCTCGACCTGTCCCGCGTGGTTTCGGGAAAGATCGTGCTCAAACGCCAGATCATCGACTTGACGGAAGCGCTGCGGCAATCGTTCGAGACCATGCACAATGCCGCGGCACGGCAGAAAGTGGAAGTGGAGGTCCGCCCTGCAAACGTGCCCATGCCGGTGAACGTCGATCCGATGCGCGCCGCACAGATCATCACCAACGTCATCGGCAACGCGATCAAGTACACGCCGGAAGGAGGACACGTGGTGGTCTCCCTGGAGCGCGCGCAGGATCAGGCGGTCGTCCGCGTCACCGACGACGGAGTGGGCATCGCCGAGAATCGAATCGGCACGATCTTCGAGCTCTTCGCCCAGGCCGAGAATGCGATTGGGCGCGCCCAGGGCGGCATGGGAATCGGGCTGGCCCTGGTGCGCAACCTCCTGCAACTCCACGACGGGACGATCTCCGCCAAGAGCGACGGCATCGGCAGGGGAAGCGAGTTCGTGGTGACCTTCCCGATCGCCACCGAAGTAGCCGCGCCTGCAACCGAAGCGATCCGGCGTTCGGAGAGTCACGACGGGCAGCCGCGACGCATCGTGGTGGTGGAGGACAACAACGACGTCCGCGACCTGCTCCGCCTCAAGTTGCGCCGCCTCGGCCATGAGGTCGACGCCGTGGGCGACGGTCATGCCGGCGTGCAAACCATCGTCGAGCGCCGCCCGGACCTGGCGCTCGTCGACATCGGCCTGCCGGGCATTGACGGCTACGAAGTGGCCGCACAGGTCCGGCGTTCCATCGGCCAGGACGTAGTGCTCGTAGCCGTGAGCGGCTTCGGACAACCCGAGGACAAGCGCAAGGCGTTCGACGCCGGGTTCGACGAGCACATCACCAAGCCCGCAGACGTGAGCGACATCGAGAGCCTTCTGTCCCGCTTGCCTCCGCGACGTCCCAGCCTATGATCGACGCGAGTCGTCGCTCCATGTCCCCCACGGTTCTCATCGTCGAGCCCCACGCTGATCTGCGCGCGGAGATCGTCGCCACCCTTCGCCGCGAGCACTACACCTGTGACGCCGCGGCTTCTGCCCACCATGCCAAGCTGCACCTCGACCGGCAGTCGTACGCTTACGTCGTGGTCGACATGGACGCCATCGCTGGTGAGCTGGTGTCCGCCATCGATCCTCGATCGCACGTCATCCTGCTCACCGACCCGGACACGGACACCGTCATCGGCGCCGACGCCACGTTGCAGAAGCCGTTCGGGCGCGACGAGCTGATCGCGCGTTTCCGGCGCTGAGTCAGTCGATGCGGCCGCGCAGTTTCTTCGTTTCGCCACGACGCTTCTTCTCGTCGACGCGGCGCTGTTTCTGCGCTCTCGTCACTCGCGTCGCCCGCCTCGGCGTCCGTTCTTCAAGCGCGTCGCGCAGCAACTCTTCCATCCTGGCCAGGGCGCGGTCGCGGTTGGCGAGCTGACTGCGCTCCGCTTGTGACGTCACTCGCAGCACTCCAGCACGGCTGATGCGGCCGCCCAGCGTTTGATGAACGCGGAGTTTCTGCTCGGAGGAGACCGGCAAGGCCTCCACATCCGTCTCGATGGTCACTCGGGTCTCGACCTTGTTCACATTCTGGCCGCCCGGGCCGCCCGCGCGCGAAGTCGTGGCGCGCAGAAGCGCAGCTTGAACGATGATGCCGTGGCCCAGGTCGAGGTCGCGCATGGAATGCGATGATAGCGCCTCGAATCGCCGGGGTTGCCACGCAGCTCGGCCTGCTGTCAACCCTGCTTGCTCCAGACACGCCCTGTCTGAACATCCTGCGCTCTCTGGCGACCTTCGATCACACGCGGATGTCGACGGTCACGGGCACCGCGAGATAGACCACCTTCGTGGCGCGCCCGCGGAAGAGCCGGCGGTACCAGGGCTCGGGCATGGGCTTGCCGCCGTACTCCATCACCAGTTGACCGAGCCGGGTCACGTCATCCTCGCTCATCCGGATGCACCCATGCGAGGCTGCGCTGCCCAGCGACTCATCCTCGCCCGTGCCATGGATGTAGTAGTCGGGCTCCATGAAGAACATCTTGACGATCTTCATCGGGTTGTCGGGATGGCCGGCAGGCTTGGCGGTCTTGCCGCGAGCCCATTTCGCATCGGGCGGCCTCCAGCTCGGGTTCCAGACGAGCTTGCGGATATTGAACTCGCCGGTAGGAGTGGGATTCTTCTCCTTGCCGATGGCCACGACGAAGGTTTCGGCGACGTCTCCGTCGATGATCGCGCGCAGCTCACGGTCGGAAAGGTCGACTTCGAGACGGAGATCGGCCGCGGCGGGAAGAGCGAGGAAGAGGCACGTAACTGTAACGAGGAAAAGGCGGTTCACATCTTCAACCACTGCAAGCGGGATTCCCATTTCGCCCCTGGAGTTGACGGCTGAGGCAAGTGGATGCATCATGTCCCTACTGAGACCGTGTCTCATGAGCAAAGCACGCCAACAAGGACCTCCATCGTGATCATCTGCATCTGCCGCGGCCAGTCCGAACGCCATGTGGCCCGGGCCATCGACAACGGAGCGAGCTCCCTCGTGGATCTCCAACGTTGCGGCATCGGCGATCAGTGCGGGTCCTGCCACAACTCCCTCCGGGCCATGCTCGCGCAGGCGAACGCCGCAGCGGCCCAACCTTGCCCCGCCTGCGTGCCGGAAGCGGCACTCGTCGCTGCCCCGGCTTGACACCGTTCGCATCGGGCGCGTGATAGATTCGTGCTCGACGCAGGACGCCGCTCTCGGCTCTGCAATGACTTCGCTCGGCGCCGTCTTCCTGCAAGCGCCAACGCGGACGGACTCCAGGAGGGTACCCATGCAAGGCGATCCCAGGATCATCGAGATTCTCAACGAAGTGCTCACCTCCGAGCTCACCGCCATCAACCAATACTTCGTCCATGGCGAGATGTGTGAGAACTGGGGCTACGCCCGGCTGCACCACATCATTCGCAAGCACTCCATCGGTGAGATGAAGCACGCCGAAGAGATCATCGAGCGCGTGCTCTTCCTGGAGGGCGTCCCCAACGTGCAGCGCCTCGGCAAGATCAACATCGGCGAGAGCGTCGAGGAGATCCTCAAATCCGACTACGCCCTCGAGCTCGAGGCTCTTCCGCGCTTGAACCAAGGCATCGAGCTGTGCCGCGAGCTCGGCGACAACAACACTCGCCACCTCTTCGAAGAGATCCTCCACGAAGAGGAAGAGCACGTCGACTGGATCGAAGCCCAACTCTCGCTGATCCAGCAAGTCGGCCTCCAGAACTACCTCGCCCAACAGATCCTCGAGAGCAGCTAGGCCGGCACGGCGGAAATAGTTGTCGGGTTGTCGGGTCGTCTGGGATTCAGCGCGACAACTCACGGACAACTGACAACTGACAACCATTTGCCTCGGAGCTGCCGCACGTGCCCAAGGCTATGCCAACCAGCGCCGCCGGTCGTACCGGCTAGCCGCCGAGGATCACGTCGAGCTCGTCGAGGATCTCGTTGATCGTGTGATAGCGGAGCTCGTCGTGACCGGCGATGAGCAGATCGAGCGCGGGAGTGTCGAAGCCGGCGGCGGCCAGTTGCCGGAGCAGCGGAATGGCTGCTTCGCGCAGCTCGGCGGGAGGATGAGGCAGCGGCTCGGCGGCCGTTCCCTCGGCGCGATACTGACTCCGCTCCATCGCCTTCGCGCGCGACTTCAGCTTCAACTGCAACTCGCGAATGCCTTGGATCAGGGCAGCCGGCAGGGCCGTCGCGGCGCGGAGGGCCGCCGCGTCGTTCTGCAGCAGAGCGATCGCACCGTAGACAGCGTCCGGGGCGCCGGCGTCGTCGATGGCGGCCACGAGGTCGTTCAGGGCGAACTCGATGTCGTTCACGCGAGCCGCGTTCACGCCGCCGGCTTTCGCCGCGGCCACCGCGTTCGCGACGACATCCGCACCGATGCGAATCGGCACGAGCATCGGGTCATCGCCAAGAGCCGCGCGCAATTGAAAGAGCGCCGACTCCATCATCAACAGCTCGTTCATTTCTTCGTCGTCGCCAGGTTCGCCAGTCCCGCAAGGATGTCCACGGGGAGCGGGAAAACGATGGTCGTGTTCTTCTCCACACCGATCTCCGTCAGCGTCTGCAGATACCGCAACTGCATGGTCGTGGGCTCGGTGGCCAGAACATGCGCGGCCTCGGCGAGGCGTTGCGCCGCGGCGAATTCACCCTCTGCGTGGATGAGCTTGGCGCGCTTCTCGCGCTCCGCCTCGGCCTGCTTGGCCATGGCCCGCAGCATCGACTCCGGCAGATCGACCTGTTTGACTTCCACGTTCACGACCTTCACGCCCCAGGGCTCGGTGTGCTGGTCGAGGATCGACTGGATGCGCACGTTCAGGGCGTCGCGGTGCGCGAGCAGATCGTCGAGCTCCACCTCGCCGAGGACCGAGCGCAGAGAAGTCTGAGCGAACTGCGAAGTCTGGTAACGGTAGTCGAAGACTTCCACCACCGCGCGGCGCGGCTCGATGACCTTGAGAAACACCACCGCGTTCACTTTCAACGTAACGTTGTCGCGGGTGATGATGTCCTGCGGGGGCACCTCGAAAGCCTCCTGCCGCAACGAAACCCGCACCATCTTATCGATGGGTGCGAAGACGAGGAAGATCCCCGGACCCTTGGCTTCCGGAAGAAGACGGCCGAGGCGAAAGATGACTCCGCGCTCGTACTCGGGAAGGATCTTGATCGAGCTGAGGAGATAAAAACCAAGAATCACGATCGCAATCACCACAGGCAAGGACATCGAGCACCTCCAGAACCTCACGGATTGTATCCCGCGAGAGTAAAAGCTCCGGATTCCGCGTTCACACCACCACGACGGAAGGCCTGTCCATAGAATGCATGACGTGATTGCCGCTGTCCTCCTTCTCGCCGCCACCCTCGCCGGAGAAACCACCGCGACACCCTCCGTGCCGGTCGCTCCTGTGCCGGTCGCTCCTGTACCGGTCGTCCGGACCATCAAGATCCCCGGAAAGCAGATCCCCACCGAGATCTCGCAGCATGCCGGCGCTCTCTGGTTTGTCAGTTGGAACAACTGGCCCAAGCTGGAGCCCTTCCTCGGCCGGATCAGCGTCAAGGGCACGATCCGCCTCAACGAAATCATGAACGGCTCGATGCCGGGACTGAGCACCCGCGCAGCCGACGGAACCCTCTGGCTGACGGATCGCCAACGCGGTGCACTCTGGCACGTGCTGACCAGCGGGCAGATCGCGCGGATCAAGACCGATCGCCCCACCCTCGGCATCGCCGCGGGGCCGGACGGCACGTTGTGGACGACTCATCCGGGGAGCTCCACCATCACCAGCTACGGCACCGACGGCAAGATGCGCTCGCGGTGGGAAGTCCCGGCGCTGAAGGCCGTGGCCTCCCGCCCAAACTGGATCGTGGCTGGGGCGGACGGCGCTCTCTGGTTCTCCGACGCCGCGACCGATCGCGTGGGACGGATCACCACCGCCGGTGCGGTCACGCTCTATCCACTCCCGAAAGGCTGGAAGGATCCGGGTGAGATCATCGCCACCAACGATGGCTTCTGGTTCACGGTCGGCAACCAGTCCGTTCTCGGAAGAATGAATCTGCAGGGCGGCATCAAGCCCGTCAAGATCCTCGCGCCGGCCCGTGCGGTGGCCCGAGGACCGGAGCAGCGGATCTGGTACACGAACGGCGAGCGAACCATCGGCTGGATCAACGCGGACGGCACTTCCGACTACGTTCTCGTTGCGGAAGAGAACGGCGGCGTGCGCTCCCTCGCCGCGGGGCCAGACGGATCGATGTGGTTCGTCGACGAGAAGGCACGCACCGTCGGACGCGTGGAGCTGCCTCAAGCGCCTTAGCGCTGCCGCAAGTGAGCGTCCGCTCGATTCTCGCGCTGTTGTCAGTTGTCGGTTCTCCGTTCGTGGTGATCCATCCGCGAATGGGCAGACAACTGACAACCTGACAACCGACAACAGAGATTCAGGCGATTGCGTTCAGCGCTTGCCCTTGCGGGGCCGCGAAGGGGAGTCCCCTTCCACTTCCCGAATCGCGTCTGCGATTGCCGCGGGAACGTTCTGGCGCAAGGGATCGACTGCCTTGAACGCCACGTCGCCGTCGAAGCGCCACTCGTGCTGGGGACGATAGACGCCGATGTCGTGGACGCGCGAGCCCACCACGATGCGCAACACGTTGCGACGGTAGTCGAAGGCCCGGCCATTGCGGGTGTGCACGGCCACGTCGATGCGATATGTGCCCGCGACCAGATCCAGTGACGCCACGACGAAACGTACGCGTACGTTGCCCGCGACGTGCTGCGCAGCGTAGCCCTCCACATCGGTGTTCGTGCCGTACACGCACGTGCCATCGGCATGGTAGATGCCGATGCCGAACACGAAGTCTTCCTGCGGCACGCGAACGTCCACGTCGAGGTCGAAGATCACCGGTGTGCCTGCGCCGAGGGCCACGAGCTCGCGGCCTTCGTGATCCGTCAGGGAGATGCGGCGGATGAGCATCTCGCCCGAGCCCCAGCGCTCCTCGTCGGCGTCGGACTTTGGAGCGGGCGGCGCTTCGGGCGCGACGGGTGCAGCCTCACTCAGAGCAGACTGACCGGAGCCGTTTCCAGCGCCGCCACTCACTTCCTGCAGATACGCATCCACCACGCGCATCGGATCGCCGATGGCTTCCAGACGCCCGTGGTCGAGCCACAGCGCGCGGTCGCACAGATTGCGCACCTGGTCGAGCTGGTGCGTGACGAAGATCAGCGTCACGCCGCGATACTTCATCTCCTGGATCTTGGCCACGCACCGGGCGGAGAACTCTTCGTCGCCGACCGACAGGACCTCATCGATGATCAGTACGTCGGGGTCGACGTGGACGGCCACGGCGAATCCGAGACGGACGTACATGCCCGAGGAGTACGTCTTCACCGGCTGGTCGAGGAACTCGCTGATGCCGGAGAACTCCACGATGCGATCGAAGCGCTGCTCGATCTCGCGCCGGGTCAACCCCAGCATGATGCCGTTGATATAGATGTTCTCCCGGCCTGTGATCTCGGGATGAAATCCCGCGCCCAACTCGATCAAGGCCGCGATGCGTCCGTTGACCGCCACCGTTCCCTCGGTCGGCTTGAGGATTCCGGAGATCAGCTTGAGCAGCGTCGACTTCCCGGATCCGTTTCGTCCGATGATGCCGAAGGCTTCTCCACGATCCACCGCGAAGGTCAGATTGCGCAACGCCGCCACGGATGCCTCGGGCGCAATCTCGACATCGCGTTTGAGCAGCGCACTCTTCAACGTGGCGAACTGCGAGCCGCGGCCCCACAGGCGGTACTGCTTCGAAACGTTCTCCAGCGCAATGACGAAGTCGGACACCGCCGGGGATTCTACAGCGCGCCACCGCGCCCGGTTCGGGATCCGAGGAGCGCCGGCGTCCCGCCGGCTGGCCATGCGGCGTCCCGCCGCGGGCGGGGGCATTCGAAGCCGAAAGCCAGCATCGCGAGACGAACATCCTTCGCGCAAGGCGCGCTCCCCCGCCCGGGGCGAGGACGCCCCCCGGCCAGCCGGCGGGACGCCGGCGCTCCGCTTTCACCGCCGTAGGCGTCCCCAAGGCTTGCCGTCGTGCGGGGTTTGGAGGTGGGTTAGAGGGCGCCGTATTCGGCGGCGATACGGAACAGGTCGCGATCATTCCTCACCGCCAGCTTGTGGAACGCGCGGCAGCGGTGTGTGGCGATGGTCTTCTCCGAGATTCCGAGGAGCGTGGCGATCTCTTTCGAGCGGCGTCCGGCCATCACGTGGCGCAGCACCTCGGCTTCACGTACGGACAGTTGCTTGAGTCCCGGTAAGGCACTCTCGAGCTCCACCGGCTTCCGCGGTTCCACCACCTCGCGGACGATGGTCGTAATCAGCACCTCGCCGTCCAGGCGCGTCTGCGAGACGCTCGCGTCAAAGGTCACCAGTTGACCTTCCCGCCCGCGTGCACGGAACGTGTAGCGAGTCGGCGCAGGCTTCCCTTCCTTCCGGCACCGGCCGAACCAGATCAGCCTCTCGATGTCGTCCGGATCGACGATGTCTCGGATGGTCGCATGGTAGAGATCGGTCGTGCTCGGATAACCGAGCAGATGCGCGTAGGCGGGATTGAGGTAAGCGATCCGATCCCCCGCCTCGACGAGAACACCGTCCGGCGCACCGTCGAGCACGATCCGGAGTTGACGATCGATGAGCGTGGCCATCCAGAGGGACAGAGCAGTCCGCGTGCCGCAACCCCATCAGCATTTCCCTACCTCAATTCTTTCTGACAGAGAGATGGCAAACCGTGGAGCCGTCAGTGCAGTGACCGCGACGCATGATGAAGGAGAACACATGACCCGCTCACGCCTCACGCTTCTGCTACTCACCCTCGCCCTATCCACATTTGCCTTCGCGTCTTCTCACCGAGAGGCACCTCTCATCACCGAAGATCCGACGATGGACAACACCGACGTCTACGTCTTCCGCAGCCCCGACGCGCCGGACACCGTCACCATCATCGCCAACTTCGTTCCGCTCGAAGAGCCGTCCAATGGACCGAACTTCTATCGGTTCTCGCCCTCGGGCCTGTACGAGATTCACATCGACAACAACGGCGACGCGAAAGAAGACATCACCTATCAGTTCCGCTTCCGGTCCGACGTCCGCAACACGGGCACGTTCCTCTACAACACCGGACCGGTGTTGACGCTCGACGATGCGAACCTCAACGTGCGCCAGTTCTATACCGTCACCCGAGTGACGGGCGCGCGCCGCACCGGCAGCTCCTCGGCGCTCGGCAACGAGTTCCAGGTCGCTCCCGCCAACATCGGGCCGAAGTCGACGCCCGACTATGCGGCCCTGGCGAACGCGGCCGTCTTCAACTTTCCCAATGGCGGCGGCAAGGTATTCGCCGGTCCCCGCGATGACTCGTTCTTCGTCGACATCGGCGGCATCGTGGACCTGCTGACCCTCCGCCCTGTCCAGCAGTTGCACCTCGTTCCGCCGGTTGCGGCGTCCGCGGTCGGCGTCGACGGCCTCAAGGGCTTCAACGTCCACACGATCGCCATTCAGGTTCCGATCTCGCAGCTCGTGGCCGGCGGCGGAGTTCCTGCCACGCCTGCCGCAACCAACGCGGTCATCGGCGTGTGGTCGTCCACCAGCCGCTCACGCGTGACTCTGCTCACCAGCGGTTCCGACCGTCGCCAGACGATCGGCGGCAACGCACAGGTTTCGCGTCTGGGCATGCCGCTCGTCAATGAAGTGGTGATGTCGCTGGCCTTCAAGGACATCTTCAACAGCTCCGAGCCTTCCGGCGATGCGCCGCTTTTCACCTCCAATGAGACGTTCCGCAACCGCGTCCTCGATCCCGAGACCGCGAAGCTCATGACCGCGTTGTATGGCATCAGCGTTCCGCCCGCACCGCGCAACGATCTCGTGCAGGTCTTTCTCACCGGACTGCCTGGCGCAAACCAGCCCCCCAACGTCGTGCCCGCGGAGATGATCCGCTTGAACGTGGCCGTGCCGGTCACAGCGCAGCCGAACCGTCTCGGCGCGATCGCCAATGACCTCGGCGGCTTTCCGAACGGCCGCCGGCTCGCCGACGATGTCGTCGACATCTCCCTCCGAGTGGTCGCGGGCGTGCTCGTGGAGGGCTTCAACAAGTCTCCGAACAACGCCTTGACCGACGGAGTCGACGCCAACGACAAGCCCTTCCTCTCCACTTTCCCCTACGCGCCCCTTCCTCATCAGGGTTTCGAAAGCCGTCCCCACAACTAGGAGCAGCCCATGCGAAAGAGATCGATCTTCGTCTTTGCCTGCATGCTGCTGCTCACTTCGGCAGCTCATGCAAACCATTACGCCGACACGTACGTAGTTCCCGTAGTCGGACACGTGGCGGGAGCCAACGGCACCATGTGGATGACCGACGTCGTGATCCGGAACTTCCGGACGACGCCACTCGATGTGGAGCTGATCATCATCGAATCCGGATTCGACACGACCGACAACGTTCACCCGCTGGTGAGCGCCACCGTGGACGGTACCGTTACCGTTCCGGCGAACGGGACCGTGCTGCTCGAGGACATCATGGATGGCTATCGCGGCAGAGCCGGCAGCAGCGGCTCATTGATCATCGGCGCGGACTTTCCGTTCGCCGTGACCAGCCGCACCTATAACAACAGCGTGCCTCTGGGCCAGACCGTTCCACCAACGCGCGACTTTCTCGTCGACAGCTTCGGGGACGCGGACAACACCGCGTTTGCGTACGTCCCCGGAATCGTCGTCAACGCCACCACCCGCACCAACGTGGGCTTCACCGCGGGCAGCGGAGCGTCGTCCGGCGCACCGATGGTCGTCGAGATCACCATCCGCAATGCCACCGGTGCTGTCGTCGGCAGCCGCTCGATCAGCATCCCCTCGGGCACGTTCATGCACGTCCAGATTCCTGTCGGCTCCATGCTTCAAGCGGGATCAGCCCTTGACCTCGGCAGCGCGGACTTTCGCGTAGTCGAAGGGGAGGGAGCGGTGGTGCCGTACGCATCGATCATCGACAACGCCACCGCCGTGGCCGGCTACGTCATGGGACAGTTCCCCGACCCCGTCACGACCACGGCCACATTCGGCTTCCGTCCACCCAGCATCTTTCGATCGCTGCTCGACCAGATCTCACGCTGATGCTCAAAAGAGTCCTTTCTCTCGCGCTGCTCGCCCTGCCTCTCTCCGCACATGATTTCTGGATCGAGCCGTCCACGTTCCGCCCGGCGCCCGGCGAAGAGGTCTCCTCTTCGCTACTCGTCGGCGAGAACTTCGAGGGCGATCCCGTCTCTCCACGCGGGCGTGAGGTCGAAGTGTTCGAGCGCGGAAGCGCCACGATCCTCGGCTTTCGCAGCAACTTCGCGATCGTGGAGTTGCCGCGAGAGAAGTTCGAGCAGTACCTGCGAGAGGAAGGACTCGAGCGCCGCATTCGCGTGACGTCGGATGGCATCCAGCATGAGCGCTACGCGCGCTTCGCCAAAGCCATTCTCCAAACAGGCAGCGGGCCGTCGGACGTCGACGGCCCGCTCGGATGGCGCTTCGAGCTCGTGCCCATCGACGCCGCCCGGTTCCGCGTGATCTTTGAGTCGAAGCCACTCCCCGACGCGCTCGTGGTCGCACTCGAGCGGGACAGCAGGAAAACGCTGCGCGCTCGCACCGACGCGAAGGGGATCGTCCAGCTCGAGCTCCCGCCCGGCGTCTGGCTCGTCAAGTCCGTGCACATGCTGCCTGCCCCGGCCGGCTCCGGCGTGGAGTGGGAGAGCCTGTGGGCGTCACTGACCTTTCAGCGATAGCGCCGCCCATTCAGATCGCTTCGGCAAGAGTGTCGCGCAGTCGGTCGAAGACGAAGAATCCCATCAGTAGCGAGCCAACTGCGTAGGTGACGATCAGCACCGAGTCGGAGAGGTTGGGCAGGCGTCCGAAGAAGAAGATGTCCTGATAGGCCACGACGAACGGCGTCATGGGATTCACGCGCAACAGCGCCCGCAGCGTGCGCGACTGGACGTTGTCGATGAGATAGATGACCGGCGTCACGAAGAACCCGAGCTGCATCAGGTTCGCGACGATGTCGCGGAGATCGCGGAAGAGCACCGATGCCGAGGACACCGTCATGGCGATGCCCGCGATGAACATCGTCTGCAGGAGCATCAGCACGGGCACCAGAAAGATCGTCGCGCTGAGCGTGAACTTGCCCATGGCCGCAAAGGTCAGGATGGCCGCGAGCAGGATTGGAATGGCCAGCAGGAAATGGACGAGGTGGGAGAGCACGACCACCAGCGGGAGGGCCTCCGCCGGAAACATCACCTTCTTGATGAGTCCCGCATTCGATGAGATCGAGGAGGTCGACTCCAGCACGGCTGCGGAGAAGAAGGTCCAGGGCAGGATCCCTGCGAAGAGGAAAAGCGAGTAAGGCTTGACCGCCTGCTGCGGAAAGAACTTCGTGAACACGAGCGTGTACACGCCGAGCAGCAGCAGCGGATTGGCCAGCGACCAGAAGAAACCCAGGATCGAGCCGCGGTAGCGCGCCTTGAGATCACGCGCGGTCAAAGCCGCGATGAGCTGGCGGTGGCGATAGAGATTGGCGAGCTCGTTCATGAATGGGCGTTCTGCGGATTCTTTGCGTGGAGATCGGGTTGCTGGACGATGAACCGGCGAACACCGAAGTTGCCCCGACCGGTGACCGGTAAGCTCAATGCTCCTCTGTGACGATCAGCATGAGCGTCGTCGCGCCGATCTGGAACTCCATCTTGTCGCTGAGCTCCACGGGCGTTTCGATCCGCTGCCCACCCACCATGGTCCCGTTCGTCGAGCCGAGATCGGTGAGGACGAAGAACCCGTCGCGGATCTCGACCGCGGCGTGCTGGCGCGACGCTTCGCCGTCATTGAGGGTGAGGTCGGCAGCGCGGCCGATGGTCACGCGCGGGCGATCGATGCGGAAGACACTGCCGGCGTCGGGACCGCCGAGGACCGCCAGTGACAGCCTCTTCCGTTCCGGCAGCTTGAGAGGCTCCAGCATGGGCGCGGGAGGAGCCGGGATGGGTGAAGACTCCGTGGTTTCCGCCACTGGATTCTTCGAGTCCGGTCTCCCGGTATAGGTCCGGTCGCCGACAGGCACGGGAGCAGGCTTCGCCTCAAAGGCAGGGTTATGGATCTCGAAGATCTGCTGGCAGCGCGCGCACTTGATCCGTTTCGACGGCTTCCGCTCAAAGCGTTCCTCGTCGTACTGATACTTCGAGTGACAGCTCGTGCATTCGATGATCAAGACTGCCGCGACGATAGCACGCACCCGGGTCGAATAGAATCCCGGCCGACAACACGTGTCCCGAGGCCGGGATCGCCCAGAACGCAACAAAGGCCGGCACACGCCGGCCTTTGTATTTGAAATGTGGAGAGTCGTCAGGCCAGTTTGCGGATGGCTTCCTCGACCTGAGCGGCGGTGGGAACGACGGGCTGGACGAGCTGACCTTCCAGCCACTCGAACTCGCCCTTCAACATCTTCTGCACGACCTTGTAGGCAAGCTCATCGTGATTGTCGAACAGCGTGCGGAAGTTCTGGTCGATGCGCGTGCGGGCCTCGCGGCAGAAGAGATCGGCCAGCTCCAACGCGTTCTGATTGCCCTTCTTGGCCAGCATGGTCGCGTAGCTGATCGCGGCGGCCATCGCGAAGAGGTCCGTGCCGATGTCCACGATGCGGAAGAGCACCATCTGCTTCCGCTCCAGCTTGGCCTGGAAGCGCATCATGGCGTGGAAGATCGAGCGCGAGACGTGACGCGACTGACGCTCCAGGTAGCCGACATGCGTCTGCAGGCGGCCAAACTCGCCGTGCTTCGGGAAGCGGCTCCAGCCCATGTACCGCGAGGGATACCAGGTGGCGTAGAACGCGCCCGCTTTCGCGGCTGCCGAGACCTTCTCGCCAGTGGGCGTCTCGGGGAGGAGGATCTTGTAGCCGCGCTTCATGTGCGGATCCACTGCCTCGCGCGCAATGAACAGGTGCTGGATCTCGCTGGTGCCTTCGAAGATGCGGTTGATGCGCATGTCGCGCATGATCCGCTCCACGCCGGCCGCCTTTTCTCCGCGCTCCTTGAGTGACGTGGCCGTCTCGTAGCCGCGGCCACCCTTGATCTGCACGAGGTGATCGACACACTGCCAGGCCACTTCCGTGTTGAAGAGCTTGGCCATGGCCGCTTCGAGCCGGAGGTCAACGTTGCCTTTGTCGGCGAGCCCGGAGGTCAACCAGACGATGGCTTCCATCGCAAACGTATGCGAAGCCATCCAGGCGATCTTCGCCGCGACGGCCTCGTGCTTGCCGATGGGCAAGCCCCACTGCACGCGCTCATTCGCCCACTCCCGCGCGATCTCCAGCATGCGTCGCGCGCCGGCCGCGCAGCCCGCGGGGATGGTCAGACGTCCGGTGTTGAGCGTGATGAGCGCGAGCTTGAGGCCGAGACCCTCACCCCAGAGAAGATTCTCTTTCGGGATGTAGACGTCCTTGAAGCGGATCAGCACGTTGCCGATCCCACGCAGACCCATGAACTGGCAGCGGTGCGCGACATCCACGCCCGGCGTGTCCATCTCCAGGATGAACGCGGAGATCTGCTTCTTCTCCTTGCCGTTCACGACCTTCGGCGGCGTCTGCGACATGACCACGATCACTTCTGCTTTCAGACCGTTGGTGCACCAGAGCTTCTCGCCGTTGAGGATCCAGCCCTTGCCATCCTCGGACGGCACGGCCGTCGTCTGCATCTTGGCCGGATCGGAACCAACGCCTGGCTCGGTCAACGCGAAGGCCGAGATGGCCCCCTTGGCCAGCCGCGGCAGATACTTCTTCTTCTGTTCGTCGGTGCCGAACAGCTTGAGCGGTTGCGGCACGCCGATCGACTGGTGCGCGGAGAGCCAGGCTACGCTCGAACCGCACCACGTGGCGACAAGGCCGATGGCCCGGTTGTAGTTCGTGGCGCTGAACCCCAGCCCCCCGTACTCTTTCGGGATCTTCATGCCCCACGCGCCGAGCTCGTTGAAGCCTTTGAAGAGCTCGTAGTCGTACTCGCCCTTGCGGTCGATCTCGTCGGCATCGACGTTCTCGGCCATGAAGCGCTCGAGCTTCTGAAGAAACTCGTCTGCCTCGGCCTTGTCCTCAGCAGGTTGCTCAGGAAAGGGGTGGATCAGATCGAGGTTCAGCTTGCCGAGGAACAGATCCCCGACGAATGAGGGCTTTTCCCATTCCGTTTCACGGGAGGCCTCGGCGACCTCCATCGCCTCGACGGCACCCTGAGTCTTGACTTCGGCCATAAGCAGCTCCTTCGAAAGGCTGTGGTTCAGTATCTGCGCCAGTATGAATGAATGGCCATTCAGTCGTCAATCCGCGCGTGGTTTCGGTGCCCATGCCGGATGACTTCTCTTCGTTCTGAGTGATGTCAGTTGTCGGTTCTCAGTTGTGGGTGCTCCTCTCATGGATTCACTCCTGGGCGAACAACCGCGGACAGCCGATCACCGACAACGGACAACCAAACTCGCCGTACACTTCGCCCGGGCGCCATACAAGCGAACCTGCCAACTCAAGGCTCAACAACGGCAACCGAGAGCAAACAACAGTAAAGTACGGCCATGAACCCGGACCTCACCGCACTCGCGACGACGGAGATCGAGTTGGACGAGCATGGCCTGCTGAGTCATCCCCGTCCGTCGATCGATCGCGAGAAGCTGCAACAGCATTTGCGCGAAGTGCTACATGCGTTGCATGTCGATCTGGACAACGAGAATTTGCTCGACACGCCCCGACGCTGGGCTGAGTCGCTGATCACGATGACCAGCGGCTACGACTACACGGACATCAAGAAGCTGACGACGTTGTTTCGCAAGGCCTGCTCGACCGCTGATGAGCACTGCCAGAATCTGGTCGTCATCGGAGGCACGTTCAAGACTCTTTGCGCGCATCACATCCTCCCGTTCTTCGGCCGGTTCATCGTCGGTTACATCCCCGAGAAGATGATCATCGGTGCCTCGAAGATCCCCCGTATCGTCGAGGTACACATGCGTCGCCTCCAGTCTCAGGAGCATCTCGCCCACGATGTTGCGGACACGATTCAGAAGATCGTCGAGCCCCGTGGGATCGCGGTGTGGATGGGCGGCGTGCATCTGTGCATGGTCATGCGCGGAGTGGAACAGGAGTCCTCGTTCATGGAGACCAACGTGCTGCGCGGCGAGTTCCTCCACGACGAGCGTACGCGTCAGGAGTTCATGTCCATCGTGAACCGCCGCGGTTCGCGTGATTGAGCCGGCACGGCCTTTGGCTCGGGCGTCCCCTCCGGGCCAGACTTTCTCTAAGATTGGTTGTCGGTTGTCGAAACACAGCGCAGGGTGCGCCCGCCAACCCAACGCAGCGTTTGTCTGTCAGAGCATTCGTTGTGAATCATCGCCCTAGCTCCGCAAGAACCCGTTTAACGGAGATCCGTACACTGTGAAGCGCATGTCGCCACGCTCCCGCTTCATCGGCGTTCTCGCTCTGACCCTCGTCGTCCTGGGTGCGGCGGTCGGCTACATGGTCGTCCGCGCGATGTACTGGCACGAACGCGGATGGACCGGCGTCTACTACCTCTTCGGCAAGCAGGCGGAGGAACAGGGCCGCCTGATCGGTCTGAAGCCATTCCAGGTCTGGATCACCGCCTCGGGAAGTCCCGCTGACGGCCGCCTTCTTTTTCGCGATGAGATCGTCTCCATCAATGGCATCCCGCGGGAGGACACCAAGCGGCTTGCCGCGCTCGATGCTGCGACTCGGCGAGGGTCGACCGTCGTGTACCGGGTGCGCCGAGGAAACGCGACGCTCGACATTCCACTGCGCTTCGAGTCGCCGCTTCGAAGCGCCTTCATCGTCGTCCAGAACTTCGTGGCGTTCGTCGTTGCGCTCGCATTTGTCGGCATCGCCCTGCTGATCATCGCCCGCGCGCCCGGCGACTCCCGCGCCACGGTGTTTTACGCCCTGGCCCTGCTCTCGGCCGTGGCCATCCTCGGGAACGCGGCGACCATCTACGAGCAGAACAGCTCGCGCGGGATCGTGACCTCACCCGTTCCTGACCTGACCAGCATCTACATCGTGAGTATCGCGGCGCTCATGTATCCGCCTCTGGTGTTGCATCTCGCGCTGATCTTCCCCCGCCGCCGGCCGATCCTGGACCGTCATCCGGAAGTGTTGCGGTGGATCTATGCGACAGCCCTGCTGGCCGTGTTGTCCGTGCTCTTCGCGATCGTTCTCATGGCGATGATCAACTGGCAGCAGATCGATGCCAGTGACGACCGGCTCAGCCGGGTCGTGAAGGCCATGTGGTACGTGATGGTCGGCCTCGGTTCCGCAGTGGCTTTGCAGATTCTGTGGGCGGCGCGGCGTGAAGGGATCAAGCACGCCATCGTGTCGCGGCCTGTGCGAGTCTCCTTCGCGGTCATCGGCTGGATGGCCGGTCTCACGCAGTCCGCCGGAATCGTGCTCTCCAGAGGCGTCGCCGGATTCCTGGGGATGCTGACCGCCGGTCTGCCCATCCTCGCCCTGGGCACCTTTCCGGTGTTCGCGCTGGTGGCGTTGCGGCGAAGCCACCGTGAGGCGAACGTCGAGGAAAAGCGGCAGGTGGCCTGGCCGCTCTGGGGCCTGGCCTTCGTCATCGGCGTGAAGATCCTCGGACTCCTCATCGGTGGCGCCGTCACGGCCTGGGTGGCGTTCACCGAGGCCGACATGATCGCCTGGCGACCCGTGCTCGAAACGGTGCGTATCGTGTCGATCATCCTGACGCTCGCGATGCCCATCTCCTTCGCCGTGGCCATCTTCAAGTACCGGCTGATGAACATCGACGTCATCATCCGCAAGACCGTCGTCTACGCGATCCTCAGCGGCACCATCGTGGTGGTCTATCTGGCCCTGGTGGGAGGCCTGGGGACGTTGCTCGTCTACATGTTCGGATTGGAGAACCAGTCCGGAATGGTCATCGCCTCCACGCTCGTGGTGGCGCTGTTGTTCGTCCCGCTGCGCAACAAACTGCAGTTCCTGGTCGATCGCAATCTGTTCCCCCACCGCTACGACTATCCGCAAGCGTTGAAGGCGATCTCCGTCGAAGGGCGCAGCGCGCATGACGCGATCGAACTGCTCACCTCCACGACCGAGAAGCTGCAACAGGCCTTGCAGAATCGGGCGCTGGTGATCTTCGCCGAGCGGCAGGACGAGTTCCTGGCTGTGGCCAAGGTCGGCGTAGCCGACTCGCTTCTCGGCCGCCTGCGCCTTCCCGGCACCTTCGCGACCTCCCTGGACCGCCCCTTTGATCCCACGCGGCGCGGGTTGCCGGAGTCCGACGCGGCCGCTCTGGCGCGCATCGAGACCGTGCTCGTGGTGCCTATCGGCAAACGCGCGTTCATCGCCGCGGCCACGAAACTCTCCGGCGGCGGCTACGACGTTGAAGACATCGACTTTCTCGGGTCCGTCGCCGAGCAACTGGACGGAGCACTGGACCGCATCCGCATGCAGGCCGAGGAGGCGGATTTCGCCCAGGCCAGCGCCATCCAACAGACCCTCCTTCCGCGCGAGATGCCGGACGTGGCCGGGCTCGAAGTCAGCGGAATCTGGAAGCCCGCCCGCACCATGGGCGGCGACTACTACGACCTGATCGTCCTGTCCGAGCGGGAGCTGGCCGTCTGCATCGGTGACGTGGCCGGCAAGGGCATGCCCGCGGCGTTGCTGATGTCCGGCCTGCAGGCAGCCGTGCGCGCATCGGCGAGCAACTCCCCTCGCGACCTCTGCGAGCGGGTCCGCCGCGTCGTGGTGTCGAGCCTCTCCGGCGGACGGTTCGTCACGTTCTTCTATGCCACCCTCGACACCGCCGCGATGCGACTGCGCTGGTGCAATGCCGGGCACAACGCACCCATCCTCGCTCGCGCGGATGGCCGCATCGTGCGGCTGGCCGAAGGGGGACCCGCGTTCTCCCGGCTGTTCCGCACCGATCGTTACGAAGAGCGCGAACTCCCTCTCGAGCCGGGTGACCGGCTGGTCCTCTTCACCGACGGCGTGAGCGAATCCTCGGACGCGAGTGGCGAGCTCTTCGGCGAAGGGCGCATCGAGGAGCTCGTGACCGCCGGAGCCGGCAGACCGGCCGCCCACCTCCAGCGGACCATCGTCGAGGCTGCGACGTCCTTCAGCGGAGGCGACCTCGAGGATGACCTGACACTGGTCGTGGTCCGTGTGACGGAGTAGGATATCGGGATCATGCGGAAAGCTCTCTTCCCGGCGTCGCTCCTGCTCCTTCTGGCCACCAGCGCATATGCAACCAAGCCGCAGGTGATGAACGGAGAAGCCGTGGTGCGCAACATCGGAAACAACCGCGTGGCTGTCCTTCTCGACACCAACGACGACAAGTCCATCGATCAGGGGTTCCTGCTGTCCTCTGACCTCCCGATCTCCACGACCTCCGCGCGATGCCCGATGGCCAGCGTGGAGTTCACCGACGGCTACGTCCGCGTGACGTACGACAACAAAGTCATCGACCTCTACGTGGCCGGTTACCCCGAGCCCCCCGCCTCCAAGCACGAGACGACGAAGTTCATCGGCTACGCGCTGATGCACAGCAGCGGGACCAGCGGCTGCAATCTCGAGCGCGCCCTCACCGACGCCGGCGACTGCTTCCGCTACGGCAAAGACTAGCCGGCACGGCCGGCTGTCTCCGCGTGAGCCGCGCTCTCGACTTGGGCCTCAAGCCACCGGCGTGAACCGTCCGCGTGCGGCGGAGCGGATGCGAGCGATGTCTTCCTTGCGCGAGACTGAGAGCGGCACCGTGGCGCGCAGTGAATCAAAAATGCGCTGTGTGGTGAGGGCCTGCTTTGCGTGGAGTGCGCGGTAAAGCGAGGCGATCACCGCCTGTTCGATCTCCGCACCGCTGAACCCCTCACTCGCGGCGGCCAACGCGTCGAGGTCGAAGGCGGAGTGCTCCTGTTTGCGGAAGTGCAGGTGAATGGCGAAGATGCCCCGCCGTTCGTCGAGCGATGGGAGATCGACGAAGAAGATCTCGTCGAAGCGGCCCTTGCGCAGAAGCTCCGGCGGCGTGCGGTTCAGATCGTTCGCGGCGCCGACCACGAACACGCCCTCCTTCTTCTCCTGAAGCCAAGTCAGAAACGACGCGAACAGCCGCTGTGACAGGCCGCCGTCGGCATCCGCGGACGTGCCGGAGGCAAAGGCCTTCTCCAGCTCATCGATCCACAACACCACGGGCGCCATGGCCTCGGCGAGCTGCGTGGCGCGGCGAAAGTTCTTCTCCGATTCGCCCACATATTTCTCGTAAAGACGTCCCGCGTCGAGCTTGAGCAGAGGCAACTGCCACTCGCGCGCGATGAACTTCGCGGCCAGCGACTTGCCGCAACCCTGCACGCCGACGAACAGCACCCCCTTCGGCGGAGTGAGGTTGAGGGCTCGAGCCTCCGCGCTGAATCCGATGCGCGCCTCCGCCAGCCATTCCTTCAACCGCGCGAACCCACCGAGCTCGAAACGGTTGTCGCCCGTCGGAAAGAACTCGAGGATTCCTCCCTGCTCGATGATTTCCCCCTTGAGACGGATCACGCGCGCGACATCGTCCGGGGACAGCCGGCCATCCTCGAGGATGGCCTGGGCAATCACGCGGCGGGTCTGATTCAACGTCAGGCCGGCCAGTGCCTGAATGAGCTTCTGCACGTCCTCACGCGTCAGGTCCACGGCCACGGACTGGCGGGCCTTCATGGCCTCAACCACGTGACGAACGGCCTCGCGTCGCTCCGACTCGTCGGGCAGTTTCAGCTCGAAGCGCACCGCGAACGACTCGATGTCGCGAGGCAGACCCAACGGATCGCCGCAGACGACGATGGCCGAGCGCGTGTGCGTCATCTTCTCGGTCAGCTCGCGCAGGGCGCGCACCACCTCCGGTTTGTCCAAATGCGGGGCGAGGTCTTTGAGGAGATAGATCGCGTCCCCGGGCATCTCCTCGATGTGTTTGAGCACCGCCAGAGCGTCGTGCGTATTGCCGACGCTGAGCCCGCGACCGCGGCGGAACCCCGTCGTGACGGACCATTCGAAGAAGGGCTGCTGCAGATCCGAGGCAACCTCGGACACGATGCTCTTCACTCGCTCCTCCTCCACCGTCTCCACGGCGATCAGGGAGTGGAACGAGCGCACGAGACTCTTCAGATCGTGCACGGACTGGCGATGCGACATCGGAGCACACTCTAACCTCAAGCCGGCAACCCATGTGCGGCTCAGAAGATGCGTGAATCGAGGAGGAGCGTCCGCGTCTCGCAGATGGGACGCGCCTCGATTCAAGGCGTTAACTACCTCGCTACGCGCCACTTATGCTCATGCATGACGGGCTGGAAGGTCTTGCGTGAGTGAAATGCTATGCATATACTACGTATATGCATAGCGGGAGCAAGGCGTGGTTGCGATGCGAAGTGACTCCCGGCATGTTCAAAAACGAACTGGCCGTGGGGATTACTACCGCAGAGGGACGTATCGTTTCGTTCTTCCTGCCCAATGATTTCGTCAAAGACGAAAACCAGATTGCGGTGGAGATCGTGGCTCGAAACGGCGAGTATTGCGTCGTGGCGCTACCACAGAGGACCTTCGAAGGCTCTAGCGTCGCCCGTGTCCCACTGAACGCACTTCAGTTTGCATGATCCTATCGAACGTCGAGATTCTGGCTGCCCTCGACGCGAAGGATCTGATCGTTACGCCGGAACCCTCTCCCAGGCGCCCGACCGAGTATCAAGACTCGTGTCCCTACGACACTTGCTCGGTCAATCTTCAACTTGGTGAAGAGATCACCATCCCAAAGAAGGGGAAGCCGATCACGCTCGACCTCCGGAAAGGCGGTGTAGCCAAGTTCTTACCTGAGCTCTACGAGAGCAGAATGATTGACGCAGGCGGGTTCGCGCTCGAACCAAACAAGTTCATCCTCGCGCGTACGAAAGAGCGCGTGAGTCTTCCCATTCGAGAAGGGCGACCCTGCTACGCCGCTCGAATCGAGGGACGCAGTTCGTTCGCCCGAATCGGGCTGTTAGTTCATTTCACCGCGCCAACCATCCATGCCGGGTTCGAGGGAACCATAACCCTCGAAATGATCAACCTCGCGGAGTATCCGATCTCACTCTTCCCTGGGATGGAAGTCTGTCAGCTCATCGTTGAGACCGTGGGTCCGACTCCGCCGTTCTCCAACCCGAGCGAGTTTCAGTCCCAGTCGACCACGACTGGCGCACCCGCGAAACCGCGCCCAGCCTGACTTACGGCCGTCCCGTCCCACCCTCCCGCTAACTCATTTGCGACTGCGAGTGCCGCCGTCCAGGCGAGGCCGCCGCCGTTCCTCTGGGCCCACAACGAAGCGCTCTCAGGCCTGAGACGTCGGAACTGCTGAAAAGGGCAGAGAGCGGCTGCCTGAGGCTCGTCGGGACTACTTTTCCGTAACGAAACGTTCCTTGCCAAGCAGCGTAGAGTATTCAGCCATGGCCATCGACAAGAAGAAGGTCCTTCGCGAGATTCGCATCTTCGTCCTCATGATCCTGATCGTGAGCTCGCTTCGCTCGGCCCTGGCCGACTGGAACGACGTTCCCACCGGGTCCATGAAGCCGACCATTCAGGAAGGGGACCGGGTGGTGGTCAACAAACTGGCCTACGACCTGAAAGTCCCCTTCACCACGATCAACATCGTCCGGTGGGGTGATCCCAAGCGGGGAGACATCGTCGTTCTCTTCTCGCCAGTGGATGGCACGCGCCTGGTCAAACGCGTGGTGGCGGTCCCCGGTGACAACGTGGAGATGCGCGACAACCAGCTCTTGGTCAACGGCCGTCTCGCCAAACAGTCCCCCATCGCGATCGTCAGCTCGGACGACTACGGCCCCGCTTACGTCGCCGACGAAGACCTGTACGGTCACAATCACAAAGTCATGCTCACGCCGGAGATCCCGGCGGTGCGCTCCTTTGGTCCCATCGCGGTCCCCCAGGGCAACTACTTCGTCCTCGGCGACAACCGCGACAACAGCAACGACAGCCGTTTCATCGGCTTCATCGAGCGGCGGCGGATCGTCGGCGAGGCAGTGGCGGTCGCTTTCTCGCTGGACCGGAAACGCTGGTTCGTCCCGCGCATGGACCGCTTCTTCGAAGGTCTCACATAGGAAGTCGCGCGGTAGAAACAGACTCAGCCCAGGAGGATTGTCATGAGGAGAGTGTTCGCGATCGTTGTGGTGGGTCTGCTGAGTGCAGCCGTGGCCGATGCCCAGATGAAAGTGCAGCCGAGCCCCGCACCGGGCCAGAAGAAGCCCCTGGCCGTCCCGGGAGCTCGCGCCAACAATCCCGCGAACTTCCCCCGTATCAGCATCGCGGACGCGCTTCGCCTGCACAAGGCCGGCAAGGCCACCTTCATCGACGTCCGCTCCAACGAGCAGTTCTCGTATGGCCACATCCGCGGCGCGTTGAGCATCCCTGGCAGCCAGATCGTGAAGCGCTTCAACGAAGTGCCGCCGGGCATGACCGTCATCACCTACTGCGCCTGCACCGCCGAGCAGTCCAGTGGCCGCGGCGCCTCCACCCTCATCGCCCATGGCGTGAAGAACGTCTTCGCGCTCAAGGGTGGCTGGGAAGATTGGAAGTCCGCCGGCAACCCCACTGCCGTCGGACCGAAGTAGCGGGCGTTCGCCCGTTCCGTGGCCGAATCTTCGTCGCCATGGGGTTGCCGGTTGTCAGTGGTCCGTTGAATGGGCGGCATCGCGAACGGTGAAACGCTCGCGCGGGATCCCGTCTCGAACAGACAACTGACAACCGACAACACACAGCCCGTGTCATAGAATCGCGCCATGTTCAAGATCAGTGAGCTCTTCGCGCGCGAGATCCTCGACTCTCGTGGGAATCCGACCATCGAAGTCGACTGCCTGCTGGACAACGGTGCTCTGGGACGCGCAGCCGTTCCCTCCGGCGCTTCGACCGGCTCGCGCGAAGCGCTCGAGCTACGTGATGGCGACAAGAACCGCTATCTCGGCAAGGGCGTCCGCAACGCCGTCGACAACATCGACATCATCGCCAAAGAGCTCGAGGGCATGGATGCCCGCGAACAGGCGCTGATCGACCTGCTCATGAAACAGATCGACGGGACCGAGACCAAGGAGAACCTGGGCGCCAACGCCATCCTGGGGGTCTCTCTGGCCGTGGCCAGAGCTGCGGCGGAAGCGGCCGGCCTGCCGCTCTTTCTCTACCTGGGCGGCGCCGGCGCGCGGACGCTCCCCGTTCCGATGATGAACGTCATCAACGGAGGAGCGCACGCGAACAACAACCTGGATGTGCAGGAGTTCATGATCGTCCCGGCCGGATTCGACACCTTCTCCGAAGCCCTGCGGGCCGGCGTGGAGACCTTCCACCACCTCAAGAAGATCCTGAACGACCGCAAGCTCACCACGGCCGTGGGCGACGAGGGCGGCTTCGCACCCGACCTCAAGTCCAGCACGGAAGCTTTGGATCTGATCCTCCTGGCCATCCAGAAGGCCGGCTACCGCCCGGCCGAGCAGATCTATCTGGCCCTCGACGTGGCAGCCTCGGAGTTCCACGACAAGAAGAAGGGCTACCTCTTCGAAGGTGCGGAACGCTCCAGCGACGACATGGTCGACTACTACGTCGACCTGCGGAAAAAGTACCCCATCCTCTCCATCGAAGACGGGATGTCTGAAGGGGACTGGGATGGCTGGGAGACGCTGACCAGCGTCCTGGGCAGCGGGACGCAGTTGGTGGGCGACGACCTCTTCGTCACCAATCCCGCCATCTTCGCCAAGGGAATCGAGCGGGGCATCGCCAACGCCATTCTGATCAAGGTGAACCAGATCGGCACGCTGACCGAGACCCTGGAAGCGATCGAGATGGCCAAACGAGCGGGATACCGCTCGATCATCTCGCACCGCTCCGGGGAGACCGAGGATTCCACCATCGCCGACCTGGCGGTCGCCACCAACGCCGGGCAGATCAAGACCGGCTCGGCCTCACGCAGCGATCGGGTCGCCAAGTACAACCAGCTCCTGCGCATCGAAGAAGAGCTGGGGGATGCCGCGCTCTTTGCCGGCAAGGCGATCTTCAAAGCGGCTCTCTAGTTTCTCTGGGTGGGACGAATGGGACTCATGGGACGAATGAGACCTATGGGACTTATGGGACCAGGTTTCCCATGGGTCCCATTCGTCCCATTCGTCCCATAAGTCCCATCCCAAAGCTCCCAAACTCCCCGAACTCCCTCCAACCTCCATTGACAGCGGGGCGCCTGGTCAATACATTGACCAACACATGGCCATTGAGCGCGATCTGGTCACAGGTGTCGTTCAGCTCGCGAACCTTCTCCTGCGCCGCCTCGGTCCGCTTTTCGAAAAGGCGAAGATCACTCCCCAACAGTGGTCGGTGATCTCGGCACTGGCCGTGGAAGGCGCACCGGTGACGCTGGTCGCGCTCTCGCGCCTGTTGGGCGTGACCAAGCAGAACATGACCGGCATGATCGCCCGCCTCGAGCAATTGGGCCTGGCCGAGCGCAACGACGACCCGAACGACCTCCGCTCCTCCCGCGTGCAGCTCACCCGGCGGGGCCGTACGCTGGTCGAGAAAATCCGCCCCGCCTACGAGCAATGGATCGCCGAAACGGCCGGTTCCGCACTCTCCGAGCGCGAGATGCAATCGTTCGCCCGCAGCATCGAGCGCCTCCTCGAGCACCTCGAAGCCTGAAGTCCGGCCCTCGGAGCCTTCGCGGTCAGAAGCACATTGCCCTCGGAGCTGCCGCACGTGCCCAAGGCTAGCCCGCATTTCTCACAGCCCTTCGTCGCGAGACGGCCGAGAGTGGCTTGGATGCGAGTCGAACGGCGATTTCGCGACGAAGGCATAGTTGACACTATGTTGAGGAGCGAAATCGTCGTTCGGCGAAGCAGACAGGCCGCTATCGGCTGTCGTAGCAGAAGGGCTGTGAGAAATGCGGGCTAGGCCAACCAGCGCTGCCGGCCGTGCCGGCCGGCTAGGCTTCGCGCTTCGCGGGCACGGACTTCGACACGACGCGATTGCGTCCGAGGCGTTTGGCCTCGTAGAGACGTTCATCCGCCGTGCGGAAAAGGGCTTCGCGATCGGCTCCGTCGTCGGGAAAGATCGCCGCGCCGATGCTCACGGTCAGAGTCGCGCCGTCCGGTGGAGCGGGAAGACTCTCGACGTTGGCGCGCAGGCGCTCGGCGATCGCGGTCAGCGCCGGCCCGTCGATCTGCGGCACGATCACCGCGAACTCCTCGCCGCCGTAGCGCGCGGGGAAATCCACGGCGCGCACGGTCTCGCGAATGGTCAGGGAGACGCGCCGCAGTGCGTCGTTGCCGGCGGGATGGCCGTACGTGTCGTTGTACTTCTTGAAGCGGTCCAGGTCCAGGATCAAGACGCCGAAGCGCTCGGGATAGCGATCGGCGCGCTCCAATTCGTTGTCGATGCGCTCGCGAAACGCCCGGAAGTTCGGCAGGGCCGTGAGGTCGTCCGTCCGCGCGCGCGCCTTGAGCTCGTCGGCCATGCGATTGAACGCACCACCGAGCGTCGCGATCTCGCGGTCGCCAGCCACGGGAGCGCGCGCGGTCAGATCCCCGGCCGCAATCCGATCCGCGGCGGCTGAGAGCTCTTCGATCGGGCGCACCACTTTGCGTAAGGTGATCTGCACGGCTGCGAAGCCGAGGAGCGCGACGATCCACGCCACCGCCAACCCGCTCGACATCATCGACGAGGTCTCCCGCTCGAGGGCCGGAAGCTGGCGATGAATCTCGGCCTTGCGCTCCCCGGCGATCCGCAGCGCTTCCGCCACGACGGCCGAGGACGTCGCATGAACATCCTCGGGACGCGATTGAGGCTCTTCGATGATGGTGCGAAACGCCTTGATCCGCGCGCGCAGCACGCCCAGGTCGATGCGCGACAGAGACTCGTCGGTGAGGAGTTGCAGGACCAGACTGTAGCGCTCGGGAGTCTCTTGTCCGGCGAGATAGCGGGTGCGAAATCCGTTCTGTGCGCGAATCAGTTCCTCGAGGGCGGCCGCGGCCCTGGTCTCCACGGAGAGCAGTCGCGTCCATCGCTGCTGGGCGACGCGTGCCCGCCAGCTCATGCCGAACGCAATCGCGAACAACGCCAGCGTGAAGGCTCCGGCCAGGAGCAGGACGCGCGTGCGAAGTCGCTGTCGGGACACCCCGGGAGGATACCGTGGAGTGCATGGCGCGAGTGTGAGCGGCAACCACCATCCCTTAGTACAGTCCCCCGGAAGCGAGTGTCCGCTCGACTTCGTCCGTGAAAGTCACGGAGGGTGTGGTGTCATCCCGAGCGTCCAAGAATTTCCAGTGTTTGCAGGGTCAGAATGCAAACTCATCGGAGAGCATCGCCCCCCTCATCCGGCCGATGGCCACCTTCTCCCCCCAAGAAGCCGGGGGGAGAAGGCTCTCGCTTACACACCCTCGCGATGAACTACTCCAGTTCGCGATTCACAAACACCGAGAGCCTTCTCCCCTCCGCAGAGGGGAGAAGGTGCCGAAGGCGGATGAGGGGTCGCTCTCGTGACAGGTACGCAGCCTTCTGTTTCTTTCTCT